>SKEK01000482.1_pt1 | contig 22621 bp, 19 predicted proteins | sample 4826761 | NCBI WGS metagenome assembly SKEK01 (sample SAMN11008811, study PRJNA524170) | human gut metagenome | biome: Human fecal sample; material: Feces; isolation source: fecal sample from pouch patient p32 | host: Homo sapiens | place: Israel: Tel-Aviv | collected 2015-10-13 | reverse complement strand
GTGGGTAACCTCGAGCAGTCTAAGTTCAACTATTTCAAAAAAGAGTGCCATATCACCATCATCGAGAGCCACCGCAGCTATACCCCGGTGCTGGCGACCCGTGAGCAGGCGGAGCTGCTGCAGGTGGCGCCAAACAGCCTCCTGCTGCGGGTGCAGTCGATCAGCTACGCCCAGAACCGGGCGATCGTCGATTTCTCAGAGATCTACCAGAACACCAGTAAGTACAATGTGAAGCACATTACCCGCCGCTAGAGGATTCAGACCAGCCATCCCCGGGCGATCAGCTCTATCCCCAGCGCCAGCAGGAACAACAGAAAGCCCTGACGAAAGCGCTGCGGGCTGAGACGCGAGCGGATCCGCTTTCCCAGCCACATGCCGAGCAGCGCCGGCAACAGCGCCAGCGCCGACAATAGCCATGCATCATCATGCCAGCCATCGTGCAGGGCGAGGCCAGCCGCCAACGCCAGAGTGGAAAGGGTGAACGACAACCCCAGGGCCTGCACCAGCTCGTCGCGACGAAAGCCCAGCGCCTGTAGCCAGGGAACGGCCGGACCCGGTCGCCCCGGTGATAACGCCGGTCAGCCCGCCCATGAGCGGCGACAGCCACTTCTCCACGCGGCCGGAAACCTGAAACACCGGACTGCAGAGCGCATACCCGGCATAGACTATCAATGCGGCGCCAAGCGCCAGCGCCGACCACCGAGGATTGAGGCCGATCAGCAGTGAGGATCCGGCCAACGTGCCAATAATAATCCCGGTCATCATAAGCCAGAGACGGCGTACAATCTGCGCCAGCGCCGGGCCTGCCAGTAACTGCCAGAGATTGGTGAGCAGCGAGGGAAGCACCAGCAGCGCCGCTGCGGCCTGCGGCGGCATCAGCAGGCCAAGCAGGCCCATCGCCACGGTGGGCAATCCCATGCCGGTCACCCCTTTGACCAGCCCGGCGGCAATAAAGATCAACAGGAAAGAGATCGTGTGTAAATCGAACATTATGGCTCACTTTTCAGGGTATAAAGGGGCATTGAAACAGCTGGTCGTGAGGGCCACAATGCGGTATGTTGGCCATAGACTACGGAAAAACCGAAGGTAAAGGAGGGCCTGATGCGACTGGATCTGGCCGATCTGCGGCTATTTATCGCCATCGTGGATACCGGTAGTATCACCGGCGGAGCGGCGAATGCCCATCTGGCCCTGGCGTCCGCCAGTGAGAGGCTGCGCAAGATGGAGGCCGAGATCGGCGTGCCGCTGTTGCACCGTCATGCCCGTGGAGTGACGATGACAGAGGCCGGGGAGGTACTGGCGCGCCATGCCCGCCCGCTTCTTGCGCAGCAACAGCGTCTGCGCCAGGCGATGCACGCCTTCGCCTGCGGTCAGCGGGGGACGCTGCGCCTGTTCGCCAACACCTCGGCGATGTCGGCTTTTCTGCCGGGGAAGCTCGCCGCCTGGATGGCAGCGCACCCGGCGGTGCAGATCGAAACCGAAGAACGCACCAGCGCGGATATCGTCAGCTGTATCCTGGCGGGCGTGGCGCAGGCCGGAGTGGTGTCCGATGCGGTCGACCCCGGGCCGCTGCGCCTCGATCCCGTCGCTGACGACCCGCTGGTGCTGATCGTGCCGCCAGCTCGCCCTCTGGCCGAAAAACAGGAAGTGGCGTTTGCGGCGGTGCTCAACGAGCCGTTGGTCGCCCTCTATCAGACCAGTGCGCTACAGCAGCATATCGAACAGCACGCAGCTGAACTCGGCCAGGCGCTAAACGTTCGGGTCAGGATGAGCCATTTTGCAGGGCTTTGCGAGATGGTGGCGCACGGCGCCGGCGGGGCGATCCTGCCGCGCGTTATTGCCGAGCGTTACCGGCAGCGTTATTCGTTTGCCGTCATCGGGTTACAGGACCGCTGGGCGCAGCGCCGTTTGTGCCTGTGCTACCAGGATGACGCCAGCCTGTCGCCAGCGATGCGCCGCTTACTGGAATGGCTTCGTCAGCCTTGAGAACATCAGTGACAGTGTCACTTTTCATACCCGTTATTGCTACTGACATCCGTGCCAGAGATGCGATAGTAGAGGTCCGCTTTTATTAAGACGCGAATCAGGACAGACAAGATGAGTACATTACCAAAGGTCGCGGTGCTGGGACTCGGCGCCATGGGACACGCTTTTGCCAGTAACCTGCTGAAAAACGGCTTTACCGTTGCCGGCTGGAACCGTTCGCCAGCCCGCGGCGAAGATTTACAGGCGCATGGGTTATCTCTGCACGCCACGCCGCAGCAGGCGGTGGCCGATGCCGAGGTGATCATCAGTATGCTCGCCGACGGCGAGGCCACCCTCGAGGTACTGGCGCAAATCGCGCCCGCCTGTCAGCCGCAGGCGATCTATTGCCAGATGGGCACCATTGGCCTGCCGGAGACCCGGCAGGCCATCGCGTTGTTGCGGGAACTTCAGCCAGCGATGACCTATATTGATGCCCCGGTGTCGGGGACCAAAGCCCCAGCGGAGAAGGCACAGATCCTGGTGCTCGCCAGCGGAGATAGGGAAAAGGGCGCCGCTGCCGAACCGGTGTTTGCGGCTATCTCCCGCGGGACGCAGTGGTTTGGCGAGGCGGGCAACAGCCAGAAAATGAAGCTGGTCCTCAATGCCTGGCTGATTTCGATGATGCAGGGTATCGCGGAAAGCGCCCAGCTGGCGAAGACGCTGGGCTTCACCCCCGACCAGCTGTGGAGCGCCCTGGAAGGCGGCCCGCTGGCGGCGCCCTATGTCAAAGTGAAACTGGACGCCATCGCCAGCGAGCAGTTTACCCCGCAGATGCAGCTGGCGCATGCCCTGAAAGATGCCCGGCTGGCGCTTTCCCTGGCCGAGCCGCACACCATGCCGGGGCTGGAAAACATCGCCGAACTGTGGCAGCAGGCGGCGGACGCGGGATATGCCGGAGAGGATTTGTCTGCGGTATATCAGTGGCTGTCGCCGTCGTCAAAAGCGTAGTTTCCTACCCACGCCAGGAAAGAAGTGGCCATGGTGGCCACTTATCCTGGCGGATGGGGCATCAATTCGAATCTATCGTACGTTAGCTTAAGCTATCAATCCATTCGCTCTGGCGCGGATTCAGCCGGCGATAACAGTGTACCGACACCGCCAGCTGCGTCAGGTCGGTGAAGACCATCGGATCGAGCTGTATATGCTTTTTAATTTGCTGCAGCCGATAGGTGAGCGTATTACGATGAATCCCCAACAGCAGCGACGTTTTGCCCGGTTCGGCATTATTGGCAATAAAGCTGCTCAGGGTATCCAGCAGCACTTCGCCGGAATCATGCTCAAGCAGCTGGCGTACGTTATTGATAAAAAAATTGACCATATAGCTGTCTTCCAGCACCCTGAACAGGCAGAGCATTGCCATTTCGCGAAAGTAGTAGATCTGCCGCTGCGGCTGCACTTTGCTACCCACTTCGATCACCGAGCGGGCGAACCGAATGGCCTCGCGAATGTCCGGGGCGCTGTCCGCCTGCACGCCAATTCCGATATAGTAATGGCTTATATGATTACTCAGTACAAACTCAATGCCCCGCAGCAGGGTTTCCTGGGCTTCGCTTAGCGCGTTGAGGATCAATATTTCATGGCTGCCCAGCAAAATAACGTCACTTACGCCGGAGAGCTGCGAGAATTCCCGCAACAGCGTACTCAGTATGTCGCTTAACTGATGCTGTTCGACCTGCACGGTCACTACGATCGGAACCCGCGGTGTATCAAAATCGAAACCAAGTTCCAGCAGGCGATGAAGCGCTTCTTGCCCGGCGGGCGTAGCCCCTTGTTCCAGATACTGACAAAACAAGGTGTCACGCAGACGTTGCCGCCAGTTGGTTTCCCGCATCTCTATGGCCTGGCGGACCAGCAGTTCGGCGGTGAGCACCGCCAGTTCAGCATAGCGGCTTATCGCCGCGGGATCGCCGCTGATGCCTACCACCATCACCACGCGATCGTCATAGATAATGGGATGATTAATACCAGGATGCACGTTGTGAAAACGCGCGGCTTCCGCGGCGTTGTTAATACAAATGCGTTTCCCGGTGCGTATCACCTCCCGGGCGACCTCATGCTGCTCGCCGATACGATGCCGTTCACCTGAGGCAATGATCTGTCCATGATGGTCAATCACATTCACGTTATGATGAATTATCGCCATTGCCCGGGCGACAATTTCATTAGCCAGCGCTGTTGTAATAATCATACAGTTATCCGCTTATGTGCCTCTCCGCGCCACCCGCTCAGAAAGGTTCGTAGAACATTCTCCGCGGCGTCGGCGAGGAGCGGTTCGCATGTGTTCATCGACTCTGCCAGCGCCATAGGGCGCTGGCAAATAGACCACATTGCGTCAATATGGTGTTGATATAATTGCCGGCTGCTCTCATCACGCCCGCCGCAAAGGGCCACAACCGGCACGCCATGGCGTGCGGCTTTGCCTGCCACGCCCACCGGGGCCTTACCAAAGGCGCTCTGCCGATCGAGCCAGCCTTCACCCACGATCGTCAGCGCGGCATCGCGAAGATGGTCGTCGGCGTTAAGCAGCTCCAGCACCAGGTCAATGCCCGGACGCAGCGTGGCGCCGGTATAGGCGATAAGCGCAGCCCCCATACCGCCCGCGGCCCCGGCGCCGGGCCGTCCGCTGACGTCGAATCCGAGGGTTTGCGTAAGCAGCTGGCTATAATGCGCCATTCCCGCCTCCAGTTCGCAGAGCGCCGCCTCGTCCGCGCCTTTCTGCGCCCCATACACCCAGGTGGCGCCATGCTCGCCAAGCAGAGGGTTAGTGACATCGCAGGAGGCCTGTATTTCGCTTTGCTGTAGACGCGGGTCCAGACCGCTCAAATCGATGCGCTGAATATGCGCCAGGTCCTGACCTGCCGCGGGAGCCGGCAGCAGGGTGCCGTCCTTACGCCAGAATCGTGCGCCGAGCGCCTGGGCAAAACCGATGCCGCCATCGTTGGTCGCGCTGCCGCCCAGGCCGATAATCAAGTGCCGACACCCGGCGTCCAGCGCCGCCTTTACCTGTTCGCCCAGCCCGTAGCTGCTGGCCTGACGCACATCCCGCTGCGCTGGCGGCGTGAGTTCGAGCCCACAGCTTTGCGCCATCTCGATAATGGCCCGCTCGCCGGGCAGGATCAGGAAATCCGCCTGCACGGAGAGACCGTAAGGCGAGGTACAGCGCTGCTGTTGCCACACCGCCCCCTTAAGCAACGGACTATCCGCCAGAGTCGACAGCAGTCCCTCTCCGCCGTCGGACACGGGCATTTCGACCAGCTCCAGCGTCTGGTCAACCCGGCGCAATCCCTGGGCTACCGCTGCGCAAGCGGCCTGCGCGCTACAGCTACCTTTAAACGAATCCAGCGCGATAACAATCTTCATACGTTCTCCTGCGTTAATGCGCTTTGCGCGGCGTTTTATCGGTGGTCATGAGCTGTAATAACATCCCCAGCAGCGCACATCCCGCCATGGTAAAGAAGGCGTAGATATAACCCGCTGGATTTTCCCAGCCGCCGCCAAACTGAATGAGCCAGCCCATAAGCAATGGCGAAATGCCGCCGCCGATAAACATCGCCGTGGTGATAATTCCGTTAGCGGTAGAGGTGGCGCGTTCTTCGGCGGAGTCCGACGCCATGGCGTAGTAGATAGGCCACACGGCGTTGGCCACCAGGCCAAAAAATAGCTGAATGGCGATAAGGCGCGGCATATTGGTGGCGAAATAGAACAGCGCAATGCCGATACTCATCCACAGACCGCAGACGATCAGGGTTCGTTTACGGCCAAAGCTATCCGACAGCCAGGGCCAGATTACCTGACCCAGGGTACCGGTAAGCGTGAAGATAATACTCAGCCCGGCGGACGCCGCCAGCGACAGGCCGGAGACGTGATAAAGATACGGGGGCAGTACAACGTTAATGCCCATATAGACGATTTGCGTCAGCAGGGTATTGCCCGCCGTCAGCGAAATATTGCGGTTGCGCAGGGTGCGTAAAAAGGTCTTCATCCCTTCGCCTTTGGCGACATGGCTGCTTTCCTGCGTCGCCGGGCGCGTCAACCCCTGGCTGTCGATATGCTGATAAAGCGTGTTGATGCGGTCGGCGGTAGAATATTTTGCCCAGAAGATCATTAGCGGGATGGCGACGAGCAGCGCCAGCAGGAAGCAGTAGCGCCAGCTGCCTTCGCCAAATGCGGAAAGCACCAGACTTGCCACCACGCCGCTCAGCAGCGCGCCAATCGGATAGCCGGTATGATGCACCCCCAGCGCAAAACCGCGCTTCTCTTTCGGCCACCACTCCGCGGTGTTGCTGACGCCGACGGGTTCGCCCCAGCCGGCCCCAAGGTTGACGCCCACGCGCAGCAGCACAAAGGCCGTCAGCCCGTGGCTGATCGCTTTTATCCCGGAAATAAAAGACAGCGCGGTATAGCCCAGCACCAGCGGTACCTGAAAGCGCGCTCGTTTCCAGCCAGACCCGTAGCGATCGCTCCAGATGGAGCCGGGAATATCCAGCACCGCAAGGGCTACCATGATCAGGGCGACGATATTGCCCCACTGTTCCGGCGAGAGCGAGAACTCCTTAGAGATGACCGGGCCAAGGCGCAGGATCATCTCGCGATCGTAGGCGTTAAGCACCCAGATTAGCCAGCAAACCAGTAGCGAAACCCAGGAGAAGCGATGTATCAGCCGCTTTTTGCCACGTTGTTCACCGGCAGGTGTGTGATTGATTGTTGTCATAGTCGTGTTTACTCCGCGGCGTCGCGACAGCATGATGCGCGCCGCCTGGTGTCAGGGTCAGAGTCAGTTCGCCGGGTATTATTGTTATCGCGGCGAGCCGGTGGTTCGTTTAGCCGGCGAAGCGCCGTTCCGCTACGCCGGTCACGCCCAGGTCGTAAATGGCGAACAGGCTGCCGCGCAGCTGATTATCTTCCGGGAAGCGCGGCAGGGGCGGCTGCGCCATGGAGGTGACGTACAGCACATCAAGGTTTTCGCCGCCGAACATCACGCTGGTCACTTTTTTCACCGGCATCTCAATGATGCGATCGACCTTGCCCTCCGGGGTATAGCGCACCAGCTTGCCCGCGTAGACCAGCGCGTTCCACAGATAGCCTTCGCTGTCCACGGTGGCGCCGTCCGCCGCGCCGCCTTCGCTGCGATCGACATGGCAAAAGACCCGTTCGCCGGAAAGATCGCCGGTCGCGGTGTTGTAGTCCCAGGCGCAGATTTCGCCCGTCCAGGTATCGGCAAAATAGAAGGTCTCGCCGGAGGGGCTCCAGCAGGGGGCGTTAGAGACGATAATGTCTTTCTTCAGCACGTGCAGTGACAGATCGGCGTCCAGGCGATATAGCGCGCCGCTCGGTTCCTCTTCGCGCATATCCATTGACCCGAACAGAAAGCGTCCCTGACGATCGACTTTGCCGTCGTTGAGCCGGTTAAAGGGTCGGTCCGCTTCCGGATGGTGCAACAGCGTCAGCTCGCCGCTGGCGAAGTCGAGCAGATGAACGCCATTCTGCAGCGCCACCACCGCGCCTTCGCCGCTCTGGCGCAGGGCGAAAGAGCCAATTTTCTGTCGCACGTCCCAGCTCTTGATCGCGCCGCCCTGCGCGTTGCAGGCGAACAGGCGCCCGTCGAGGCTGTCCACCCACCAAAGACGCTGCTGTTCGACATCCCAGACCGGGCTTTCGCCGAGTCGGGTTTTTAAATCCAGTAACACTTCAATGCGCATAATGGCCTCCTGATTACACTTTTTCGCCGTGGGCCTGTTTCGCCGATACGGAGCCTGGGGATGAGGAACTTTTGAGAAACAGGGACACCAGCGCGCCGATAATCAGTAGCGCGACAGCGAACCATAAGCCGGACGTTGCCGCACCGGTGCGGTCCTCAAACGCGCCGAGAATAAACGGCCCGAGAAAGCCCCCGCACAGCCCGAGGCAGTTGAGCAGGCCGAAGCTGCCCGCCAGCATATGCCCGCTCATGATGGACGGGAGCCAGTTAAAGATGATGGATTGCATAGCGAAGAACATGAAAGCGGCCAGCGAGAAGCCAAGCAGCGCCACACCGTGGCCGGCAATGGCGCCAATCGCCATGCCGGTCGCCATGACCAGATATCCGGCCATCAGCATGCTGCGGGAACGCTGTTCCGTGCGGGCGAATCGCGGCAGCAGGATCCCACCCGCGGCGGCGGCAATCCACGGGATGGCGGTCAGCAGACCAATCTGCAGCGGAGTAAGCTGGCCCCAGCTACCGATGATCCCCGGCAGGAAATAACTCAGGCCGTAAACCGAAAACTGGTGGGTAAAGTAAATCAGCACCAGCAACAAAAACACTCGGGTGGACAGCGCGGTTTTCAGGGAGAAACGGCTCGGCGTATGGCGCGTTTCCTCGGCTTCTTTCGCCAGTACCGCGTTAATGGCTTGCGCATCGTCGCTGTCCAGCCAGCGGGCGTCGGCTGGTTTATCCGGCAGTCTGCGCCAGACGACGAACGCCAGCGCTATCGCAGGCAGCCCTTCGATAAAGAACATCCACTGCCAGCCGTGCCAGCCGGACATGCCATCAAGGCTTAATAACAATCCGCCCAGCGGCGCGCCGATAATATTGGCCAGACAGACCCCCAGCAGGAACAGGCCGGTGGCTTTTGCGCGCTCTTCGCGGCCAAACCAGAGGGTGAGGTAGTAAATAATGCCCGGATAGAGTCCCGCTTCGGCGGCGCCGAGCAGAAGGCGCATCACGTAAAAGGACGTAGGCCCGGTGACAAACGCCATACCGCAGGAGAGGATGCCCCAGGTAATCATGATGCGAGCTATCCAGCGCCGTGCGCCAATCCGGGTGAGAAACAGGTTACTGGGGATCTCCAGCACTGCGTAGGTGAGAAAAAACAACCCGGCCCCGAGGCCGAATGCGGTTGCGGAAAGGCCGATATCCACCGACATGGTCGCTTTCGCCATGCCAATATTGGTACGATCAATAAAGCTGATGATGTACGCCACGATAAGCAGCGGCATCAAATGGCGGTAGATTTTTTTATGGGTGCGTTGCAACTGCGTCCCGTTTACCGCCTTTTCATTTATTGCGGACATGGTTATTATTTCCCCGTATTCGTGGTCAGAAGCCTTGCCGGGATCGAGACGATCCCGTTCGTCAGCTCACAGGTTGTCGCCGGGTGCTGACCCGAACGACGCCCGGCCCGAAGCCCCACTTCGGGCCGTCTTTTGCTAAGCGCCTTCGCGCTCGAACAGCATAGAAATCCCCTGGCCGCCGCCGATGCACATGGTGACCAGACCAGTGCGTGCGCCGCTGCGCGCCATTTCATACATCAGTTTGACCGGCAGAATCGCACCGCTGGCGCCTACCGGGTGGCCGAGGGCGATCGCCCCGCCGTTGACGTTAACGCGGGCCGGGTCGAGACGCAGATCGTTCATCACCGCCAGCGCCTGAGCGGCGAAGGCCTCGTTGAGTTCAATTAAATCAATGGACTGCACATCTATATTGAGACGGTCCATCAGGCGTCGGGTAGCGGGAGAGGGACCAAACCCCATAATCTCCGCTCCGCAGCCGGCGACCGCCCAGCCGCGAATGCGCATGCGCGGGGTTAAGCCGCGTTTTTCCGCCTGCTGGCGGGTCATCATCACCAGCGCCGCCGCGCCGTCGTTAATGCCCGATGAGTTGGCCGCCGTCACCACGCCGTCGGCTTTAAACGCCGGACGCAGCGTGGCGAGCTTTTCACGCGGGGTGTCGCGCGGGTGTTCATCGGTCGCAAACAGGCGGGTCGCTTTTTTGCCGTCCGGCACCTCAAGGGCCAGGATCTGCTCGCGAAAGCGACCCTCCGCGATCGCCTTCAGCGCCTTCTGCTGGCTCGACCAGGCGAAATCGTCCATCGCTTCGCGGGTAATACCGAAGCGTTGCGCGACGTTTTCCGCGGTGATGCCGTTGTGATAAGGGCCTTCCGGCCAGGTGAGAATGGAGATCAGGCCATCTTCCAGCTCGCCGTGGCCCATGCGATAGCCATCGCGCGCTTTACGCAGGTAGTAGGGCAGCTGGGTCATATTTTCAGTGCCGCAGGCGACGACCACCTCGGCCTGGCCGCTTTGCAGCTGCATCATGCCGTCCGCCAGGGCCTGAAGTCCGGAGCCGCACTGGCGGTTAACGGAATAGGCGGTGCTCTCCTGCGGGATCCCCGCGCGCAGCTGACAGATGCGGGCGATAAAACCGCTTTCGGCGATTTGCCCGACGTTGCCGACGATCGTTTCGTCGATATCCTGCGGCGCAATCCCGGCGCGGGCGATCGCTTCGCGAATGACGGCGGCCCCAAGGTCATGCTGATGGGTATGTTTAAGACTGCCGTTAAACGTGCCAATAGCGGTACGGACGCCGCTGACAATCACAATATCATTAGCCTGGGTCATTGTTTTTCTCCTTACAGCACCATGCCGCCGCCGACGTTAATCACTTCACCATTGATATAGCGCGCGCCATCGGACGCCAGAAACGCCACACACTCGCCGACGTCTTTCGCCTCGCCGGCATAACCCGCGGGGATTTTACTGATCATGATTTGCCAGACGTTTTCCGGTACGCCGCGCGTCATGTCGGTATCGATAAAGCCCGGGCAGATGGCATTCACCGTGACACCTTTTTTCGCCAGTTCGCGGCAGGCGGTTTTGGTCATTCCCACCACGCCGGCTTTTGACGCCGAATAGTTGGTTTGCCCGACGTTGCCAAGCCAGCTGGCGGAAGCGATATTGATAATGCGGCCCGCGCCGCGCTCGCGCATGCGGATAGCGGCCTGCTGCATACAGAGGAAAGTGCCTTTCAGGTTAATGTCGATAACCGTGTCCCAGTCCGCTTCCGTTAATTTGTGCAGCATGGCGTCGCGGTTGATTCCGGCGTTATTCACCAGAATGTCTACCGGGCCAAACGCCTCTTCGGCCTGGGAAAACAGGGCTTCGACCTGCGTTTTTTCAGCGATATTGCAGCTGATAAACAGCGCCTGTGCGCCCGATTCGCGCAGGGAAGCGGCGGCGGCTTCGCCGTGTGCATCACGATCGGCGATAATCACTCGCGCGCCTTCCCGCGCAAGCACCTGGGCAATGCCAAAGCCGATACCGCGTGCGGCGCCGGTGACAATGGCGGTTTTACTGGCAAGTTTCATAGCAACGTTCCTTATGAGTCAGAGGATGAATTCCGGGACAGATGTTCCGCGAGACCGCAGGGCGGCGGGGCGAACAATCGGCTGTCCATAACCTGAAGATCCGCGGCGATCGCCGGATGAAAATCCATATGCGCCAGGATGTCGCGCTCAAGATCGATACCGGGGGCGATTTCCGTCAGCACCGGTCCTTCCGGGCGCAGTTCGAAAACCGCCCGTTCGGTGACGTAATGCATGGTTTGTCCTTTGGCGCGGGCCAGTTCGCCGTTGTAAGAAATCTGGTTTACCCCGGCGACGAATTTACGCACTTCGCCTTCGCGGCGGATATGCAGCGCCCCGTGTTCACAGGCGATCTCCAGCCCCTTGGCGGTAAAAGAGGAGCAGAACACGACGTGGCGGGCATTCTGGGTGATATCGATAAAACCGCCCGCGCCGGGGCAGGATGCGCCGAGCCGTGTGGCATTGACGTGCCCGTGCGGGTCCATCTCGCCGGCGCCCATAAAGGTGATGTCGACCCCTGCGCCGTTGTAGTAGAGCATTTGATCCTGGTGGCTAATCATCGCGCTCAGATTACGGCCGATACCGAAATCCACGCCACCCGCCTGCTGCCCGCCGTAGATCCCTGACTCGACGGTGATGGTGACCTGCTCCCCGAGCTGTTCCTCATGAATGATGGCGCCAATCACGTCATTGGGAATACCGGTGCCGAGATTGATGACGCAGCCGGGGGTCAGATAGCGGCAGGCAATCCGCCCGATAAGCTTGCGCAGGTCCAGCGGCAGCGGCGCATTCTGCGCGGCGGGCAGCTGGATATCGCCGCACAGCGCTGGGTCGAAGGCCCAGCTTGAAGTCTGGCGGCGATCCGTCTGCGGCTCTTCGCACACCACAATGGCGTCGATCAGGTTGCCGGGAACGGTGATGCTTTTCGGATGCAGCGAGCCTTTCGCTACGCGATATTTCACCTGCGCCAGCACCTTCGCCCCGTAGCGTCTGGCGGCGAGAACGGCGTGCAGGACTTCCAGCTTCATCACCTCTTCATCGGTCGTGAGGTTGCCGTCTTCATCAGCATGGGTGCCGCGCACAATGACCACGTCCAGAGGAAGAGCCGGATAAAACAGATATTCGTCGCCGCGAAACGTGACGTGCTCGATCAGATTGGGTCGTTCGCGGGTGCGGGCGTTCATCCTTCCGCCCTCTATGCGCGGATCGACAAAGGTACCGAGACCGACGGGAGAAAGCCGCCCCGGCAGTCCGGCGGCCATCGCGCTATAGAGATGAACGATCTGCCCCTGCGGCAGGCACCAGGCTTCCACTTCGTTGTTGTTGATCATCGCCATCCAGCGCGGCGCCAGGCCCCAGTGCGAACCGATAAGGCGGGTCACCATACCCGGATGGGCAAAGTGCTGGATACCGCGCTGGCGATCGCTTTGCCCCGCGGCATGCAGTAGCGTCAGGTCACGCGGTTCGCCCGCGGTCAGAAAGCGCGCTTCGATGGCGCTTAAAATGGACTCCGCCGCGCCGATAAGCGTCATCCCGACGGTGCAGACGGTGTCGCCGCTGGCGACCCACCGCGCCGCCTCATGGGCGTCGATAAATTTGCTGCTCACTTTTTATCCTCCGTTGATAGCGTGATGATGGATTCTGCGAGACGCGTTTTGAGCTGCTGTTTGCTCACTTTGCCGTTGTGGGTACGCGGTAAAGCACGGGTGAAAATAATGCGCGCCGGTAGCTTAAAGCGGGCGATTTTGACCTTCAGCCAGTCGAGGATCTCTTCGCTGGTCAGGTGATGCTGGCCATCCGGCACGATAAACGCCACGGGCTCTTCGCCGTAGACCGGGCTGGGGGTCGGGATGACGGCAACTTCCCGTACTCCCCGATAGGTAGAGAGAATGTTTTCCAGCTCCAGTGAGTAAATTTTCTCGCCGCCGCGATTGATCATGTCCTTGCTGCGGTCTTTGATGTACAGCCAGCCTTCGTCGTCGAGATAGCCCAGATCGCCGGTACAAAACCAGCCCTGCGCATCGCAGCTCGGGCGTCGCTCGCTGTGCTGCCAGTATTCGCGGATCACCACATCGCCTTTTAGCCAGATATGGCCGATTTGCCCGGCGGGGAGGGGCTGCTGGCGATCGTTGCGGATGGTAATGGCGAGACCCGGGATCGCCTGACCTGAACTGCCGCATTTATCGCTGCCCCAGACGTCGCCCGGAAAAATCGTCGCAGGCGAGGTCGTTTCGGTGAGGCCGTAGATTGGCTGAATCGCGGTATGCGGGAACAGGGTTTTTAACTCCTTGATCAGTCCATCGCTCAGGTGGCCAGCGCCGCAGGCAATCGTGCGCAATGCCGGAAAATCGCCGGGATGGCTGGCGCTCTGCTCACGCGCAGCCTGACAAAGAAGGATAAAAATGGTGGGCGAGCCGTGCAGAAAGGTAATGTTCTGCTCGCGCAGGGTGGTGATCACCTGCGGGGCATTGAACCGATGCTGCAGCCAGATGCTCGCGCCGAGGCTAATAAACAGCGCCAGCAGCGCCGACAGGCCGGTGATGTGATAGATAGGCACCGCCAGAATGGTGCTATCCGCGGCGGTGAGATTCAGTTTTTGCGTATAGGCGTCAATCGCGCAGAGCAGGTTATTGTGGGTGATAATCGCCCCTTTAGGCTCTCCGGTGGTGCCGGAGGTGAACATCATCACCGCCGTATCGTCGCGGTTAACCGGGACCGGCGGGCGGGTCAGCGGTTCGGGAAGGCAGAGCGCCTGCCATTCGCTGAGTGAAACCGCACGCGCGTCGGGGGTGTTTTTCAGCCAGTCCTGCACGGTCGCATCGAACAGGACAACCTGGGGAGCGATATGGCCTACCAGCGCCTCGCTTTCGGCCTGCTTAAGCTTGGTGCTGAAAGGCACCACTTCGATGCCCAAACCCAGCGCGGCAAAAAGGACTTCGCAAAAAGCGGGGTGATTGCCCCAGGCCAGCAGAATACGGTCGCCTTTGCGCAGCGACCAGCCGCGATCAAGCTGCGCCATCGCCCGCTGTACCCGCAGATGAAAATCGCGGTACAGATAGCGCCGATCCTCAAACGCCAGCGCCAGGGCATCCGGGCTGCGGGCGGCGCTGCGGCTCAGGGCCTGGTACAGATTCTGGAAGTCGGCGGAGGTGCTGTTCATGTGTCTCTCCTGATATCGCGTATTGAGTAGGAGTAGTCTGGGGAAATTCAGGAGAGGAAATTGCCGAATGGCTCACAATAGAAAATCAACAAAACAGAAGCAATTTTGTAACATTGCACAATGGGCAGGAGAGACCGGGTGGGGGAGAGATATCCGCGAATCAAACCGACGTGAATAATGCCAGAGGACGCTATCTTTTAGACCCGTGTTAACCGGGCCTAAAAGAGTGAAGGGGTCAGCCCTGCCGCTTAGCGTTTACAGGCATCGAACTCGAGCCGTTCGCCATCGGGGCCGCGAATAAGCAGGAAGCGCACGTTGTCTTCTTCTATCGGCCCTTCATCGAGCGGATAACCGAGCGCCGCCAGCCGCTGCTGCACCGCATCCAGGTCGCTGACTTCCAGCGCCAGATGATCGATACCGCAGCGAGGGGCGTCAAAGGGCGTTCCAGCGGGAAGCTGATACAGCTCGAGGACGGCGCCCGCCATTTCCAGGAACGCAACTTCAATAGTGCCCTGTGGCGATGGCTTGCTAAACCGCTGCTGGCGCTGAAAGCCCAGCGGTTCATAGAAGGCAAGCGAACGCGTTAAGTCACTGACCTGATAGCCAATATGAGCAATCGTGTTGATAAGTTCGCGCATGTTATACCCCCTTACGCACGCACCAGAAGCCGTAGAAAGCGACATACACAAAGCACAGGAGCGGAGCGATAAAGGCGATTTGCATATTGCCGCCGTTCATATCCGAGATAATGCCCATCACCAGAGGAATTACGGCCCCGCCGATAATCGACATCACCACGATCGAGCCTGCGGTCTGGGTATCTTTCCCCATCCCTTTGATGACCAGACCAAAGTTCGTCGGCCAGCATGGCGCCATACAGAAGCTGACCAGAATGAGCGCATAGACCGCCAGCATTGAACCGCTGAAAACGGCAATCAGTAACAGGGCGGTGGCGGCCAGGGCAAACGTTCCGAGCAGCATCGCCGGATTCAGACGGTTCATCAACCAGGTGGCCACGGTTTTTCCCACGGCGTAAATCACCAGAGAAGCCAGCAGCCAGTAAGTCGCGGAGTGCTCGCTGGTGCCTTGCTGCACGAGCTGCACAAAGCGAATCGTGAAGCTCCATACGCCAACCTGGGCGCCGACGTACAAAAACTGCGACAGGATCCCGAGGCGAAAGCGCGGGATAGCAAACAGGCGTTTCAGCGTAGGCCCCATGCTTTCCGTCGGGAGTTGCTGCTGCTGAGCGGGCGCGCCCTTGCACGACGGGAATTTAATAAACACGAACACCAGCGCCAGCACCACCAGTACGGAGCCGATAATCAGATAGGGCCCGACCACCTGACCAACCATCTGATGGCGTGCAACGTCTGCAGCGGCGGCGGGCATCGCCAGCAGTTGTTCATGACTCGGATCGTTTTCGCCAAAGACCATCAGCTGGCCAATTAATACGCCGGAGATCACGCCCAGCGAGTTGAAGATCTGCGAAAAGTTAATACGCTGGGTGGAGGATTGAATCGGACCCAGCAGGCTGGAGTAGGTGTTTGCCGACGTTTCCAGAAAAGAGAGTCCGCAGGCGATCACTCCGAGGCAGGCGAGGAATGCGCCGTAGGTCATGATCTGTGCGGCCGGAACGAACAGGAAGCAGCCGAGGGCGTACAGGCACAGCCCAATAATAATCGCCGCTTTATAGGAAAAACGCTTAATCAGCGCCGCCGCGGGCAGGGCGACAAAAAAGTAGCCGAGGAAAAAAATCGACTGCACCAGCGCTGTCTGGGTATCCGTTAAATCGAAGCCCTTTTTAAACTGGGCGATCAAAATATCATTCAGGTTGCCCGCCATCCCCCATAGCGCAAACAGGCAACAGACCAGTAAAAATTGCAGCCAGGGGGTATGGGGTAAATACGCACTGGTGTCCAGTTTTTCTTTTTGGACCGCTGCGTTCTCGACCTTATCCGTGATTAGCGTACTCATTGAGCTATCCTCTTAATGTTTTTTATACAGTAGGGTTTATGCCATTTCATAATCAGCGGCGGCACGGAGAAGCCGTTCCTGTGCCTCCAGGTACTCAGGTAAAGATGAGGCGCCTTGCTTTTCGACACTGACGGCGGCATAGGCCGCCGCGAATCGGGCTGCGGCCTGTAGCGGTTCCCCGCAGGCCAGCCGCGCCGCCAGCGCGCCGTTGAAGGCATCGCCCGCACCGGTAGTGTCTCGGGGGTGAGAAGGAAAGCAGGGAATAGGGGATTTCACCCCATGCTCGCTCAGCAGGGCGCCGCTGGCGCCGAGAGTGATAATGACGTTGCGCGCGCCCTGAGCATGTAACACGTCGGCGGCCTCAGCCGCGGCCGTCAGACTGTCAACCCGGCGTCCGGTCATTAACCCGGCCTCCGTGGCGTTCGGTGTAAGTAAATCCACTTTGCTTAGAACGGCGTGCTCAACGGGCTGCCAGGGCGCGGGATTGAGTATTACCAAGGCCCCGGCTTGTTTTCCGGCGTCTATGACCTGTTCAATAGCAGAAAGATTGTTCTCCAGCTGAACCAGAACCACATCCGCGCAGCCGATAGCGGGAATGCAGCCGGCGATTTCATCATCGGTCACCGTCATATTCGCGCCGGGATCGACGGCAATCATGTTTTCGGCATCGTTACCGGCGACATAAATCAGCGCATTGCCGGTGGGGATCTCTTCGGCGACCAGCAGCGTCACAGCATTGAAGCCCACGCCTTTCAGATGACGGCGGGCAAAATGGCCGAAGGTGTCATTGCCAATCTTGCCGATATAGTGGACATTTGCTCCCGCTTTTAGCGCGGCGGTGGCCTGGTTCGCCCCTTTACCTCCGGCGCTGGTCATACTTCCGCAGGCCACTAACGACTCACCTGGTACCGGAAAGCGATCCACCCTGGCGACCATGTCGAAATTGAATGAACCAAAAACACAGACTTTTCCTGACATCATTCGCTCCTCTATACCAGCTCGGGGGAGTGCAGCGCGGCGGACAGTTCGCGGGACATGGTTTCCCAGGCCAGCTCGAGCGGCATATCAGCGCGGAATAAACCGCTGCTGCCCATCACTAATATCTGTGCGCCGGCGCCCAGCAGCGCGCGGTAGGTGTTGCGGTTACAGGAGCCATCGACTTCCAGCAAGAAGCGGAGGCTGCCGGTCTCTTTGAGCTGATGAAGCTGCGTAATTTTGGCGAGCATTTCAGGAATAAACGGCTGACCGGCATAGCCTGGGTCGACGGTCATCACCGTCACCTTATCGAGCAGATGCAGATAGTGCTGGATGCTCTCAACCGGTGTGGCGGGATTGAGCACCATTCCCACCTCTTTCCCCGCCTGACGAAGCATATTGATAACCCGGAACGCTTCGCGGCAGATGGTCTCCGGATGCAGTGAGAAGGCGTCTGCGCCGGCGTCTAACAGCGCCGGTATAAACGAAGCGGGCGCTTCGACCATCAGATGGACATCGATAGGAAGCGAGGTGTAGGGACGGATCTGCGCCACAAAGCTGGCCGACAACGCCAGATTTTTGACATAGTGGCCGTCCATGATGTCGACATGCAGCCTGTCGGCTTTGCTGTTTAGAAAGCGCAGCTGTTCCGTCAGCTTCATCATGTCCATACACATCAGCGAGGGAGAAAGGTAATAACGCATAAGGCCTCATTTATTCCGGTGGTGGCTGAATTCAGGCAAAGTCTGGCCCTGCCGCGGTAAGCAGCGTTTCGACATTGCGCGTATTAACCGTCACGTCATGACGGCGTACTCAGGCGATTTGCAGGCTGACGTTATGCCAGGTCATCTCTTTTTCCAGCAGCGGATCGACAAACCTTTCAGTCACCAGACAGTCCAGCTCGCCCAGTCCGCCGATACGCGCGACGCCTGTTCGCCCCAGCTTGCTGCCGTCGACCAAAGCCACAGTCTGACGGGCGGCCAGCAGCATCTGTTTCAGCAGGGCGGCGTGGGCTTGCGTACCCGCATACAAGCCGCTATCGCGCTCCAGCCCCTGGCAGGAGAAAAAGAGCGTATCAATGGCATATTCGCGTAGCGTTCGTGAGGCGGTTTCCCCGAAGAACGACTCTTCGGTCGGGGAGAAATCGCCCCCCAGCCCGACGAGATGCAACGAGCGTCGGCTCATCAGAGTTTGTAAGATGCGAATGGAGGGCGTAATCACCGTCAACGCCATCTCCGGCATCTGCCGGGCCAAAAACCAGCTGGTGCTACTCCCGTCCAGGACAATGGTCTGTCCCGGTTGGAGAAACTGCAGTGCTTTACGGGCCACGCGCATTTTGCCTTCGCTGTGCAGCAGCGTTCTGTGCTGAAAGCTTCCCTGGCTATCTTCAACTGGCAGGGCGGATGCCGCCGCCCGGGTCGCCGGCAGCGGATTTTCCGCCGCCAGCGCTCCACCGTGGCTTCGGGTTAAGATCCCTTTGCGTTCCAGCTCGCTCAGATCGCGGCGAATCGTTTCCCTGGAGACCCGAGTCGCTTGCGCAATCTCATTCACCCGCATGACGCCGTGTTGGCCCAGCAGTTCAACAATCAAACGATGACGTTCCAGCGGCAACATAGCTCTCTCCTGAAGTACATAATCAGATTACCTTTCCCTTGCGCAGAGCGTTGAGACCTCGGGAATGTCCCACGAAGACAAGCTATCCGCAGCCGAACACTGTGATAGCGCACGCATTTCGCTTCACTTCCGTCAGCGGTTTGCGCTATTTCGCCCGTGATTCAGGCATAAACAAAAACAAACAAAAATAAATGCAAGATTGCTTTTGCGCCCATTTATGACCGATTACGCCCGCTCTGCAAGGTTAACGCTTATTTCCTGCTGCTAATTAAAAACAAATGAAAATAAAAAAATGCTAATTTGATCACGTTATTTTCATTTAATGCGTTTTTAAATGGATTTAAGCCAAATATCAGCATTAAATGAAAGCAATTAAAAACAAAGGACAGGATAAGACCATGAATGAAACAACCCGTCGTTTTGCACGTTTAGTTGATCTGAGCGCAGTTCAGGCCACCAGTACCGAAGCGGATGTTCGCGCCTGCGCCGAGCTGGCTGCCAGATACAACATTATTTCCGTCCACGTACTGCCTTGCTGGACGCGCTTTCTCAGTACGTTGCTGCCGCAGCAGGGTACGGGAGAGGTGATGATTGGCGGTCCGGTCGGCTTTCCCGGCGGTGGGCATACCACCGATACCAAGGTTCAGGAAGTGCGGCAGCTGATTGCCGACGGCGCTCGGGAAGTGGATATGGTCGTGAATATCGGCAAAGTGCTCTCCGGCGATTATGACTATGTGCGCGAAGATTTGCGCCGCGTGGTGGAAGCCGCCGCCCCGGTACCGGCCAAAGTGATCCTTGAAACGCACTATCTTAATGAGGAGCAGATTCGTCGCGTGTGCGAAATTGCCGTAGAGGTGGGGATGAAGTGGGTCAAAACCTCTACCGGCTGGGCGCCCACCGGCGCCACGGTGGAAAAAGTCAGCATCATCGCCGACCAGCTTAAAGGCCGAATCGATATCAAAGGCGCCGGGGGCATTCGCGATCTGGCCACGGTGCGTGCGCTGTACCAGCTTGGCGTGCGCCGCTTTGGCATGAGCCATGGCGCGGTAACCAAGGTGCTGGCTGAACTGGAGCAGCACCCGGAACGTTTTCCCGAGCTGAACGCCGATTAAACTGAGAGACCGCGGGCCTGGTGGCCCGCCTTAAGACGTCACCGGAGTTAGTGATGAAAGATAAAATACTCACGATTGATGTTGGCACTGGCAGTACCCGCGCCGCTATTGTGCGCATTGACGGCGCGATGATCGGCTTTGCGCAAAGAGAGTATGAGCAAACCACGCCGCGTGCAGGTTGGTCAGAACAGGCCCCGTCTTTATGGTGGCAGGCCGCCTGCGACTGTATACGCGAGGTGCTTTACCGCTATCCTGAAACGGCAGCGCAGATTGCGGTTATTGGCGCCTGCGGGCAGATGCACGGCACCGTCCTGCTGGACGAGCAGGGCGAGCTGGTGGAGGACAGGGCGCTGTTATGGAATGATAAGCGCAGCCAGCCGCAGGTGGATGCCTTTATCGCGCGCGAAGGGCGGGAAAAGTGGCTGGCGCATTTAAATAATCCGCCCGCGGCAGCATGGCCCGCTTTCAAATTAGCCTGGTGGCGCGAAAATCATCCGGATCGCTGGTCGCAGCTCGCCAAAGTATTAATGCCGAAGGACTATATTAATTTCATGCTGACCGGTGCCATGGCGACCGATTATAGCGAAGCGTCATGCTATTTCCTGATGGACAGCGAAACCCGTAGCTGGTCTTCGCAAGCCTGCGAAACGTTTGGTCTGCGGGTCGATCAGCTCCCGGAGCTTAAACTTTCCAGCGACATAATCGGCCAGGTGACGCAGCGCGCAGCCGGCCTGACGGGCCTGCCGGCGGGTATCCCGGTGGTTGCCGGGACGTCGGATATGGCGGCCTCTCTGCTGGGCTCGGGAGTGTATGAACCGGGGATGGCGTCTGATTCAACCGGCACGTCGACGCTGATGACGGTGGTGTCGCCGCGGCCGTTACACCATCCGCTGGTTAATAATCTTCATCTTGCCAACGCGGCCTGGGGCGGATTTACGATCCTCGACGCCGGCGGCGATGCCGTCCGCTGGGCGCGGCTGGCACTTGCCGATAACCAGATTACGCATCCACAGCTTTTACAGGAAGCGGCGGCGGTGCCGGCGGGGGCAGAAGGGCTGCTGTTTCTTCCCTATCTGACGGGAGAACGTCTGGCCGAACACACGAACTCGCGGGCACAGTTTTTTGGCCTGCAGCGCAAGCATCGCCGCGGTCATTTATTCCGCGCAGTTCTGGAAGGGGTGGCCTTTGCATCCTGGCGCAATCTTCGGCAGCTGCAGAAGTGCGGGCAGTATCCGCAACAAATGATCGCTTCCGGCGGCGGCGCGCGCAGCCCGCTGTGGCTTGAAATCAAAGCCGCGGCGTACAATCTGCCGATATTATCTACGCGTAATCAGGAGAATGGCGTCACCGGATGCGGTATTATCGCCGGGGTTGGCGTAGGGTTGTACGCCGATTTTGCCAGCGGCGTGCGGCAAACGGTGCAGTTCGACAAAGTGATCTCACCGGATCCCCGTCTGCGGGATTATTACCACGCCTGTAGCGAGCTTTTTGATACGCTGTACCGGCAATCCGCCGCCTTATACGACAGGCTGGATGCGCTCAGCGTGGGGCCCGACTGATACGCAAAGGTAAGCCGTAACGTGCCGTAAAAAAGAGAGAGGCAGAATGTTTGCAGAAGAAAGACAGGAGAAGTTACTCGGTATTCTCAGGGAAAAACGCAAAGTTGCTGTTTCTGAGATGTGTGACGTCTTTAATGTATCGGGCGCCACCATTCGTGCCGATCTCCGCCAGCTGGAAGAGGAGGGGCTGCTGACCCGAACCCACGGCGGAGCCGTTCTTCGTACCCGAGCGAGCTTCGAACAAGCATCGGACGCCCGCGAAATTGTCAATCTCAGCGCGAAAGAGCGGATCGGCCAGCGCGCGGCGGCGCTGGTTGAGGATGGCGACATTATCGTGCTGGATACCGGTACCACGACGCTGCATATCGCGCGCAATATTCGCGACCGACAGAACGTCACGGTGGTCACCAATGATTACCAAATCGCCCGCGAGCTGGAAGCCAGCCCCTCGATTCAAACCATTCTGCTGGGTGGGATCGTCAAGAAGGGATACCACTGCGTGGTGGCGATCAACGGACGTTCCATTCTCGACACGCTAAACGTCGATAAAGCATTTATGGGCACCAATTCGCTGTCGCTGAAACACGGCGCCTGCGTGGCCGATATCATGCTGGCAGAAACGAAACGAGGCATGGTGGAACACGCCAGTCAGGTGATTATTGTCTGCGACTACAGCAAGCTGAATAACACCTCGCTTGCCCAATTTACCGCAGCAGATCGCATTGACACCGTAGTGGTGGATCGTCTGCCTGATGACGTTCAGGCGTATCGTAATGCTGGCATTCAGGTGATCTCTCTGGATGAAGAGGAGCATCTTTAGTGCGCTGCTGTGACGTTGTCACTAACCAGCGCGTCGTAAAACCCCGTCCCTCAGGGCGGGGATAAAGTTCCGGGTATTCGACTCACGTGCCGGGGGATATCGAAGACCAGGCATGGTACAGGCGGTCCAGAATTGATTAAAGCTTACCCGCTGACTTTCTCAGTTCAGTAATATCCCTCTTGGGCGATTCCCCGAACATCCGCGTATATTCCCGGCTGAAATGGGACAGGCTTTCGTAACCGACCGCATAGGCTGCTGTGGTG
>SKEK01000479.1_pt1 | contig 22647 bp, 20 predicted proteins | sample 4826761 | NCBI WGS metagenome assembly SKEK01 (sample SAMN11008811, study PRJNA524170) | human gut metagenome | biome: Human fecal sample; material: Feces; isolation source: fecal sample from pouch patient p32 | host: Homo sapiens | place: Israel: Tel-Aviv | collected 2015-10-13 | reverse complement strand
GCGGAAAAGGGGGGGGGAAGGGGGGTAACGTCCTTCCACCCACCTTGTGTGGTGGCTGGGATCTGTGCCGAGGTTTAGAGGCCTTCGGTCTTGAGGTGGCGCTGGTGCCATTCGAGCATCTCGGGCAGCAACAGGGTAGGCTCTACCTCCTGACCAATGTACTCAGGAATATCCTTACCTACTACGAACCAGTCATCGGGCTTGGAGGCGATGTATTCCTCCCATTCAGAGAGGGACCAGAAGCCCAGACGTTCATCAGCTGCATCAACGAACGCCCAGTCGGTCGGAATCATCTGGGGGTCTTCCGCGGTGTCATTGAGCTTCGCCTTGTGCAGGAGGTTGCGCCAGTTGTGCTTGGTCATCACAAGCGAGTTGGCGCCGTCTTCGAAGAACTCGTCACGGTCGGCAATGTAGGAATTGCTGCGCAGGCGCTCCCAGAACTGATCAAGGGTGATGATGCCCTTCTTCAGTAGCAGGCGCAGGAACTCTACGCGGTCACGGCGCGGTGCGAAACCGCCAATGGGCATGTTCTGGCCCAGCGGGAAAAGGAAGCCGGCGCGGTAATCATCAAGGTTCATCGTCTCCCAGTCGAAGCCGTTGCCGTCGCCGTCCTCGCGCGGATCGAGCAGCCACATGCCGGTCGGTTCGTAGATTTCGACGAGCATCTGTGCCGACCCTTCCTTACCGCCGCGGGTGTAGGCCTTCAGCAGGTGCTCACGGACGTACTTCTCCTGCGCCTTGGTCAGCGAGTAGCCGCCGCTACGGCGGCGCTTGATGCCCAGAGACTTGCCCTCGGTGCCAGCCTTCAGTGCGATTCGGTTGTAGCTTGCCGCTGCAGCGATCATTTCATCACTCAGAGGTACAGCCGGGACCAGGTTGGTCAGGGTTTCGAAGGGGGTTACAAGGTTGGTGGCGCGCAGTTCAGCCTCGTAGTGTGCAGGGCGGGTCCGGTACTCGTCTGCTACGAACTCGAGCTTTTCCTCGAGGCTCAGCGTGGCGTTGTTCTCACGGTACCACTGCGCGTTCTCCTCGTCTCCAGCTTCTTCTGCCCGTTCGAGCAGTCGCTGCAGCATTGCATCCACGTTGTACAAATCCTTGTAGATGCGATCGGAGAACTCCTGACGCTCATCATTGATGGCTTCACGTTCCTCAATCATGCGCAGATTAGCTTCATGCTGGGACTCGGCCTTGTGCTGCTCTTCCGGAGTCAGCGAATCCCACCATGCCTGCTCTTCTGCCTGGTTCAGCTCATCCTCATCAGGGGCTGCCTGCTGGGGTACGCGCAGTGCGCCGGGGGTGTCGAACTGGCCGGTGCCGACTGCTTCCATGGTGATAGCGCCGTGGCGCTGCTCGCGCAGGGGGTGATCAGAGTTCAGCCATGCGCGTGCCTCACCGATGGTGATCGGCTGGGTGAGGCGGTAGAGGCGGACTTCCTGGTTCAGGCTGTAGAGGGAAGCGCGCAGTTCGTCGTACTTTTCTCGTGCGGATTCCTCATCCAGGAAGGCGTAGACAAAATCGCCGGGCTCCTGCCAGTAGGGGGCATCCTTGCGGGGGTCTCCCCAGGTCAGCACCTTACCGTCCTTGCGCTTGTAATGCGGGCGGCCTACCGGCGGGTCGTTGAGCTTCTTCTTGCCGTAGTTGGCGTGGACCAGGTAGCCGTAGCAGCCGGGTTCGTCGTCAAGTTCGGTATCCAGGGCGATATGGTCACCTGCGGAGGGGTTTTCTAATGCCCAGTGCTGTTCGTTATTGAAGTATTCGATCTCTTCGTCAGTCATGCTTTCGAAGAGGGAAGCGTCGAAGACCATGCGCGGGTCGGTGAAGCTGCGGCCCGGCGCCTCCTTTTCGAAGGCGTTCTCGATGTAGATGGGTAGGTCTGCGGGGATTCCTTCACGTCGCCACTGCAGCGGGTGTGCGGACAGATCCTTCACCCAGGGGGTTTCTCCAGTGACGCCGGGTGCGCGCTGTGCCATTAGTTCAGCGGAGAGGTCCTTACCGCCTGCGGTGACGCGGTAGTGGTTTTCCAGGGACTCGTAGCTGTAGCGCTTGCGTGCTAGGCGGTCTTCTCGGTACTGCTTCTGGTATTCCTTGTTGCGGATTTCGGCTTCGGGGGTAGACATTTTGGATCCTTCCGGTCGTGTCGTGTTGTTCATCTGCCTCAACCATAGCGGATGAATTTTGGGGCATAGCGTGCTTTAGGGCTGTTTTTCGCGGCGGTAGGGGGTCGGTTTCCTTGATTTTCCGGGGATTCCGACCCCCTGTTTATGTTCCGCTATGTCCCAAATGCAAATGTTGGTTATTTTTTGACGTCAGCCATAGCGTCGAACTGGTCCGTGCTCACGGTAACCACCGGGTTATATCCCGGATCCTCGCAGATCACCACCATATTCTTCATATGCGGGTGCCTGTAAGCCTTCATGTCACCGACCAGACGGCCCTCCTTATCGAACTGCAGCTGGACGGTGCTCCTGATGCCACCCGCCCGAGTAGAGGAAACCTTGTAGGAATAGCCCTTGAAGGGGTTATCCGGTTCGTTGAGACGACGCTCCGAATCCACCCTAGCGCTGTAGGCAAGACCCTCACGCTTCTGCAGCACCTCCATATTGGCATTGGTGCGCTTAATCTTCTCTTCCCTGCGGGAAACAACCACGGGGCTATCTCCCATATACGAAGCACGACGCTTCTCACGCGCCATATTTCGCTCAACACGATCTCGGCCACCGCCACGGTTGCGCTTCTCGCTGCGGGACTTCGGCTGCAGACGCTCGGGCTCATTAGCCATGATTTCCCGAGATTCCTTCTCCACCTTGTCACGGTCACGCTTAGTCGTCACACCGAACTGTTCCTTGGCGTAGGTGTTAATGCCCTGAGTGCGCGCCTTAACTGCCATCTCAAGCAGGGTGCTATCCAGCGAGTTCATCGTCTGAGCGATGTTGTCCTTAGCGCCCGCAATGCTATTGAAACTCGTGCGAGCGCCGTGTTCCTCCACGAACTGCTCCGTGGCGTTGTTGTGCCTGTGGCCGCGGTGCTTGCGGTTGATCTTTTCCTGGAAGGCGTTCAGGCGGGAGAACATTTCGGTTTCTTTTGCGTCTCCTGCGTCCGACAGAAGCTTCTGGGTGCGGGTGAACTCAGCCTTGATTTCTTCGAGCTCTTCAGCGCTGAGGTTATTCACCTTGGCGTAGTGGTCCCAGTCACTTTTACGCAGGCGGATGCCCTTATGCAGGGCCATCCACGGCTCTCGAGTCAGCGGGCGATTCTCGTACACTGCACCAACGTTAAAGTAGCTGTCTTGCGTGGAGGAGTTCGGGATGAGAATACCGAGAGTCTTACCGTCCTGCTTGACGACGTATTCGACGGTGTAGCTTGAGGAGTTCTTGTTCTTCTGGACGATGCGGGCTTCGATGTCGAGGTGAACGCGCTCGCCGGTGGGGGTTTCGATGCGAACTTCTCGGGTGATGGTCAGTTCTCGCCAGGCGTCAGAGGAATCTGAGTGGTGTAGCTTGTCGCCAAAGTTTTTGAGGATGACTTCGCCTTCAGGGCATGCGCGGTCCCAGTGGCGGATGTCTACCTGTGCTAGTTCTTCTTCGCTGTAGGCTGCTTCGCTGAAAATTCCGCGCTCCAGAGCATTCTCGTTGCGGTCATTGGCAATCTTGGAGGCAAGCTTGGCCTGGTCCCAGCGGTGCGCGCCATCAACGGCCTGCTTTTCCAGCATGTCGAGGTCTCTCTGCTGGTGGTTTGTGAGGATTTCCCGAAGCTTTTCGTTTTCGATGTTCAGGCCGCGCTCCAGCATTGCCGTGCGCTTTGCAATGGCGCGCTGCAAAAACTCCTCTCGTGCCTTCGGGGATGCGTAGAACTCTCGCTGCGCGGTCATATAGTTCACGAACTGCTCTTCGAGCATTCGGCGGGTTTCGGCAGAGACTTTACCGGTCTTTTCTGCCTCGGCCTTGGCTAAGGCGACGGCTGCTGCGTACTTTATTTGGGCCTTGAGAAAGATCGGTGCGTAGTGGCTAAAACACCGCGGACCCGGCTTCCAATCGCACATGTTGGAACGCTCCTCACTAAATATTTACAGTTGGGACATTGACACTATTTATTATATTCTTCCCTTGCAAAAAAAGGCATTTCTAAACCATTTATGTACGCGCGAGCGCGCTACCGCCCCGGTAGATGGGGTGCTTGTATAGCCAGGCAGCGAGCGCGGGGTACAGGTGAAGGTGTGGGTCTTGGGTGATGAGTTCGGTGGCGTCGTGGCGTGCTTTGCGGATGAGTGGGGTGTTGTTGAGGGTGAGTAGTTTGAGCCCGTTGTTGCCGGCTTGGCGGGTGCCGATGATTTGCCCTTCGCCGCGGGTTTGCAAGTCAATTTCTGCGATGCGGGTTCCGTCGAGGGTTGAGGCGATGGCGTACAGGCGGGTTTGCGAGGTGGTGTCGGTTTCGGGGTTGGCGTAGGTGATGAGGTAGCAGTATCCGTGGTGTCCACCACGGCCTACGCGGCCTCGCAGCTGGTGTAGCTGGGCTGCTCCGAAGCGCTCGGCGTTCATGATTGCCATGACCGTAGCGTTCGGGACGTTCACACCCACCTCAATAACGGTGGTGGAGATAAGCACCTGGGTTTTATTGGCTGCGAAATCGTCCATAATCGCTTGCTTCTCTTCGCTGCTCATCTTTCCGTGGAGCACACTGTAGGTCAGTGTCGGGCACTGCCGGGTGAGTTCCTGAGCGATTTCCCATACGGTATGCGGGGTGGTGGAGGCGGTATTCGGGTCGGTTTCGGGGTTCGGGTCTCCTGGATCAATCTTTGCACCGACGATGAACGCTTGATGACCTGCCGCTGCTTCGTGGGCAATGTGCTGCCACATGCGCTGGTACTGGTCAGCGGCGGTGTGCGGTGAGATAACGTGCGTCTTAATCGGCTGACGGCCTGCAGGCAAACCGGGTAGCTTGATGATTTTCAAATCGCCATAAGTGGTCATGGCGACAGATCGGGGAATAGGCGTTGCGGTCATGTTCAGGGTGTGCGGGCGGGTCGGCAGCTTGTTGAAGGTGTCTCGCTGGGCGACGCCAAAGCGGTGCTGCTCATCAATGACCACCACAGCGAGGTTTGGCCATTTGATGCGTCGGGAGAACAGGGCGTGAGTGCCAATCACGATGGACGGAACACCTGACTTGATGTGCTCTCGGATGGCGCGCGCTTGCTCCGGGTCGGTAGAGCCGGTGAGCAGATGAATCGTCAGGCTGCCGGGCAGGCTCTTACGGAAAGACTCGTAATGCTGCTCGGCCAGAACCTCAGTGGGGGCAATCAGAGCAGACGTGTACCCGTTATGGGCAGCATGCAGCAACGCAAACGCGGCAACCGTCGTTTTACCGGCTCCCACATCACCCAGAAGTAGCGCGTTCAACGGGTGCGGGTTAGACTGCCCCGCCAGAATCTCAGAGACAGCAGCCTTCTGCCCATCAGTGAGACTGTACGGAAGCGAACGGACGTACTCATCAAGAACCCCGCCTGCAGTTTTGGTCAGCGGGTAAGCACTGGTGGCGGCATTGCGGTACCGCGTTTGTGCCAAGGTCAGCTGCATAGCAAACGCCTCGTCATAGGTGAGTCGAGTGCGCGCGGCATCAGCCTGCTCTTGCGTGGAAGGCAGGTGAATCTTCTGATGAGCCTCACCCAACGACATCAGGTGATGGCGAGCGCGCAGGTACTGCGGAAGGTAGTCAGGCTCGGGGCTGAGGGTAGGAATCAGGTGGGCTACCGCTGCTGCGATGGTGGCGGCAGGTACCTTCTTGGTGGCCGGGTAGGTGGCGGTGACCGGCTGCAGCAGAAGTAGCGGCGCCTTCTCGTAGATCGGCTTGTCGATGGTGTACCCGGCACCGGAGTATCCGGTGGTGAGGGTTCCGGAGATGAGCAGGCGCTCGCCGGTGGTGATGTCTTTGGATGCTTCAAAGCCGTTGAAGAAGGTGGCGGTGACCGGTGCGTGTCCGGGGGTGTGTCCGTCGTCGGTGGTGCCGGTGACTAGAAGCATTTTCCGTCCGGTGCGGGTGGCCTTCAGGCGTTTTGAGGTGACCGTGACGTAGCAGGTAATCGGCTGGTTCAGGTGGTGGGGTGCGGGGTTTACGAGCGGGCCGTTCGTGGTGTAGCGGCGCGGGTAGTAGTCTCTCAGATCTGCCAGGGTGCGCAATCCAAGGTGGGATTCCATGGCGGATGCCGTCTCGTTAGGCAGGCAAGCCCATAGCGGGGTGTCGCCGCGGCGGGGCTGGTGCGGGCGCAGAACGTCGTTAAAGGGGTCGGTGAGCAGGGTGGGAAGATTCATAGGTACTTACGGGAAAAGACAGAAGAGAGGGGAGGTTAAACGATGGAGCCGACTCCCTGAAACTCTCCCCTCTTCAGGGGGATTGTCCGGGAGTCGGCTACATGCTCACGCAAGGGTGAGGCTAGGAGTGCGCAGAAGCGGCGCGGTGACGCATCTGCTCTTCAATCCAGGCAACCGCCTGATCTACTTGCTGAGCAGAAACCGTCTCAGCATTAGGAGAGCCAAGGGCGGTATTCCACGCCGCCTTTGCCGCCTGAACTGCCTCTGCGTCTGCTAGTCCTAGACCTTTAGCGCCGGCGATAATGGCGCTCTTGGCCTGGTTCGAGGTGTACTCGGTCGGTGCGCTCGCAACCGGTGCCGGCGCGGTTTCTTGATGCAAGAACGCCTGGTTGGCAGGCACGGATACAGGCGCAGGGGCAGGATCCACGTTCATCTGCTGCTGACCGACGATCTGTGCCTGGTCCTGAACCGTAGCGGGCGCTTCGGGGGCAGGTTCTTGCATCTGAGGCTCAGGAACCACAACCGGCGCCGCGGCGGCACCGGTAGCGGTTTCGTGAGGCGCGCTCGCTACTGCGTCACTACTTCCCGGTGCCTGGCTGCCGTGGTGAATGGCGAGCGCCTCGGGGTCGGTAATGGGGGCACTGAACCCCTTGGCAGGTGCGCCTCCAGCAATGAGGTGCGAGTTAGAGGGGACGGGGTTCAGGTCTGTGCCGGCCGCTTGGTTCCATTCGGCACCCCAGTTCGGTTTGGTAGTGTCGAATCCGCCGTCTTCAAGGTGGGTGAGGACCCAGGGCGCGCGGGTCTTGGGGGCGTTAGCGTCCTTGTTCTTGGCGATCAGGACGCGGTGCCCAATGAGGCTGACGGCTTTCTGGTAGAGGTGCTGACCGTCAAGGTTTCCGCGTAGGGGTGCGGTGCGGACTTCCTCTTCCAGCCAGGGGCCCGAACGGTCTTCCGGGTTGGGGGCAAGGAATCGAATAAATCCGCGGTACGCAATCTTCGGGTCCACATAGGCGGCTACGATGACGCCGTAGTACGCCTTGCCGTCGGGGTTATTGCTGTAGCACGCATCAAGGGTGCGCAGCTTCTCGATGATCTCGTCCTCGGTGGTGAGGATGGAGTACGCCCGCTCGGTCACAGCCATAGTCCATGCTCGACCGGTGAGGGTCGGGTCCGTGGTGAGAACCGCGGAGTTGTACACTTCGCGCAGTCGCTCATCTGAGGAGGGCGGGCGCTTTGCCATGATGTCTTCTTCCTGAAGTAGATTCTGCAGAAATTATTCTGCTATGTCTTTCCTAATCCTAGAATATCAGGAAAAAACACTAGTAGGCACCTATAGTGTCCCATTGAAAAATACTACTTTTTACGGCGCGTCTTCAATCGGGGTTTACGCGCGAGCGCACCAGTAATGGTTCGACGCTCGATATACTCCGTCAGCTCTTTCTGCACGCTACTTGGCGCAAGAACATACAGCTCAATACACGCCTGCAACACAGCGCTCGCACTGGTTTTATTCTTATGGGCCTGCTCCATGAAAAGCTCACGCATGCCCTTATGTGTGCGAGTGACGATCTGCCCGGTCGGCACCTCGCCCTTCTCCTCGTACTCCAGCTTCTGCGCCTTAAACTCGGCATGTTTGAGAAGCTTCTGCGCAATCTCCTGCTGCTCACGAGACGTGTACGGCTTACTAGAATGGGTGTTCGAAACCATGAAATATAAGAGGCCTTCTACTGGACAGGTCTAACAAAAACCAGCCCCTCAACACAAAGCCTTCGGTCTCTACCAGTATATACAAAAGTGCCCCTCCTTTCCCATATCCCACAAGGAATCACCAGGAAAAAGAGGGGCACCATCACAGAACCCTACAGGTACCCCTAAGACGAGGCACCATTACGGCGACGCGCCACCACGAACCAACCCGCAGCACCCGCCACCAGACCAATCAACGCCACAGGGAAAAACCAACCCCACGACGAATCCGCAGCAGGCTCAACCTGAGCCGACGAACTCGGAGAAGCCACAGCCACCGACGGCTCCGGAGACGACGACGCATCACGAGACGGAGCACCAGCAACCGGAACATCCTTACCCGCATCCTGATCCTTCACAGAACCACCACGCGAAATCGGAGCCGCCACAACCGACGAACCCGAAACCTTCTCAGAATCCGCCGCCACAACCGACGAACGAGAAATAGGCTCAGCCACCAAAGCCGAAGAATCACCCGGCTCTACAGCAGGCGCCTGACGCGCAGCCTCAGCCGCCTCACGCTCAGCAGCAACAGCCGAAGCATCCTGCCCAGCACCAGAAGACGCAGAAGCGCTCGCAGACGGACGGATCACCTCAACGTGAGGATCTACCTTCTCCTGCTCCTTATCCTTCTGTTCCTGTTCCTTCTTGCGAGACTCCGGATCGGTATTCACAGTGCCCACCGACGGCGCGGGCTCATCCGGACGCGCAGAAGGCTGCGCACTCGGCTCAGCCGGCGAAGAAGACGGCTCAGTGGTCGGCTGCGCACTCGGCACCGGCTCCGGATCCTTCGAAGGCGCTACCGACGGCACCGGAACAGGAATAGGAACCGGCACAGGCTTCACGCTAGGCTCTGCCGTCGGCTCCGGGCTCTTAGTAGGTTCCGGATTCTTCGTAGGCTCCACAGTAGGCTCTGCCGTCGGAGCCACAGTCGGCACCGGCTCAGGGCTCTTCGTGGGCTCCGCTGTAGGTTCAGCAGTCGGCTGCTCACTCGGCACCGGCTCAGGGCTCTTAGTAGGCTCCACGGTAGGCTCTGCCGTCGGAGCCGCCGCCTCACGAACCCTCACTCGCTGATCCTTCAACTCATGCCCCGCGGAAGTTGCGGAAACCGTGTACTCCCCCACGCCCAAAGAACCAACGGGTACCTCAAGACGCACAGACCCCGCAGCAGTCACACGGACCACCACCGAATACACAGAACGGCCCGAACCATCACGCACCACAAAAACAACGGACTCCCCAGCCTCAAAACCCGGGTACTCCAAAACCAGCTGATCAGCCACCGTCACCTCAAGCACCGGCAACTCACCAATCACAGGCGGCGCGCTCGGAGACGCGCTCGCACTCGGAGAAGGCACCGGCGACGGCGACTCATTAGCGAGCGCAGCAGGAAGACCCACCGCCGGCACCAAGACTGCAGCAGCCATCACAGAGCGCAGCTTGTAGCTCTTGCTCATCATAAAAACCTTTCTGACTATGCCTGATTTCCAGGCAGAAGAATGAGCGCGTTACCGCGCTGAACCAGCAAACCTGAACTGACCTGCGCCATAATCGCCCCGCTAAATTTCACACCACGAGCTTCAGCCGGAGCATAGACGAGAGCCGACCCGCTCTGATCCTCAGTAACAATGACCTCGCCCTTGATCTTTTTGACCACGACATCAGCAGGCAAATCATCACGGAAGGATCCATCAGCCAGTCGAATCACGAAGCGACCGAAAACAGCAGTTTTACCGCCCTGGCCAACGCGTAGAGGCCGAACCGTGATGCCGTTTGCGGTCTTCTCGGCTGCATCAGACAAACGCATCTGCTTCTGTCCCAGCAAGGAACCGTCCGCGGCAGAATGAATCGCCAGCATAACCTCTGCTGCCTCATCCTGGGTGTACACATCCTGTGCCCACAAAGACACGATCTTGCCGTGTCCCGCGCCAATCCAGGAATGAACACCCCAGCCCTCAGCAACCGCAGACAAGGAAGCCGTAGTTAGCTTCTTGCCCTCACGATCGGTTACCAGCACTGGCGCGTCAAATGCGACCGAAATCAGGCCCTCAGAATCAGCAGCCAGCGAGGAATACGCACTCTCTTCAGGGCGCTTAAACTCCGCCAGACCATCCCTGAGCAACACGGAAGCAGAAGAGCCCGCCAAGATAGCAGTCGCAGAACCCGACCCTGAAATTCGAGCACCTTCACGCACCTCAGCCTCAATCAGCTTGTCCTCAGCTCCCATGCCTTCTACGAACACGGTTAGCCTTCGACCCGACTGCATCACCAGCGCAGCCTTACCGCCAACCTGCGTATCGAAAGCCAGATCCAACTCACCGCCCAGATCAACGGTGCGGACTAGAGTCTTACCGGCAGGCTTAGAGAACGCATGAATCTCTACCTTCGGGCCATTAGTCACCAGAACACCAGCCTCTGCAGCGAAAACCTGCGCGCTTGCTGAGACGGGCACGGTCCAGGTTCCAGAATCGGCATATCCGGTCAAGGTTGAGACAGAGCGGACCTCATCATTTGAGGTGTCCTTAGACTTCTTGTTCCCCATTGCACCCACCGCTAGTGAGCCCAGCAGAAGAACACCTACGCCGGCACCTCCCGCCAGTAGATTTCGACGGGTCAGAAGCGCCTTCACGCTCCTCTGCTCGGTCTCGGTGGACTGCTTAGCCTCTTCTCGGGGCTGACGGGTGGGGATAACGCCACGTATGCGGTTGAGCATTGAGCTGTGTGCCGTTTCGGTGGGAGTGTGAGCCTCCGGAGCAACCGCGTTAGCTTCCTGAGTATTTACGGGAGTTTCCGGTTCTGCAGGGGAGACTGCATCTGGCATGCGCTGAACCGGCACCGGAACAGGAATCGGCTCATCCGCACGCTTTGCAGCAGGCACAGGCTCTTCAGCCTTCGATTCCTTCGGTTCAGGCGAGGAATCAGCCGTGTTAGCTTCCTGAGTATTTACGGGAGTTTCCGGTTCTGCAGGGGGGATTTCCTCTGGCATGCTCTGAGCTGGTGCCTGAACCTGAGCCGGCTTCGGCAGTTCTGGACGCTGCGCCACAGGCGAAGGTTCTTCATCCTTCGGTACAACCGCCGCCGCCGAATCCGCTGCTACCAGGCCGTACCCGCTCGGATCTTTAACCATCCGATCCTTCGGTTCTTCCTGCTTCTCCTCTACCGCGGGTGCGACAGAAGGAACAGGCACGGGATCCTTCGCCTTCTCCTCCTGGCGCGGAGCAGAAGGCGCGACAAAATCTGCAGGCTTCACTGGTGCCGGGGGAGCAAAATCAGCCATCTCTGAAGGCGCCACTTGAGCAGTAGGCGCATCACCCTCACGCTTCACGGCAGACTGCAACGCACTCACCAGCGAAGACGGCTTAGAACCAGGCCTCGACGGAACACATTCAGCCGCAACGGCAACGGAAACAGGCAACACCCGACCGACCGCACGCAGCCCCTGAGTATCCTGCCTCATCAGATCCTGCAGCTGCTTAGCGGATTCTGGCTGCCGATACACGCCAAGACCCGCCAACTGAATAGCTACTCCACTTCCCGGCGCCGGGATAATAACCCTCTCAGGGGAAATACCACCGTGCACCGGCCCCGACTCAGAACCGCTTGCCTCCATCGGAAGCTTCACGACGCTCTCAACCAGACTAATCAGCAACGCATTCGCAGCACGCACACCAAATCGGGCAGTCAGATCAGGGATTTCAGAAAGCAGCTCACCATCCAGGGGGTACCCGGCGGTCCTAATGACGCTGCCATCATCGAGGGTAACCTCGGGAAAAACTGCGGGCTTGAGAATCTGCGGAGGTACCGGTACAGATTTCAGGGTTTTTGCGCGCCCGCGGATCTGCTGCAGGTCTTCATCAGATCGACTGGGCACCTCCACGAGCAGAACTCGGGGAGCTTTAAGCCTCTCCTGCAGGGCTGCGGTCAGCACTCCTGAGACAAATGTCCGTCCAGATTCTGTGCACCTAACTCCCCCGCGTGTGGGGAGCAGGACTTCAGAGACGCTCCCGAAAAGCTCGGTGGTAGCCATTTAAAAACACTCCAAACTGGGGTGAGATTACAGTAAAATTTACAACACTCAGTATATACTAAAACGCCCTTATCCCCTAGTGAATACAAGAAACAGCCTGCTTTGAAGAGTGTAGTAAACTCATTCAAAGCAGGCTGTTTTTCTTAGGCCTTGAGTAGCTGAAGGCGGTCATCGACAAACTTGCGGATTGCCGTGGAGTAGTACCATGACGCCGGGACCATAACCTGTCCCTTGCCTCGCCCGGACGCATATACTCGCCGTGCCTCATGCCGGCAGGCTTGCGCTACATCATGCGGCCAGCGCATTTCTCGTCCCAGAGTCTTAGGACTCTCGGGCTTCTCGCCAGGATCCATGTGCTGCTGAAGAGCGGCAGCGTATTCGATTCCCTCCTGGCGGGTCGGAAGGAACGCGCGGAAAGCTGCCAGCATGTACGACTGGAGAGGCATTCGAACGCCGACAATCCGCTCCTCGGTATCGCGTAGATCCTCGAGCATCTGCAAAGCATCAACGTCAATATGCAGACAGGTGCGATTCCAGTTTCGAGCTTCGCAGGTGCATTCGGCTCGAGGGACCTCGACCAGGTGCCCCCGGTCATCGAGAATCTTTCGGCACTGGCAGCGGAGAATCTTGGGCAAGGTGTCCAGGTGCGCAAATTCCTCGGGGTAGGTGCGCTGACGCACGCTTGCCTTCTTGTGAACTACTGCCCTCTCATTGGTCTTCCGTGGAGTAGCGGCAAGGGTGGCTTTATCCAAGGCTGCCTTACTCTTGGCGGTCTTCTTAGCGCGTGCTTCCGCTCTTGCGAAGGGGTTAGTCTTTGCAGTCTTACCAGCCATCGTCTACTCCATCTTCTTTAGCTCAAAATTATTGCCCACCCAGCGATTCAACATTTCATCCACCAGAGCGAAAACACCCTGGGAGAAGGGAACGTTGGGCTTTCCTACAACAGCGGGAACCTCGTCATTTAGCGGCACCTTAGAGGACTCCCTGGAGCTGATCAGCTTTGATGCAAAGTGGTCAATTTCTGCCGATTCCAGGTATGCGAGCAAATCCTGTGCTTCCTCTCCAGGGGTCTTACCTCCGGGCCAATCAGCCAGAATCCACGGTGCCACCTTGACGCGAATCATGCCGGGTGCGTATTCATGCAGATCTTCGACACGATCCACCAGGGAGACGGCACCTGAGAAGGCTGAGCCATAAGGGGCGCAAATCGGGATTGCGTAATCTGCTGCCACCAGAGCGTTATCGGTGAGCACCCCCAAAGTCGGGCGCGTGTCGATAATAACAAAATCCAGATCAGGAAGAATCTGAGGAAGGTGGTTGATGATTTTCATCTGTACCGCGGTGACGCGGGCAAATCCATCGAGATTATCCTCTGCTGCAGCCAGTGCGCCATAGTTTGAGGGGATTACCCACAGATTTTCAATGCGATCATGCTTAACGATCGCCGCCGGCAGCTTTACCTGAGCGTAGTTTTCCGGGGTGTAAAGAACCTCCCCTACCGTGGGGATTCGCTTGTCTTCATCAGGCGCAGAGTCAATTCCGAAATGGGCGGTAGCGGTAGCCTGCGGGTCAAGGTCAATGAACAGTGTCTTGTAGCCGCGCATCGCCAGGCATGCAGCCACATTCGTTGAGGCGACCGTTTTGCCAACGCCGCCCTTCAGAGATCCAAGGGTGAGGACGGTTGCCATGCCCGTCTCCTTTCCGTGAGAAGCAAATATTGTCGTGTGTTTATGCCTATTATAGTACATGCAAAGAAGCAAGAATATATACAATGTGACATATTATGTCCCAACTGGCGAATAAGCAGCAGGCGGGCTAGGTTAGGATAGCCTAACCTAACCCGCCTTGACATTTACAGCGTAGGCATAATCGCCTCTAGAATCTCATGCGCCGCCTTATGAACGCCTTGCGCCGCCGCCTCCAACACCTTTGTATCCTGCTCTGACCAGCTGGACACATAGGGAATGGAGAAGCTTGTAGCGTCTAGCCCCCATGCCTGAGCTACCACGAACGCCACCGATTCCGCCTCAGTCTCTGCCAGAGAGCGCACGCCGCCTAGATTGTGCGCATACTCGACCGGGTTCATATCGGCGTGCAGAAGGGCGTGTGCCACCTCGTGAGCAAGGGTGGTAGCTCGACCAAGGGGCGACCGGGCGGCATTGACACAAATTTTTGATTCCTCATGGACGGTGTAGCCGCCCAATTCGGCATCTAGGGTCATAAGCTCTACAGTCCAGCCGCGCGCGCTCATGAAGCCCTCCAGCGCCTCGTAGAGCCCCCGGTCTTCAGTCGCTGAATCGCCTTCATAATCCGGCAACTGAGGAAGGGGCTTAGCATTCTCGCCCGCCTCGACCTGAGAGATGTCAAAGACATACGCGGGAACGAAGAAAGTAACGGTTTCAGGGTTGCCCTTCTCATCCAAGATGACCTCGCCGTTCCTATCCTTAGCCGTTGCCGTGCGCGGTGCCAGAATGCGGATACCCTTTTCACCCCTGCGGACGTGGTAGCCGTTCTTCTTCCATGACGCATAGCCCGCGCACAGGGTTGCCTCCGGATTCTGCATGTAAATCAGGATTTTGTTATTGACGCTGTAGCGGTGGAACCGTGCGGTCGCCTTCAGCATCCCCTCCCAAAACTCCGTGTTATTGAACTCCTTCACAGCATCGCTGAGAATCTCCTGAATCTCTGCAACCTTGACGCTCAAGGGCTGACGTTCCTGACGGTCACTCATGACTGCCTCCTTCTTGGCAAACTAGCGTGTTGTTATGCCTTAAGTATGCCAAAATTTTTTTGGGATTTCTATATATACTCCTTTTAATGTCCTTACATGAAAAGTATAAAAACTGCACTCAATGAAATTTTCACTGAGTGCAGTTTTTAGGGCTACTTTCGGACAGGCCATTCACGGGCGCAGGTGATAGTTTCATCCTCTCGAGAGCGGCGCAGATAAGCCTCTAGCTCTTCCATCTGAGCGGGGTACCAGCTCATTTGTGCCCGGTGAAGCTCCGCAGCGGGCACCTCGAATAGCTCAGGGTGCTCATGGGTGAGCACTACGCTCAGTTCGGCACAGGCGCGCGCATCATGGAAGGCGGAATGTGCATTGTCGCCTAGTTCTACGCCGTAGGCCTTGCAGAGAGCCCCCAGGTTGCGGCGGCCATGCCATACGGGGCGAGCGCGGCGGTGCATGGTCAGTCCATCAATGAGCACCAGGGGCGACTCAGGGGCAAAGATTCGGGCGAACTCGGCGGAACCGTTGAGACCATTGCGCTTTGCCTCGTGGTAGAGCACGGTCAGGTCAAATGAGCCGTTAAAGGCCACGAGCGGCATGGTTGCAGAGAAATCAGCAATGACGTGAAGAATGTCGTTGATGGCGGCGCGGGCGGGTGCTCCGTGTGCTTGAACCTGTTCGGTTGAAATGCCATTGACGGCGGTGGCGGCCGCCGGGATTTCAATGCCGGGGTTGATGAGCCACTGCAGGGTGTGGATAACCTCATGCTTGCTGTTGTAGCGGACGATTGCCGCCGAAACGATGCGGTCAGACGATTCAGTAACGCCGGTGGTTTCGGTGTCGAAACCAAAGTAGCCGTCTTCATACCATGCCATTGCGAGTCTCCCTCTCGATACTGTATAGCCGTGTTGCTATGCCTATATTATATGCATATTTTTAAGGGAATACGTTAGATAAAGTTTTGTATGTCCTTATATAGAAATATATAAAAAGATCTGGGAACCCCCATAGGGAGTTCCCAGATCGACAGGGTTACCAGATATTCAATTCGTCCAGCTCCTCGCTGGTCAAAAGATGCTCAGACTCAAGAGCACCCAAGAGCTTGCTGGCAGCAAATTCAATCACCTGCTGGTGAATCTCTTTCTCCGGTGAGTCATGGTGCGGAATGGTGGCCAGATAGTCCGCGGTACTCAACGGGCGGGCATTCTCTCCATCATGCAGGGCGCGGGCGGTCAAAAACCCGACCTTCCAAGTTTTGGGAGTCAGGTACACAACGAACGCGCCGTGGTTCGTATCCCAATGCTCCATCTCCTCTGAGTGCTCCCCTTCCAAGGGGCGACCGGTCACGGCTCCCACGTCATAGACGTTAGCAAGCATGCGCATAAGTGATGCGCGGCTGACGTACCGCGGCAAGTCGCTGAAGGTCGTATATCCGTCAGATGCCACAAATTCAGTGCGCCACTTCTGCATCACCTTGATAACTTCCGTAGCCTGCTGAATCATGCCCTCATAATGCAGCCAGTGGTAATAGACGCTATGGACAGTGGGTGCGGATTCCTCGAGCGATTTCGAGGCGATAATGAGCTGGGAACGTTCCCCCATGATGTCCTCCTAAAAGACATTGCCGTGTTGTTATGCCTCAACTATACATAAGACTAAAAAACAGTTCATATACACACTCGCATATGTCCTTACATAAAAAATAACTAGCGAGCGCGGGCAGGACTTTAGCGTAGCTGCTGGTTTGCTTCTCGAGTGAATCGGTTGATGTGGGCTTTGTGGTGGGTGTGGGCGGCGGTGTATGCGTTGAGGTTGGTGGCTTGGAGGTGACGGAGGGTGGAAGCCTGTCCGGTTTCCCATGCGGAGGTCATGATGTACTGCTCGCACCATTGCTGTACCCAGTGAGTACGGGCGGTGAGTGGTGTCTGATCTGGTGAGGGGCGGGTGAGTCCTGCGAGGATGAGGGCGGCGGCGCTGGTGCTCCAGGCGAGGGGGTGCTCTGGGGTGAATATGGTGCGGAGCCAGTCGGATACGACGGTGTGTAGGGCTGGGTCTTTCTGAATTTCCGCGAGCGCAGCGGCAATCTGGTCGGTGGGTATGGTGTGGTGGATGGAGGTTAGGGTGTGGGTGCATGGGTGCCCTGCAGGTGTCGGGTGGGTGTGGGTGGCTGTGGTGAGCGGGGTGCCTTGGATGCTGTAGATGCTTTCTCCGTTAGCGAGTTGGGTGGCTGCTTGGAAGCAAGCGGCAAGGTGCGGGTGTTCGGTGGTGGCTGTGTCTAGGTGGGTACCGTCGGGGGTTTGGAGGTGGCGCCAGGTCATGAATACCGGACCGGATTCTAGAAGGGACTCGAAGCGGGTTCGCAGGGTCGTGAGGTCGGTGTGAGTATATTCGCCGGTGAGCGGGTTGATGGTCATGGGTAAGCTCCTCGGGGTTGGGGTTCGTGGTTGCAGATCTGCTGCGCTCGCAGAGGCATTAGTTAGTTATGTTGCCGTGTTTTTGTGTGCAGATTACCCAATGTATAGATATTGCATAGCAAGACCGACAGAATATGTCCTTTCAGCAAAAATAAGGGCAGCAGCACCCCCCCCATTAGGGGGTGCCACCCGCCCCTCCCCGCTTAGGGTGCGTAGTAGTTCGCTACCTGACGGTTATGCACGTGCTCCCAATCGCACGAAATTCCAGATGCGTTAGCGTAACCGTCCTGCGTAGGAAATACCACGCACAGCACCGCCTTATTCTCCGATAGGGGCACCTTGATAACCTCCGCCTGGAGGGACTCACCCACAGCCCAGCGCTTAGCGGCGGGGCTTAGCGGGGTTACCGCCGCGCTCGCTGTTTCCTGCGGTGCGAGGACATCAAGCGTAGATGTGCGTGCCACCTGAGAGGTTGCGGCGGCGGTCTGGCTGGATGCCGGGGGGACAATGATGCCACCGATAGCGAACCCGGCGACAGCGCCAAGGGTTGCACTCAGGGCGACAGCGCCGAGCGAGGTGCGGCGGGTAGAGGGTGCGGGGGTCTGCATGGGGTGCCTCCTTAAGGCTGGTAGTGCGGCGGGTATTGCCGTGTTGTTATGCCTTAAGTCTATCAGTTTTCATAAAATCTCCTCTAAAGTAAACTTTGTATGTCCTTATATAGAAAATCAAAAAAGAACCCCCGGGTAAGCCATAAAACCCCCAGGGGAAAGCAGTAAAACCTACGCCTGATACCCACACGTAGTACATACACGGTCAATCATCTCCAAGAGCCCCCACTGATAGGCAACATCCTCACTGAAGCCACCGGATTCTACCTCACCATCAAAGACCGCCCGCATAGCCTCCAACGCCGTATCAGGGCACACCCAGCCCGGAACCATGAAGGAAACCAACGGCGCATCATCCCAGCCCTCTAGAATGACCTCCGATTCATCCACACCTAGCAGTGCTGCCACATCAGACGAAAACGTATCATCTGAACCCAGACCAGTACGCACCAGCGCATTATAAGAACCACACACCGCATCCACACACGCCGGACACGTCGAACCACGCACAGGATCCTTACCGTCGTAATACCCCGGAATGTAGTACTCATCATAGATAGCCTCCAGCACCTCAACAGAAAGCCCCTCACCCACACCCGCAGCTTTGACAGCCGCCACAATGCTCGAGCGGGCCGCACTCATGCGCTCGCTGGGAATGTCCAGGCGGATACGGGTATCGGTCTGAGTGGTCGAGGTAGCAAGCATAACGCTCATGGGGTGCCTCCTTAAGGCTGGTAGTGCGGCGGGTATTGCCGTGTTGCTATGCCCTAATTTTATATTTTTTCAAAAAGTCTCTCTTGTTGATGACACAGCATGTCCTTTCTGTAATTTTTCTAAAAGCAGCCCCGCCCCTACCCCCTGGAGGGGTAGGGGCGGGGCTGAGACCGCCTAGCCTCGAAGCTTCTCAAGGTAGGTGATGAAATCTCGAGCCTCAGTGTCATAGGTAAGGTCTACAGCCTTACGGGTCTCAATGTCGATAGCCTCAACGATGAGGGCGTCGGTTGTGTCGCTCTTGCGGCGGATACCCACCGAAAAGAGCAGACCCCCATCAAGCTCGACATTCACATCACACTCACCAAGCGTCTCAGGGTGGTAGATATAGCTACCGTCGGTAGCGGGCTTGTAGCGCTGGATGTACTGGGCAAGGTCGTGAATGCCGCTGAAGTGAAGGCGGGGGGTGATAATGGTCGCCTTGTGAGCGGTAGCGGTGTAGGTGGTCTCCATGGGGTGCCTCCTTAAGGCTGGTAGTATGGCGGGTATTGCCGTGTTGCTATGTCTTAAGTATGGCAGATATAAAAAGGCTAAACAATCCTATATCTCTGTATGTCCCAATCCATAGAAATACATCTCATGCCCAAAAATAGGGGGACCGACTCGTTTACGAGTCGATCCCCCTACACCCTTGCCGGCAAGCAGCCTTTAGGGTCAGTCCCGGCAGTGAAGATTACGGCTGAGCTTATGACTTCTTGGCACTCTCAGGAACCATGTTGGGGTTGATCGTGACAATAATCGAATCCTTCGGCACGTGCACTACTAGATTCTCACGGTCTAGGTTCCAGTCCTCGGGCTTCTCGTCAGCATGCCTATCGCACTTCTCTGCAGGAACAGGGCTGCCGTACCCTCCTTCCCCATGAAGGAACGTGGCGGCTATGAACCCCCTAATAAGGCTGTCATCGCTGCACAGTTCAGGGTGCTGCTGGATGTCCTCATAGGTGGCCTTACGTGACTTGATGGACTGAATTTCAAGCGTTGCAGCTTCTCCAGCGGCCAGGTCATCACGGAGTCGCACCTCATCACGTGGGATGAGACGGTCGATAATGTCGCCATTCTCTGCCCGATAACGGACGTAGATGTAGGTGACCGGGTGCCCGTCAAAGCTACCCTGAACATACCCCACGGTGCTTAGGAATCCGCCGCTGATGTGCCCTTCAAGGCTGCCAGATTGGATCTGTTCTTTAGACAGCTGAAGGCTGAGCAGCTCGTGCGTGCGCGTGGTTTCTTGAGTAGCCGTGCCGCGGGCGGCATCCCCAAAGAAATCAATCGAGAAAACCAGCATAGCGATGGCAAACGCCGTCACACGGACAAAGACCCTGAAGGCTGCTTCAGAACTTCCCATAGTGATACCTCATTTCTGCTTTTGAGTTGTTGTGCCTAAATTATATCTTTATTTTCGTATAAAAAACAGATATATTATCAGAATGTCCCATTACAGAACATGTTCATCATGAGTCATCACAAGTGCATAAAAAATGCGCCCTTTGCCTATGGAGGCAAAGGGCGCGTCCGCAAAAATCTAACTAGTCAGCCACTAGCGACATTTGATTGTACGGATACATTTGGGCATTCAAATAGGCCAAATACGCAGCCAGATTCTCATACGTGGGCACCAGCGGGTTAGGGTGCAATACATACACGCTCCCCTCCTCGCGCAGCTCCTCCACTGAAACATCACCACGTGCAAGCCGGCCATAGTCATACGCGCTTACAACCTCCACAGCTGCCGCGTCGCTGTATTCCGGAGCGCCGTGAGGCTTCGTGTAGCCAAGGTGTGCAATCATGGCCGGGTTATCACTGAACCACCTGTAGCCGGTGGCACGGTCTCCAGTATCGACGCGGTGGTAGATCTCGTGCTTGAGCTCGGGAATGTCGCCTACTAGGGTGCTAAATGCGCAGATGCTTGCCGGCTGGTTTGCCAGATCGACGCCATCGGCGGGGTCTGAAATGCTGAAAATCTGGTCTGGGCCACCGGTAGTAAGGTTCTTGCAGTGAACGCTGTATCCCATGGGTATTCCTTCCTGTATGCACCCTGCGAAGGCGCGGGCGAACTTGCCTCTATTGTATGACCCGGAAGAAATAACCCGGTAAAACGGAAGGGGCCACAGAACAGAAGGTCTGTGGCCCCTTCCGTGCAGCAGGGCGGCCGCGCTCGCCGGGTTTACTGCTGGTAGAACAGCTCCCTGTAGGAGTCGATGTTTTCCAGCGGCAGGAGGAGGTAATCACCGGTGACCTGGTTCCAGTACATGCAGTGCGTGACCTTCAGGGCCCCCTCGGAGGTGAGGGAGAGGATATCGGCGTTATCCAGCTTGGCATCTTCGTCGAGAGACCAGGCCTTGAAATGGTCCTTACGGGTTTCCTCTGAGACGTTGCCGCCGAGCTTGTACCCGTTGGAGTTCAGGTATTCCTGCATCTGTGCCTTGGTGGGGAACGTTGCGGTAGCGAGGCTGCGGATCTGCTCGGCGACGGAGGTGGAGGGGGTGAGGATGGTCATCATCTTTCCTTTCGTTGATGTTTCTATGGTTATAGATTGCCTTATGTTTTGAGTGTTTTCAACTGCTAAGCGTTCTACGTCCCTTCAGCTCGGTATTAAAATTTCCTCCCTGGACCTGTCCCCCTGGCCCGTGCTCTGCTGCGCGGGTCAGGGGGTACTAGGGGCTGCTTTAGCGGATAACGCGGCTGTGACTCTAGGGGCACCAGCAGACAAATTCACCATCTGCGTTCATGACCTCATAGCACGAGCTTGCGGCGGCTTCAGAGACCGGATACCCCAGCATGCGGGTGGTCCATTCACTCACCGCAGGGGCGATAGTTTCCCGCTTGAGGGTTTCTCGAAAGGCATCAAGGTCTGTACCTTCCGGAACCTCACGCACGAGCTCTAGCTCAAAGTCGCCCCGCATGATGGCGGCACGGACAGCAGAGCGGCGCTCACCGTCGAAAAACTGCTCGAGCACGTCGGCATCATACACAGTATTCTCATGCTCCCAGAACAGGGTGAGGTAGTGGCGCAGGTGGGTGTTTCGAGCGGAGCCGGGGTAGCGCTCGAACACCTCCAGGTACTGAATCTTCGGGGTGAAGCCGCGCTCCTTCAAGGAAGAGAAGGCGGCGTGAAGAGTGGTATCAGGCTTAGCGGTCATGGGGTGCCTCCTTAAGGCTATCGGGTATTGCCGTGTTGTTATGCCTTAAGTATGCCATAAAATCTAACGCCAAAAATTTTTCTTATATATAGTGTCCTTATATATAAAAAGGCCGCCCCGATCTGCATAAACTGCACAGATCGGGGCGGCTGGTCTTACCTGCCCTTCCGAGGTGATTAGCGAATTGCGGGGGAAGGGGCGAGGCAATAGCCTGCGTGGTCTGCAGCGCTACCAGCAGCTTCCTTGGCGGCACTCAACGCTCGGCTGTAGCCCTTCTGCAGCTCCTGGACGGCAGTACCCTCTATACGCCGGGCGACGTATCGGCGGAGCGTCGGGGCCTGAGCGTCAAGTACATTGCTCACTGCCGCCCTCCACGGGAGATAGGCGCCTAATCTGAGATTGTAGGACGGGTCCCCCATAGGCGGGACAGTCTCAAGGGCCTTAGATGCCTTGTCGAGCTCCTCACTGAGGCGACCCTCTAGGGCCTTTATTGCAGCATCTGCAGCTTCCTCGAATGCGCGGATTGCCGCGCCGTGATCCGTCCCGTAGGCATGGTGCTGGTGGGTGTTCTCAAAGACCACCCGCAAACTTTCGCTGAAGCAGGGCTCCGATTCTTCACCAGTGCCAGCGCTCATCTCATCGAGCTTCCGAACACCCCAGCCGTCACAAAAATCAGCGAAGCGCTTTTCTGCGGTTTCTGCTTTGTAGGCGGCGCGAGCCACAGCGAGCGCGGCAGCTTCGGGCATAGGGTCGATGATCCATACGCGCAAGATGTAGGTGCAGTGGTGGGGTTTGGTGTAGGTGGTGTATTCCCAGAGGTAGTTATGTGCGTATGGGTATTGGGTGAGGGTGCCGAGGGGCTTGCCGGTGTTGCGGTCCTGCAAGGTTTGGCCGTCGGGGGTGTAGAGCAG
>SKEK01000469.1_pt1 | contig 23060 bp, 10 predicted proteins | sample 4826761 | NCBI WGS metagenome assembly SKEK01 (sample SAMN11008811, study PRJNA524170) | human gut metagenome | biome: Human fecal sample; material: Feces; isolation source: fecal sample from pouch patient p32 | host: Homo sapiens | place: Israel: Tel-Aviv | collected 2015-10-13 | reverse complement strand
GCTCTCTGATTGCGCTGGTTGCTACCGGTGAGAAGATTGTGGATCACCTTCAGCCGGAGTATTTGAAGGGTGCGAACACCAACTATTCGGCGTTGAAGCGTCAGATGGATGAGCTTGTTGAGCAGGTGGAGAAGGACCCGTCTTCTCTTGATGCTGATGCTGTGCGTTCTTTGAGTGAGAAGGTTAGTGCGGCTCGTCAGAGCGTGAATCAGATGAAGGAAACGTCGAGCCGTCTGATTGAGAGCATCAAGAACGTTCATTCTCGTGCGGCGTCTGCTCGCGCGGAGCTGGTGGACGGTTCTGGTTCTATGAGCGCTCAGAATAAGGAACTGGCAGAGCAGCTTTGCGCTCTGTCTACTGAGCGTGGCGGTTCTCTGTCTGCTGAGCAGGTGGAGCATCTGCGTGGATACCTGACGGCTTCTTCTTGTGGTGGCGCGGCTTCGCCGTCTGCTTCCCCGTCTTCTGAGGCGCCGTCTGAGGCTCCTAGCCCTGCACCGTCTGAGTCTGCTTCTGTTGCTCCTTCTGAGGAGCCGTCGAAGAAGGTTGAGGCTCCTTCCGCCGCTCCTTCTTCTGAGGCGCCTTCCGCCGAGCCTACTGCTACGGAAGGTAATACTCGCGTCATTACGGTGGAGAACGCGAACGAGCGTACCTACACGTCGAACACCCCTGCCGCACGTACTCCGATGGAGCAGCGTATTGCTGCCGCGGTAGCCGCGTGGGATGAGGTTCTTGCCGCCACTTCGATGGATGACCCCAAGGAGGGTCTGGCTCGCGACGCCAAGGACCTTAACGACGCTGTGAACGCGGTAGATGGCGCTCTGGGTGAGGTTGAGAAGACCCTGAACGATGCCGTAAACGCGCAGAACCAGGATGCCGAGAAGAAGGCAGAGCCTACCGAGGAGGCTAAGGTCTCTCTGCGTGATCGTATCCATTCGGCTTCGGATGCCGTCAATGCTTTGGGTAAGAACCTTGAGGATATGACGAACATGCAGGCTGACCTCTCCACCGCTATTAAGGAAGCGTTCAAGGAGTCTGCCGATGAGACTCGCGAGAGCCTGACGGGCATGATTAGCGAGGAGATTCGTAAGGTTTCGAATGATGGTTCTTCTAGCGCTTCGGCTGCTAAGGAGGCGTTCTCCGCTTCGATTGCTGGCATTACTGATACCGCGAATACTGTGGTTCAGGTGGCTGGTGAGTCCATCGAGGTTCAGCACAAGGATATGAATGATCGTATTGAGGGTCTGCGTCAGTCTCTGGATTCGGTGACTGAGCGTTCTCTGGTTGCTCTGAGCACCCGCGCTGAGAACGCTACCCGAGATTTGGCTGGTGCATCCGTTCAGCTGAATAACGACCTGTCGAAGCTCATGCTTGATTTGGGTGATAGCAACGCTGAGGGTGCTGGCCTCTTGGGCGCGCTCAAGAGCAATAGCGCGAAGGCTGGTGCGGCTGATTACCAGCTTGCTTTGGCGATGCAGAATGCTCAGGGTTACACGAACCTCCGCTCTGAGGATATTGCTGCTCTGCAGAAGCGTCAGGCACAGTTCAAGGCGTCGCTGCAGCGTCTGCGTTCGCTGCCGACCTTCCATCTGTCGAATGCTGGCAGTGCAGAGGTGAAGACGGTGTACACCTTCCAGATTGGTGATTAGCCGTGGGGTTTTCCCCTCATTTGGGCTCTGATTCAGGTCCTCACCGCCGCGAGGGCAGGCGGCTCACTCAGCGCACCGTGGTGTGGTGTGTCAGTCTGTGTGTGCTGTTTAGCCTTGTGGTGGTGGGGATCTGGTATGGCGTGCGCACTGTGACTCCTCAGCCTTTGCCGCTCGGTACGGGTACGAACCCTGCGTCTGCGGTGACGGTTCAGCAGGCTATTTCTCTTCCGGCCTCTGGTCGTGAGCCGGTTATTGGTGTTGTCGCTACTTTCGGTGATGATGCTGAGGGGTCTGCGTGGCGTCTGAACGCTCAGGGCGCTCGTGTTGCACAGTACCGCCTGGCTCTGGGTAATTCGTCTGTGAAGGTTCTTTATGCGAATGATAAGGGAACGGAGCAGGGTGCCCGTGAGGCGGTAGAGAAGCTCTCGTCTGAGGGCGCTTTGGGTATTGTGCTTGCTTCTCAAGGGGAACATCTTCGGGGTGCTACGGCTGCCGCCAAGGAACGCAATGTTGCGGTGATTGAAACGTATGACCGGGTAGATGCTGGCGATGGGGTGTGGAGTTTTGCTCTGGACCCTGAGCAGGAGAAGCAGGTCTATACGACTGCTATTCGTTCGCTTGCCGGTGTCTCTAGCACGGGTTCTTCGCAGCAGCTTGATGGTGTGCGCACCATCCTGTTGGATGCGGGCGAGGGTTCTGCGCCGGACCTTCCTTATACCCATCGCGTTCAGGTTTCTGCTGATGAAGACAGCATGAAAGACACTCTCAAGGAGCTGACGCGCCTTCTGGGCGATAAGTCTTCGGGCTCTTCTCCTGTTCTGGTTTTGACGGGTTCGGCTTCGACTCAGGCGAAGGTGCTTCGTTCTCTTCAGAGGGCGGGTATTACCTCTCCTGTGATTGCGGGTGAGGAAGCTTTGACGGAGCCTTTTATGCGTCTTCTTCTGGAGAACGGCGGCTCCTTGACTGACAATATTCGCATTGTGGGGCGTATGCAGGCACGTGCTGCGGCGCTAAGTGCTGATGATGCCGGTCGTGCTTCCTCGGCATTTGTATCGACGGTTGAGCGTATGAAGAATGATTCTTCGCTCAAGGATCTGTCAGGCGAACAGTCATTCTCGAAATCGGCAGCGTGGGCAGATGCTCCCTCCCATAACGCGCTCTTGGCTTTTGCGTATGCCACGAGCCAGGTTCGTGAATACACTCCCGAGGCGGTTCGACGGGTTCTAGGAACTCTCCAGCTGGACGCTAAAGATTCCACGGTCGCGTATCCGTTGGATTTTTCGTCTTCCTACGCCGCTGGCGGTCAGGTGGGGCTTCTATACCCCACGGCGGAAGCTTCGATGATTCAGGGTGGGTCTTCCTCAACGGATACGGTAAATCCGCCCGTGTGGATGCTTCGCACGTTCACCTCAGAATCTCGCGACTAACCTTTCCGCACGGAGCCTACTGTACAGAGCCAGCCCATCACACCCCCGATTTTTCGGGGTTTCCCTCCTAGTCCGTCCACCAGCGGGGCTCACGATATATCTATTTTGGAGAACACCTTATGCGCTTTTTCCTCGATCTTGAAGAGCATAACGGGAGCTATGAACTAGACTCCTGGCAGCCTGAGACGACCATCGCTGATCTCGTCCAGGCGACCGGTGGCCCCTCCCTGCCCGTCGACGAGCCGCTGTACTGCGATAACCGCCCGGTGACGGCCTCCTCCACCCTGGCGGAGGTCAAGCCGATGGAAGGTATGCGCATCTCTAGGGCACCGCTCTCCTACCCTTCCCTGGTGCAGGGCTGGAGCGTGTGCTTGAGCGGTGGTTCGACGGTTACCCTGCCGCGCCCTATCCCCTCTTCGCGTCCTTTAGTGGCGGGTCGTTCCCCGTACGCCGACATTGTGCTGCCCACGGCGAGCGCGTCGTGGGAACATCTGCACTTGCAGGTGGTTCATGATGAGTCGACGAATACTCAGAAGGTGCGCATCACTGACCCGGGTTCTACGAACGGTAGTTTTGTGGACGGTCAGAAAATCCCCGAGGAGGGTCTGACTGTTTCTGAGAGCACCACCATCCATGTTGGTGATTGTGTGCTGACTCTGCAGCCTGCTCCTCAGGAGAAGGCTGCGCCTCGCCCCGGTAGCGCCCCGAATGTGAGCGCGTCGGGTACTGCGCCGTTTAACCGTCCGCCGCGTCAGGGTGCGTTGAGCGCCCCGGAGAAGGTGGAGGCGCCTACCCGCAAGAACGTTTCTGACCCGCCGAAGTTCAATATTGCGATGGCGGTGGGCCCGATTATTATGGCGGCGGCAATGGTCGCCATTATGCAGGAAATTCGTTACGCCCTTTTCGCGATGCTCAGCCCCATTCTGAGTATTGGCGTGTGGGTGGAACAGAAACGTCGTCATGCTAAGGATAAGGTGAAGGAGCGTGTGCGTTTTGAGCAGGAAATGGAGAAGTTCAAGGAACGTATCGCTCTGAGTAACCGTGAGGAAATTGAGCGTCTTCACGACCTTGCCCCGGCACCGGATGCCGTTCAGCTGCGGGCGCTTCTTCCTGCAATGACGCTGTGGCGCCGCCGGAGCACCAGCCCTGACCTGTTGACTTTCCATGTGGGTACTGGGCATATTCATTGGGCTCCTGAGCTGACGAAGCCGAGCAATCCTGAGCCTGAGGTTCAGCATATTCTTGAGCACAATACCCTATGGGATGCCCCGCTGGTTGCTGACCTGCGTGAGGGTGGCGCTATCGGTATTGTGGGTCCGCGTGAGCAGTCTCTTGCCCTGGCGCGTAGCCTGGTGCTGCAGGCGGCGACCCACACGGGTCCTGCTGATATGACGATTGCGGTCTGTGCTGATTCGGCGCGCTCGCAGGACTGGGTGTGGACGTCGTGGCTTCCACACATGCATATGGCGCAGAACCAGCAGATGCGTTGGTTTGCTTCTGGTAAGGAGCAGTCGGATCAGATGCTGCGCTCTCTATACAACGACATTGAGTCTCTTCCGACCCGCGGCCTGTGCGTGGTCGTTGATTCGGATACCCTCACTGAGGGCCGTGAGTCGCCGGCACGCGACCTTTTGGCGTACGGCGATGAAGTGCGTCTGATGGCGAATAAGACTGCTGCTGCGGGCGCTCGCCGTGTTGCCGGTATTGTGCTGGCTTCTTCTGTTGATCGCCTTCCTGCGTCGTGTACTTCGGTCGTGGAGATTGGTGAGGAGGCTTCTATGACCTATTCGGAGCCTCGCCGCCGTTACACGGTCACTGACGGTGTGCTCGCCGGTGTGAGCGCTGAGGATGCTCTTCATGTGGCGCGTACTTTGGCGCATCATGAGGACCCTGAGCGTCTGCTTCTGGGCGGCGGTTTGCCGCAGCTGGTAAAGCTGCCTGAGCTGGTTGGTTTGCCGACACCTCCGGGTGCTGAGGATATTGAGGCGTTTTGGTCGCAGGCTAATGGTTTCAGTACTGAGATTGGTGTGGGCGACTCTGGCGCGTTCACGCTGGATTTGGTGAAGGATGGTCCTCACGGTCTGGTGGGTGGTACCACTGGTTCGGGTAAGAGTGAGTTTTTGCGTTCGTTGGTGGCGGGTTTGGCTGCTCACCATGATCCGAGCCGTTTGAACTTTATTCTGGTTGACTTTAAGGGTGGTGCGGCGTTTAAGACGTGTGAGCGTCTGCCGCATACGATTGGTACTTTGAGCAACTTGGATGCTCAGTTGGCGCACCGCGCTATTGAGTCGTTGGAGGCGGAGATGGATCGTCGTCAGCGCCTGTTTGCGGCTGCTGGCGAGGGTGTGGACAACATTAAGGATTATTTGGCGACGAACCCGCCGGAGCCGATGCCTCGCTTGCTGCTGGTGATTGACGAGTTTGCGATGCTGGCGAAGGACTTCCCTGATGTCCTGTCGTCGCTGGTGAGTATTGGTGCGGTGGGTCGTACCCTGGGTGTGCACATGATTTTGGCGACTCAGCGTCCTGCTGGCGTGGTGAATGACGATATTCTGGCGAATACGAACTTGCGTGTGGCGTTGCGTGTGCAGAGCCGTGAGGATTCTTCGAACGTGATTGGTGTTCCGGATGCTTCGGAGATTTCGCGTTCGCAGATGGGTCGCGCCTATGTGAAGCTGGGCCAGAATGATATTTCGCCGGTGCAGACTGCCCTGGTGACGGGTCAGAGCGGCACTGAGGTGGTGACTTCTCTGGAGGTTCGTGCCACCGATAGTATCGGTATTCCTCGTTCGGAGCGTGCACGCCCGAAGGTGTCGTCGAGTGATGCGAATGACCTGGATCTGCTGATTGATGCTGTTGTGGCGGCTCATGCGGCTCGTGGTGCGGTTGCTCCTCGTAAGGTGTGGCCTGAGCCGTTGGGTTCGTATGTTGATTTGGCTGATTTTGGTGTTCGCGGCTTCCCCGACCCGGATCTTCCCACTGTGGGTGGTGTCCGGGACGGTGTTCTGATGTGTACTTTGGGTGATGAGCCTGAGCTGCAGCGTCAGGTGCCTATGGGCTGGAATATTGAGATGAGCAACCTGCTGTTGGTGGGTGTTGCTGGTAGTGGCACGACTACGACGATTCAGTCTGTGGTGTTGGGTTTGGCTCAGCATTATTCGCCGGAGGACATCGATATTGTTCTGGTGGATATGGGCGCTGATGGCTTGTTGCCGTTGGGTTCTTTGCCGCATGTTGTTTCTGCTGTGGGTACCGGTCAGGGCGCTAGGGAACGTCAAGCTCGTTTCTTGCGTTTTGTGAAGTCGGAGCTTGATGCTCGCCGTGCTGACGCGTCACGCCGTAAGCCTCTTTTCATTGTTTTGGATGGTTTTGCGACGCTGCGTGATGAGTTCTCTGATGCTGTGAGCATGGATTTGTTGGCGAATTTCTACCGCGTGTATGCGGATGGTCCTGCTGTTGGTATTCACTGCGTGGTGTCGACGAGCCGCGCGAAGAATATCCCCTCGCAGATTCTTGATGCTTCGTTGCAGACGTGGTTCTTCCAGCTGAGCGATATTCACGATTATTCCTCGCATGGTATTCGCGGCACGAATGTTCCGGCTGCGGTTCCCGGCCGTTGTGTTGACCCGAAGCGTCTGCGTCAGATGCAGGTGGCTACTCCCGCTGTTGGCGTGGAGGAGGCTGTCTCTATGATTCGTGAGCGCTTCCCGCAGGCTCCTGCTAAGCGTGATGTGATTGGTCAGCTGCCGACGTGGGTTTCGTGGGAGAGCATGCCTGCCGCCGAGTTTTCTCCGAGCCTGTGGCGTATCCCTGTGGGTATTGCAGAGGCTACGTTGGAGGCGTGCGCTTTCGAGCTGTACGAGGGTGAGCACGCCATGGTTGCGGGTAATCCACGTTCGGGTAAGTCTTCTCTGCTGGTTGCGTTTGCTCGTCTGGTTTCTCGGGCGAGGGCAGCGGCGGAGCAGTCGGTATCTGCCGCGTTGGCATCTGGTGACGCTACCGCGGCAGAGAACGCACGCATGGATGCCGCTGAGGTTCCGGAGGTTTGGGCTGTCTTCGATCAGCGTTCCGGTCTGGTGAATGCGCCGGAGGGCGTTTTTGACCGGGTGTTTGAGAGCAAGAATGCTTCTGCTCAGGTGCAGGCGGCTTTGCAGGATGCCGCGGGCCCGGTGCTGTTGCTGATTGATGATGGTGACCGTGTGGATGACCCGATGAACGTTTTTGATGCGATTGTGAAGGGTGACTTCCCGGACGTCCACATTATTGCTACGGGTAAGCCGACTGATTTGCGTCCTTTGTATAGCCATTGGACGAAGGCTATTCGCAAGTTCCGTACTGGTGCTGTGGTTCAGCCGAATGTTGATACGGATATGGACATGTTCGGTTCTATTCCGAGGCGCGCCCCGGTTCAGCTGAGCGTTGGTCGTGGCTACGCGTTCCTTGCCGGGTCGCCGGTTCTGGTGCAGCTGATGAGCCCTGAGGATTCTCAGCACCGTGGCGGGCTGTAGGGCTTGTTCGGCGTGTGGTGAGGTATGGTGTAACTTTACCGACTGTTTTGCTGTAGGGATCGCCCCGTCTGGGGCGTCTTCCTGCGTGTTGTGAAGTTGATGTTAAGGAGTTAGCCCGTGACTGTACCTGCTGGTTCGCCGCAGTACTCCGGCTCGGAGCGTCGTGATGCTCATCCTGCCTCGCAGGCTGCTGGTCAGCCTGCGGGGGGCTTGGTTGCGGGCGCTCCCCTTGGCTCTTCGTATCGTTTGCTGCGCCGGGTGGGTTCTGGTGCGGTCGGTGAGGTGTGGGCTGCTACGATGAGCGGCTCGTGGGCTCTGTATGCGGCGAAGGTTTTGCGTCCGGAGCTTGCGGAGAACCCTGTGGTTCTTGAGTCTTTTGTGCGTGAGCGTTCGGTGTTGTTGGCGCTGTCGCATCCTCATATTGTGCCGTTGACGGACATGGTGGTTGAGGGTGGCGTGCTGGCTCTGGTGATGGAGTTTCAGCATGGCGGTTCGTTGCGTCAGAAGCTGGATTCTGAGGGGCCGCTACCGGTTCGTTTGGCGTTGAGTCTGATGGTGCAGGTTCTGAATGCGGTGGAGTTTGCTCACCGTCAGGGCGTGATGCATCTGGATATTAAGCCGGAGAATGTTCTGCTGAGCGGTGTTTTGGGGGAGTCTCTGGATCAGCAGGTTCGTGTGGCTGATTTCGGTATTGCTTCTTTTACTGGCTCTGCGGGTTCGGGGTCTTCTCGTTCGTTTTCTGGTACTCCGGGGTATATGGCTCCGGAGCGTTCTGCGCATGGTGTGGCTACTCCGGCGGTTGATGTTTATGCGTGCGCTGTGACTCTTCATGAGTTGTTGGTGGCGGCGCGTCCTCTTCCGGCGCGTGGTGGTGCGGTGCAGTTGTCGCCGCAGATTCCGGCTGAGGTTGCTGAGGTGCTTCACGGGATGTTGGCGGAGAACCCGGCTCAGCGTCCTGGTGCGGCTGAGGCTGCCGCTAAGTTGCGTCTTTTGGCTGAAGGTTTCTCGGCTGATACGGTGCTTCCTCGGTGGGTTGAGGTGTCTTCGGGTGCTGTGGGGTACACGCCTACGGTGGTTCACGGTGCTGAGCCTGCGGTTTCTGCGGTGCCTGGGCAGAATGTTACGGAGCTGTATGGTGCGGGTATGCCGTCACTGGGTCAGGCGCAGAATGAGACGGTTATCCGCGCTCCTTTTGTGGTGGAGCAGCCGGTATATGTGCCTGATGAGGTTGTTGAGGATGAGGAGCCTGCCCGTTCGCCGTTGCGCCGCCCGCTGGTGTGGGGCGCCATCCTGGGTTCTTTGATTCTTGTGGGTGTGCTCGCTTTTGTGGGTTTGAGCGGCGGTAAGGGTTCGTCTAAGACGGCTGAGTCGTGGTCTGCTTCGAGCCGTAGTTCGGCGTCTTTGCCGAGTGGTTTGGGTACCCGTATTGAGGGTACGTATAACCCGCGGGATAAGAGTGCCCGCCTGACGTTTGAGTTTTCCTCGCAGAAGTCGGCTCTTCGGGGCGATATTTTGCAGGTGCTTCCCGGTGTTGAGGGTGGTTCGTGTGCTTCGGTGACGTGGGATGCCGGTCAGGCGTCTTCTGGTGTGTCGAAGAATCAGTCGAGTGTGACTGCGGTGGATGTTCCGTGTTCGTGGAATCTATCTGGGGTGAGTATCCCGGCTAATGGTGTGGTGCAGGTTCGGGCGAATGTGTCTGCTGAGTTTAAGGATTCGCGTGCTTTTGAGGAGTGGGTGAACCGTATTGATTCTGAGACGTCGAAGGCTATTTCTGATCGGGAGGTTCGTTCGACGGCGTACCCGATTCAGCGTTTGCGTTCGATTGAGTTGCGGGTTCCCTCTCGTGTGGTGAATCAGAGTGTTTTGCCGGTGACGGTGGTTCCGGTGTGGCCCAGTGGTGCGGATGAGTTGAATCCGTTGATGGTTTTGCCGCGTACGGGTGAGTTTTCAACGCTGGTTCAGGCGATTTCTCCGGATGCTCAGTTGATTAGTTTTTCGGATGGTTGTTCGGGGCATGTGCTGGTGTCTGAGGATCAGCGGGTGGTCACGGCGCTATCGGTGACTTCTAAGTGCCGGCTGAACGCGCAGATTGGTAATTTCACGAACCTGTCCAGCAGCGACTTCGCGATTATCACCCGCTAACGGTGACGCTCAGATGAGCTACTGCTGACATGCAGAAAGCCCTTGGGTTGAGAGATAGGCTCTCAGCCCAAGGGCTTTCTCTATACGGTACTACATATCAACGTCGGCAAGACCGGTGACCTTCTCCCGTTCCCTAAAGTAGGAGACTGTCTCAAGACCATTATCTAGCTCATCCACCCGAGCAATATCACCCGGATTATTCATATCAGGCCAACGGTCATTATCAATCCTGAACCGCACAATCGCCATCAGACGATAATTCTTATGAATAATCGGAGAGAAAGCAGCAATCAGCTTCCCAGACTTGCTATAGAAAGAGACGAGGTCCTGACTATCTACGGCAAGTGCCTTATAGTATTCGATTCCGTCAATAGCGTTGATCGGGTAAACGGTTGTACGCGCCGACCACATACGCTGCTCAATACCTTCAGGGGAGATCTTCACATAGGCAACATGCACGTACCAGGCATACATCATGAGCCCAATTGACCCAAGTAATGCAATCGATTCATAGAAGATACCCGCAGAACCCTCGTCAACAATATGAAGGTAGAGAAAAAGGCACGGAAATCCAGGAGTAAATATTGTTAGAAGAGCCTCTGCCTGATTAACTCGCCGGATGTACGCGCCTTGGCGGCGGCGCTCCATATCCTTCCAGCGCTGAATCTCGTAATTGATGATGATATAGAGCGTCCCGGTTACCGAGATAAAGGCCATAATGCCCCAGATAATAATCAGGAAAATGCGCATCCTGTTTAATTACCTCCATTCTCTTTAGCACCTGCGGCATCTTTCACTGCTTTCGCCTCGAGAGCATCATTACGCGACTTCTGAGCACCTGCCATAGACTTCAAATTACTCTTTGGATTACCCATAAAGGAATCGCCTAGGTCCTTCAAATAAGCATCCCGCGCCTCCTGTGGGGAAACAACCCTTGGCGTTTTTGACGAATCATTCAACATCTCACGCTGGACAGCCTTATCCATGGGATCAAACAATGCGCTTGCCCCACGTGACGCTAAATCATTAACTACGCTCTGTTTCCTTGAGCTCACCAGAATCTCTTTTTTAATTTCCGGTGTAATTCGGTTATTTTCCTTAATTTTATCAATAACCGAGGCCTCAGTCTTTGCCGCGATTCTATCGGACACACCAATCTTGATTCCCTTGGTCACACCACTTTTATAGAATCCAAACGTTGCTGCAGAAGTAAAACTCACCGCAGCATCTTGCATCTTAAAATTCTCCGCATTCTTCGTGTAGTCCATGAAACCACCCACACCCGCAGACAAAGTATCGCCTATAATTTCCGGGGCGTGCTTGCCGAACGCGTTTTGCATCCTATTCCAAGCGACATCTTTACCCTTCCAGGTAGCTTGCCAAATATTCTTCCCATCCCTCTCGACTGCGGTCGCAATACCCTGCTTACGAGCGCCAATAAACGACGATGCCTTTTCGGCAGAATTTCGCACCCACGAGGCCACCTTACCATTGGATGTCACCTTCGAAGAAATCTTCGACATCCAGCCTTCAGTCCTGCCATTCACAAAAGGTCGAGCGAATACTTTGGCGTGCGTGAAGACCTTAGCAACCGTACCGGTCACGACACCTTTAAATAGACCCCAACCGGCCTCTTTAGCAACGTTCCATCCATCAATTTCGCCGTTTTTGGTCTTCTCCAAAGCACTAGCAGCACCGTCCATAGCACCCGCAATAGCACCTGCAACGATGCCCCCCACAGGGCCAAGGAAAATGGTGGCAGCAACCGTCAGCGCGATAGAACCTATCTGCAAGGCACGAGCCCAGAAGATTGCACCCTGGTTGCGAATACGTTCCTCGCGGAACTTATTGAAATCCTCCACCGACACCGGCGACAAACCCCACGGATCCACCAAAGAAACCGGGTTACCACCCACCAACGAGAACGGATCAGCACCCCAACCAGCACCCACCGGCGCAGCCAGGGGGTCAGGCGCCGTAAAACGGCCCACGCGCGAATCCACCACGCGGGCACCCAACACCTCAAAACCAGTAGCGCCCAGCACCACACCAGAAGCCGCAGAAACACCAACCAGCGAATCCGGCAATACAGGCGCACCACCAGCACCCTGAGCAGAAGGCACAGCAGGTGCAACAACACCCAAAGACGCCCAACCATACGGATCCAACAGACCGGCACCAGAACCAGCACCAGGAACCAGCGAACCCACAGAAGGCATCGACGAGCCAGCCACACCCAGCACACGCGGAACAAACGAGTTCTCATCCCACACCAGCGGGTGCATCACCGAAGCATCAAAACCAGCCACAGAACCAACACCAGCACCGGTTGAGGGTACACCAAACTCAGGTACCCCAGCAGGCGCACCACCGGCAGCAAGCACACGACCATCAGTAGAAGCACACAACAGGGAGAAGGACACAGCAGAATCCTCAGCAGAACCCCACGACGCCACCGAGCTCACAAACCCAGCCGCACCATAGTTCAGCGACGAGCCAGAACCATCCGAAGAAACCTGCAGAAGACGCGAATCATTACCGTCATAGGAGAACACGCTCGTCGAGACCGGCACAAGGGTAACGCCCTCAAGTTCCACAGACTCCGGGCACTGGCCCAGCCACGCCTGAGCATCCTCAACAGCAGAGGCAAACTCAGCCGACTGGGAGTCGGTCTTCGCCTCATCCTGCACACTGTAGAGGCATACTGCACGAACGCGGGCACCCTCATCAGTGACCAGCACCTTCACCCAAGCATTCTGCGGCTGGGCGCTATCAAAGTATTCAACACGCACCAGCGCACCAGCGGCATCATAGATCCAGCGTAGGGTCTCCGTGCCACGAACGGCAGAAGAGAGCATCTGTGCGTCAGTGTAGGTGTACATGACCAGACCAGCGGGCGAATCCACGCCGCTAATACGACCCAAATCATCACGAATAATCTCAGTGTGCAGAGCCTCAGAAGAGGCTGCCACAGCGGGCTGCTCGGTCACAGAGGTCATGTGCGCGCCACGGTAACCAAACTCGCGAACCCAGGTACCCGCCAAGTCAGACACCTGTGCACGCACCAGCGCGTCTACCGCGTTGTACTCGAAGGAAGACTCCACACGAGACTCAGAGGTAACGGCGGTTCCATCCAGGCGGTACGCGGTGATGTCAGTCTGCTTGACCATGCGGCCAGCAGCATCATACGCGTAAGCGCTCGAACCCAGGGGGTGCACAAACTCAGTGCGCAGACCATCAGCGTCGTAAGCGTAGGAGAGCTCATAGCCGCCAGTCTCATCCATGTACGCGGTACGGAAAGACTCCGGAATCTGAGCACCAAACTCACGGCGCTGACGGATCAGACGACCCAAACGGTCATACGACTCAACCGTCACCACGGGAGCACCAAACGCATCAACGCCCGCGTGATCATAAGTCGTCATCGTACGGCGCGCAGAATCACGCTCCATACGGTACAGCAGAGAACCATTCACCGAATGGGAACAGGGAACACCGTCACGGTCATAGCCGAAGGAATGTACAGCACCATTACCGTCAGTGCTGGTCAGCAGACGACCGGCAGCATCATAGGTAGAGGTAGTGCGCACACCCAGCGGATTGGTTACCGCCAGAACATTGCCCATCAGGTCATACTCGTAGCTGGTAATACGACCGGCAGGGTCCATCACGGAGGTAACGTTACCCGCCTCGTCATAACGGTAGTGGGTCACGCCACCGGCACCATTAGTCACCGCAACCACCTGAGAAGCGGCGTCATAGGTGAACGAACGAGTACCCCACTTGTTATCGCGGATGCTCTTCACACGGCCACAAGAATCCCAGGTGTAGAACACCGGAGATGCCACACCGGAACCGGTAATGGACAGCACACGACCGCACGCGTCATAGCGAACGCGTGCCTCAGAACCGTCACCGTACACCTGGCGAATCAGACGGGAATCAGCGTCGTACTCGTAACGAGTCACAGACTGCTCAGCAGTACCGGCAGCCTCATAGGTTGCAGCCAGTCGACCGCACACATCGTAGCTGTACTCGGTCACACGACCCGCAGGGGAAATCATGCGTACCATCTGGTTCGAGCCGTTGTACTCGTAGCGGCTCAGACCGCCCTCAGCGTCCAGAACCTGCACGGGGTTACCCGCGCCGTCATAAACCATCGTGGAGACAGTCGGGTCGTCAGCATCGGTACTAACCTGCGGACCAGAATCCTCAGAGAGAACCTCGGTACGCACCGGGCGGCCCAGGTGGTCACACGAGATACGCACGCGGTCAACACCATCATTAGTGGTAATGGTCTTGCGCGAGGAATCGACGGAAGTACGTACACTCACGCCGGTCGGGTCAATCAACGCGGTCAGGGTGCTTGCGGCATCATACTCGCGAGTCCACACACCACCGGCGGGGTCAATAGTGCGAACCAGGCGCATCAAACCATCGTAGGCGTAGCTGAACTGCGCACCACCCGGCAGGGTAATGCGGTCAATATTGCCGTTCGTATCAAAGGAACGCTCCATGCGGCGGCCCAGCGGGTCAACCACAGCAACAATGTCACCGCTCGGACCGTACTCGTACTCGGTACGAGCACCAGCGGGATCCATCGAAGCCACCAGGCGACCGCCAGCAGCGTACTCAAAACGCCAGCGGGAACCATCCGGGTCCTGACGGCACACCATGTGACCGGCAGAATCATAGGTGAACTCAGTCTCCAGCCCAAGAGCAGAAACAATCTTCACCAGGTGGCCCGCAGCAGAATACTCGCAACGGGTCAGCTGCTGCTCAGCATTACGAATACCGGTCAGCAGACCACACTCGTCATACTCGAAGGAGACGGTAACGCCCTCAGGGCTCACCACACGCTGCAGCAGGCCGTCAGCCCACTCAAAACGGGTCACATGACCGTTGCCGTCGGTCATAGAAGAGGGGTTACGCTCAAAATCATTCGCGTACTCGTAAGTCACCGTAGTCATCGGGCTTACGGCAGGGCTCTGGGCAGACTCCTGCCCCGAAGCAGCCTCATCGAGGGTTTTACCCTGAGCCTCAGCCTCCAGACGGGCACGACGAGCCAGACGGGCGGCACGGCGAGCGCGCGGGTCCGTCTCAATAGCACTCACCGTCATAGAAACTACGCGGTCATGCTCGTCATAGGCGAAGAGGGTTTCTGCACCCTCATCGGTGACCTCGCGAATAATACGGCCGCGCTCATCGCTGTAGCGAGTGATGCGGGAACCATCGCGGTCCACCACGCTCACACGGTTGCCAAAGTCATCGTAGGCATAGCTAGCACGCCCGCCTTCCGCGTCAACAATAGCGGTCAGGCGTGCGTACTGGTCGCTAACCCACAGGTTCGTGTAGGAGGCGTCTTCGTTCGAAACGTCAGTAATGCCGTTCGGCAGGTAGCGGTAACGAACACGACGACCGTATTCGGTGTCCTGCTCAGTAATACGACCGGCAGGGTCGTAGTAGTTGGTCACCTCAACAGTGCCGGTACTAGCCACCACGCGGTGAATCAGGCCAGCAGCGTCATGTTCATAACGGCGGGTACCGGCATCACCGTGCACAGCGCACAGGTGAGTACGACCATCAAGGGTGACGTACTCGTAACGCACCGACTGCCCACGAGAAGAATGAATAGCACCGACAAGGCCGCCTTCGGTGTACTCCACGTCGATACGTGCACCACGCTGATGCACGATAGCGCCAACGCGACCCTCTTCATCGCGCAGGTACGCGACAGCAGTACCTGCTCCAGCGCTCATACCCAGGTACACGCCGGTGAGGCTATAAATGTGCTGGGTGCCAGAGTTATCGGAGATACGCAGCAGAGACGAAGCTTCATAGCCCGTAGCGTGCAAAATATAGCGCAGGGAGGGGTCAGCAATAGAGCCTTCTTCACCCATCAGCTGGGTGAGGGGCAGCTCTTCAAGCCACCACGCCTCACGCGGAGCACGAGCGTAACCGTGGGTGCCGTCCTCACGAATCATTCGGTCGAAGGTAACCTCACGACCGTCAACCATAGTCCAGACAGCATTCTCAACGTTCAGCTGCACACGGCTCTCAATATTCGAGGACCAGCCCGCGCCGAACACACCGGATACAGCGTGCTGACCGAAAACAGCCACGCTGTTGTACATGCGAGTTACAGAGCAAGCAGAAACCACACCGGAGAACGCCATATCGGTCTCTTCTTCAATGAAGTTACCGGTTGCAACGTTCACGGGGTCGTTCGCATAACCACTGGTAGCAGGCTTACCCACAATAGCCGGAGTCGGAACTTCCAAATCGTGACGCTCGGTGCTCACTCCAGCTGCAGTAATGGCGCCATCCAGAACAGAATCAGCGACGGCAACAATCTGACCCGAGCTACCGTACTTTTCAAAAGTATCGGCTACGATACCCAGCCAAGTCTTATCATTAGCGTTCGACTTATTCCACGCTTCAAACGTGCTGATGAGATTTTCAGCATCAATGGTTCCCCACTGGCACTTAGCCGCAAATTCAGAAGCGAGGCTACGGAGCTTACCGGGCTCAGCATCAAAGCTAGTACCAAGGTTCGCCAAAGTATTGGAGAGAGCACGCACGGTCGAAGGGCGCGCTGAAGAAACAGGCATGCCCGATGAGCGAGTCTCAGTGCTTTCACGATGACCTAATGACGCAGTATCAATCTTGGTTTCAGGAACGTAGGACTCAGGCATGGGGGGAGCAACTCCCCAGAAATCATCCCATGCCTTGTGAAGCCCAAACCACTCTTTCTCGTAGTCGCGCGCCTTCTGACGGTTTGACTGTTCCTTATGAGCTGCTTCCTTAAGGTTATCCACTACACCAGCAAGCTGGCGGAAGATACTGGCGATATCACGACCATCACTGACCGCAGTGTCAATATTGGCTGCCGTAATCTCTGCGTAGTGACCTTCAAAATCCTCAAGAGCCTTCGTCAAAGAAGACTTGAGCCCAGGAAGAGCGCTATCAATGTTCTGCGCTACGCTGCGGCAGGCATTCGCCAGAGCATCAGACGTTGCATCGTCAAACTTAACATCGTCCTTTTTTGCATACGGAGGATTGGGGCCGGAAGACATAGTAAACCTCTGAAAGTACTTATCGGTTATAGAAGTGTGGTGATTAAACACGCCCTAGCAAGCGCGTTTACTGCGCCTAGATACGACGTGCGTTGAAGCCGGATAACAGAAAACGCCGCCTACCGCTCACCGCCCCGTAGCCGGGGGGCGGGGCGGTAAACGGCGTTTACCAGGGAAGGCTTAGGAGCCGCCACCTGCCTGGAAGATATCGGTAGAAATCTGGTTGAGCTGCTCACGCAGGTCGGTCAGTTCCTGAGTCAGGTTACGCAGGGTATTTTCTACGCCGGGCCAGGTGTCATTGCGGAAACGCTCAGCCAGGGGGCCGTCCCAGTTGTTGGGGTCCTTCAGCTGGTTACCCTGCTGGTTGAGGTTGTTGATTTCGTTCTGCAGACCGCCATTGATGATGTTCTGGAGAGCAGTAATGGCATCCTTGGCTGCCTGCGATGAGAGTACGCGATCGGACACGATGTTCCTCTTTCGTCGTTGAGTTGCCGGAAGATGTGCATTGGATACGCGAAATATCAAATACGCACCGTTAGTGCTTTGCACCACTTCGAACATTACACTATTTCGCGGCAAAGCGCACCCTCTGCGCCCTGTTGCGAGAAAAATTTCTCATTGTAGACATTGCACAACAGTGCGTGCATATACATTTATCTACTCTCATCAAGGGATTTCTCCCGCTACGGTATCCTTAGGAAAGGCCAGCCCACTGGGGGCGGCGCCTTATCAATCAGAATCACCAACCACATACGAAATGAGGACTTTCATGTCTGAAAACACCCCGCAGCCGGCTGCACCGCAGCAGCCGCAATTCACCCAACAGGCACCCGCCGCACAGCCCGCATACGGCGCACCCGTCGAGGCACCGAAAAAGAAGAAGTGGGCGGCAGTAACCGCGTTGGTTCTGGGCATTATTTCCGCTCTGACCGGCATCTTTGTTATTGGTTCGTTCCTGACCATCCCGACCATTGTTTTCGCGGTGATTGCTCTGGTCATGGTCAAGAATGGCACCGGCAAGGGTAAGGGCATGGCGATTGCTGCTCTCGTGCTGGTTCTGGTGGCGTATATTGCGACCTTTGCTTTCTTCCAGATTCGTGCCGCGAACCTTGAGAAGTCTAACCGAGAGGCCCGTGAGGTTATCCAGAAGTGCGAGAACCATGAGCCCGGCTACTACATCATTGAGAAGGACGGCAAGCGCTACTGCAACGCCGGCGGTTGGGTCTACGAGATGGATAAGTAAACCGGTCCGCCTGGTTTAGTAACCGACTCTGTGTGATGGGGGGCGTTCGCACGTGCGGCAGTCGCCGTGCCTGCGGGCGCCCCTCAGCCGTATCCTCCGTGGGTGCTTCAGCACCTGGCGGCGAGTACACCCCGGAGCACCTGCAGCGCATCCTTGATGCGCACTCCACTACCATCACCGACTCCAACCCGATTGAAGGAGCGAATAGCTAAAATGATGTCTCAAGAATCTGCTATTACCTTTTGGGGCGTATGCTCCATCATCACGACTATTTTCACGATTCTCACCCTGGCCACCTACATCATTAATCGGCGCCGTGACGAGAAGAAAAAGCGTGAAGGAATCTACATTAGTCGTCTGCGAGCGCTACTGGTGTACGTTATTGTCTTTATCCCGGGTTTCCCGATTATCCGCTATTTTTTGTCGCTCAATGGCCCCGAGACTAACCCCTATGCGGAGGGTATTTACATCTTCATGACTGCTTTCCTCTTGTTCTACCTGTGGCACGTCAACGCCACGTACATGAAGATTTCTTCTGAGGGTATTAATATGCACACCCCCGTTCGCGGGTCGAGGATCTGCCCCATCGGCGCGATTGATAGCGTTGTTTATAGCGAGTCCAAGGATGAAGATACCCCAAGCCGGATGTGGTTCCTCACTAAGTCGCGTGCACGTATTAACCCGTTGAACCCGAATTATGATGAGTACTATCTCTTGGTCATTACTCGGTTCAGGATTGAGTATGGTCGCTGGCCTGACCTGGATAATCCGGCTGATGTGGATAAGGTGAACCAGCTGGATAACCGTTATGAAGTCATTCCGTATTTCATGAATAATCAAGAGATTGCGGGTCTTGCTGACGTCGATATGTAGCCTGCCGGTTTGTGGGCTGAAGGCTCCCGGGGATGCGCGGCTCACCCCCGCGCTACCCCGGGGCTTTCGGGGCTTATGCCCTGGTATCCTCAGCACGTAGGCACCGCCGCCTAGCCCGGACGGGGCGCGTGCTCTTCCTATTCACCAACCACACGAAACGAGAACCCACCATGCGCACTTTCCTGATTATCTTCTGGGGTATCTTCGCTGCGTTCACAACAGTTGCGACGTTTTACGTCCTCATTAATTACGAGGTGCAGCGCTGGAAAGATAAGCAATGGCAACGTGAGGGTATCTATATTCGACGGGTTACTCGGCTCGAAGCTCTCATTACGATATTTACCCCCGTTTTTCCGTGTGCTATGTTTGCAGGTCATATATTTTTTGACCCTGAATCAGCAAGTATAACGATTGACATAACGGCCTTGTTAGTATCAGCGATATTTGCCGCATACTTGCGGTATGTGCACGTTGCCTACGTGAAGATTTCTTCCGAAGGCGTCGAGCAGCGCATTTGGTTCTCCAACCCGACCCGCTACCCTTTCACCGCGATTAACCGCGTCGTGTTCTACAAGGCATCGAATTATGAAGACGATGACATGGTGGGGTTCTACGCCAAGTCAGGCACCCAGATTGCCCTGTTTAGCCCGTTGCCTTATAAAAATTACCGGCTTTTGGCGATTGTGCGGTTCAGGATTGAGAACGAGCGTTGGCCTGACATGGACACCCCGGATGATGTGGCTCAGGTGAACCGTTTGGATTGTGCCGGGAAGACGATGCGCTACTTTGAGAATCTGGGGAAGGTTACTGGCCTTGCCGACGTCGACATGTAAATCGATCAAGAAATGAGGGAATCAATGGAAGTTAATCGTAAATTGCAGGAAAGAATTATAGTAATTGTTTTAACTCTACTGAGCGCATATATACTTTTTGTCATTCCTCAAAATGCACGCGATGACAGCGACGGTATCACTGCCACCTGCACCGTAACGAAGGCATATGCGCAAGAGCGTCGCGGCACGGATGTTAGTGGAATGACTGACACCGGGTTAAAAGGCGTCTTCGAGACGGAGGAATGCGGCACTCTCACGATGTACGCAGCTCCCGAGGGCTGGAAGATTTCCGAATATGTTAAAACCGCACAGCCTGGAAAAAAGTACCTATTCCACGTATTAAACTTATCCACTAAAAAAGATCGGGATTTTGATACGACCCGCTTTGAAGAAATCAAAGAATAACAACCTCATAAATTAAAAACAAAGCCCCCGCAGCCGAGAGTCATCCTCTCAGCCGCGGGGGCTTCACCGTATCAGCGTGTCCTCACGCAGCGAACACTAGGAGGCGCGGCGGCGAGAACGCAGCACCATCACAGTACCCGCACCCAACACCAGCACACCGCCCACAGCCACAGACGCCGCACCAAAACCAGTACGCGCCAGGCCGCCCTGCTGGGAGCTACCAGAAGAAGCAGACACACCGGACTGACCCAAAGAGCCGCCACCGGTACCGCCGCCGGAGATACCGCCCGGGTACACGCCGCCAGCAGAACCATCAGCAGAACCATCAGCAGAACCATCAGCCGAACCCTGCGCGTTCACGTCACCGGCAGCACCAGAAGTGCCAGCCTGACCGGACTGACCGGTACCAGACTGCGCAGAGCCGGGCTGGTTAGCACCAGCGGTACCGCCCGGGGTTGCCGAATCCACACGGCGCACACCACTAAAGTCGTCCTTAGCCGCATTCGGGTCCTTCGGCACGGCAGTCTCAAACGAGCACGCATCCGACGCCTTCTTACCCACAGCAACCGCAAGCTGCTGCACCGGGCTGTTCACCTCAGTACCATCAGCCAGAGTCGCAGAATAGTGCACGTCAAACATGTACTGGCCGGGTTCAGAGAACACCCAGTTCGCGTGCGCGTGCGTCGCGTAATCAATGTCGATCGTGGTCTTACCGGTCGTCGAATCCAGCAGCACATCCGCACCGTTCAGCGACTCGGTGAACATGCCGAAGCGCGCACCCTCAGGCATGACCTTCGGCACCACGTGCAGGCGCACCGGACCGCGCAGCTGCGAGTAGTCAATGTCCTGCGTGTTGTAGCCAGGCCAGGGCAGGCCGCTCTGCTGGGTCTGCGGCAGACCGTAGAAGGCGGTGCCGACCGGGCCCATGAAGTTCAGCTTCTCATCAGCCATACGTTCGGTGCGCACACGGCGGGCGTTCTCGCTGACAGTCCACACGACCGAATCGAGCGGGCGCACGGTCGAATCAGCGTCAATGATGCCGCTGTCGTCGCGCAGACCCACGGACAGCTGGCGGTCCTTCAGGGTTGCCTGAATGTCCAGGTGGCCGTGCGAAATCTTGGCGCGGCCGTCAATCTTGCCGGGCACGCACTGGTGACCCGGGGTTCCGGGAGTGGACGGCTGAGCAGAGGGCGCGGGGCTGGACGGCTCCGGGTTTGCGGGCGCGGGGCTACTCGGTGCCGGAGTGGAGGGCGCCGGAGCAGGCACGCTCGGTTCTGCGGAGGCGGTCGGCACCGCAGGCACGGTCGGAACCTCACTCGGCGAGGTCGTGGGAGCCGTGCTCGGCTCAGCGGTCGGCGCCTCGCTGGGAGCCTCGCTCGGCTCAGCAGAAGGCTCGGCAGAGGGCGCAACGGTAGGCTCAGCGCTCGGCGACGGATCCACCGGAGCAGGCTTCGGCGCATCACTAATGGGTGCGCTATCCGGTGCCAGCGCACCGTGCGCAGTGTACTTGGTGCCCGGCTCGTAGTTCGCCGCAACCTCAGTGGTGGAGGCGGAAGCGTTCATATCCGGGTGGGTCAGCATCTTCACGCGCAGAGCCGTGCCCTTGTAGAACGACTCGTCACGGAAGGTAAAGCGCGCCACACCATCCTCAACGGAGCCTTCCAGGTCGAGGTACGGGTAGACCGGGTCATCCTGGGCGTAGAAGCCGCCGCGCATGAAGCCGCGCACCTTCGGGTCCTTGAAGCGGACCTCAACGGTGCTGAAGCCATTGCCGTTCGGGGTGACGGTCACGTCGTAGTCCATGCTGGTCGGCGTGTACTGCTGGGTGCTGAGTACGGTGTTCGCCTGATCCGGGATTTCTTCGGGCCAGGAGCCGTTACCGTCGTCGCTGTACACGCTCTCAGCCTTGCCGGGCTCGTAGGTGAGCTTGTGCGAGATCCAGCGGGACGCCTCCGCGCTGTTCGCGTCGGAGGTGTCGGGGGTGAAGACAGCCTGCAGCTGAGAACCCTCACTACCGAGCATTTCAGACCAGGTGGCGGTACCGTTCACGACCGGCAGGTCGGTCAGGAAGTAGCCGTTGTTGTACAGGGTCAGGGTGCCCTTGAGGTTCTTGTTCGCGGCGGTGAAGGTGATGTCACTGAGCTTGTCGTCGGCATCCTTGTTCTTAGCCGGGTCGGCATCCAGGCGGTGCGGTGCCACGGACAGCACGTACTTTGCGGCGTCCAGGTCACCGACGGGTGCCGCATTGTAGCGGTCAACCGTGGGCACGGCGGTGGGGGTGCCGTCACCGAGCACAGGCTGCATGCCGCCAACCTGCCAGACCAGCTTCGACGGCTTGGAGCTAATGATGCGGCCGTCAGTGGAGCGCGCCACGGTGCGGTAGGTGACCACGTAGCGGCCCGGGCGGGTGAAGGTCGTGGTGTTGTGGGTGTGGCTACCCTTGTCAAGCAGCCAGGAGTGCCAGCCGGTCGAGCTGCTGGAGAGCATGCGGTACACGTCAGCGGGGGCGTCGTCCGGGTTGTAGCGGAAGAGCTCCATGCGGCCGGGGCCCTCAACGGAGAGAATGTCGGTAGCGAACACGCCGTCACGGAAACGCTCAGTGGGCACCTTCGTGGATGCGCCCAGGCCAGCCCAGATGGGGTCCTGGTTGCCATAGGTCAGGTGCGGTGCCATGTAGAGGGTCTGGCCGGGTTCGCCGAGGAACGCCAGGGAGGGCGAGTCGCCCAGGGTCATGGTGTACTGCGACTTGCCGTCCCTGGTGCTGTAGCCCTTGCCGACCCAGTTGACGGTCTTGTCCAGTTCGTAGGTGTCTGCACCGGTCTTGTAGGGGTTCGCCTCGTTCATGAGGACGAAGGTGCCGTTCTGCTCGTCCCAGTATGCCTTGGGGGCGTCAACGTGGCCCTTGGT
>SKEK01000458.1_pt1 | contig 23196 bp, 23 predicted proteins | sample 4826761 | NCBI WGS metagenome assembly SKEK01 (sample SAMN11008811, study PRJNA524170) | human gut metagenome | biome: Human fecal sample; material: Feces; isolation source: fecal sample from pouch patient p32 | host: Homo sapiens | place: Israel: Tel-Aviv | collected 2015-10-13 | reverse complement strand
CCCCCACACGATCCAGCTGACCCGCACCCCGCAAGAAATCCGCAACCGACGCGACGTCAACAAGCGAAAAATCATCTGCCAACGCCTCCACCCCAGGAATCGCCGACTCATCCATAAAACTCTGATACAGCGCGCAAGCTAAACCATCCCCCTCGCGCACAATCGCATGAACCTGCTCTTCCGCCTGGTCACGCAACTGATGAAAATTACCATCTGACGCCCGATCCGCCGGAATCTCATGAGTATCCAACCAACGGCCATTAATTGAGCGGTAAAGATCATCCATGGGCGGTACTTTAGTGGGTATGTATCAACTGAGGCCAATTGTGCGCTACCCACTGTGGTCCGCCGTCATCGGCATATTTATCGTCGTCATGGCGCTACCTGCAGTCCTCGTGCACAGCCACAAAAACCCCACCACATACAGCGAAGTTGAAGTGGGCGCCGGATTCTACGACCTCCCCGCCATCCCTATCGTCAAACCCGACGGCAAACCCCTACGCTGCGAAGACGCCCATGGACATCGGAAAATCCTGGCTGTGCGAAGACACATTCCTCACCGGCTACATCGTCGAAGAAATTGAAGATAATGACGCCGCGAAGGAACTGGCCATCAGGCGCCTCACCCGTGGGCTGCGGGATGAAGCCGCCGCCGCAAGCAACGGACCCGACGTACCCGTCGGCGGTGTGTACACCCAACAAGGCCCAGCTCTCATCCTGGACAACGAAGACAATGAGGAACTGACCGCCATGATCCCCTACACCCACATCAACCCCGACGTGCTCACCCCGGAACAAAAAGAAGAAATCGACAAACCAGACTCCGACCTCGCTAAAGCCTGGCTCGTCGCCTACGTCCAAGGTGACGCCCCCTACAGGGAACTCGTCGCACAAACCTTCGCCGGCGCAGGCATCCTCCCCGACGACGCCGAACTGCCCGCCATCCCCGACACCGAGGTGAAAGCATGAGCAAAATATCCTTCTGGTCCCTCTGGATCACCTTGGCCATCGGCACCATCGTCGGCATCGGGGTCATGCAATCCTGGTCCGCCGTCATGCTCGGCGTCGCACTCTCAGTAGTTGAAGTATCCCTCTTTGTCCTATTGCTGCGCCTGCTACCCCAATGGCCCCAAGGGAAATCGTGGTGGCTACTACCCGCGCTACTGTGGGGCGGGTTCGCATCCATGGTCATCATCTTCGCCACTGGAACGAGCGCCTCCACTCTCATGATCATGTACGGGCTCGACATGTTCGAAGCCTCCATGGGCGGCGCCTACCCCGAAGAAGCAGTCAAAGCACTCGGCGTATTCCTAGTCCTGACCGCATACCGCAACTTCAACCGCCCGTGGCACGGACTTGTGGTCGGTATCGTCGTCGGCATCGGCTTCGAAGTCGTCGAAAACACCCTCTACGGTGGCACAGGCGCTGTGCTCGACCCAGTTTCTGACGTCGCGGGAGCCCTCAGCATGTGGAGCATGCGCACCATTTTTGGCCCCGGCATCCACGGTATGCTCAGCGGCATCGCCGGATGGGGCATCGGCCTAGCATTGTTCAGTGCCCAACGCGGCGTCATCTGGCGGCTTAGTCAAGTATGTGGGTGGCTGTTTCTCGCGTTTGCATGCCACTTCACCTGGAATATTCAATGGCCATCGGAAGACACATCGGTCATGGTGATGGTGTGCGTCGGGGTCGTTATGTACAGCACCGTCATTGGTATTGTTGCGTACTCGTGGAAGAAGGCGAAGAAGCCGGACTTTGCGATGGTCCACTACTGAGCGCAGTGTGCGGTTCTACCTGAGTGCAGCGTGGGGTGCTGCGTTGTTCGTGCGTCTATTTCTGGGGACTGCACTGCGTGCTCATTCGTAGGGATTGCTGGGGCAAATTACAAAAAATGTGACAAATGTGGTCAATGTTACGCGTGTTGAAGATGTGAAAGTTGTGTATTTGCGGTACGTTCGTGGGTATGAACTTTTCGCTCCGGCTCCGAACAACACTCGCGCTAGTGATGTCCGCCGTCGTCGCTGTCGTCGCACTCGTCAACGTCAAAGCCGACGCATTCGGCATCAACTCCCCCTCAGGAATTGACGTCGCAAGCTGGCAACACCCCGGCGGCGCACCCATCGACTGGAACGCTGTCGCAGCCGACGGCCAAAAGTACGCCTTCATCAAAGCAACCGAAGGCGTCGGCTACCTCAACCCCCACTTCCTAGAAGACACCAAGGGTGCAGCAGCCGCCGGCATGCTCGTCGGCAGCTACCACATGGCCCGCCCAACCCAAAGCGCATCCCTCCAGGCAGCCGAGTACGCCGCAGCCCTCGCCACCATGCCGCAGCCCTCCCTGCCCCCAGTACTCGACATCGAGTACGCCGACGGTGTAGGCCCCGTCGCGATGCAAAACTGGGTCCGAGAATTCCTCAGCGAACTCACCCGCCTCACCGGCCGTACACCCATGATCTACACCTACCGCTACTTCTGGGAAAACGAAGTCGGCAACACCACCGAATTCAACAACTACCCACTCTGGATGGCCGCGTACCAGTCGCAGCCCCCGACCGTCCTACCCGGCGGCTGGGACTACATGACCTTCTGGCAGCGCACCAACGACCTCCAGGTCTCCGGAGTGCCAACCGTCACGGACGCCAACCTATTCAATGGCACTGAGTCCGACCTCGACGGCTTCGCAGCAGGAATGAATGTCAACCTCGGCCAATTGCTGACCCCCGGAATTGACCTGGGCCGCACCACTGCACAGCTCGAAGCCCTCGGAAACAAAAACCCCGAACTAGTTGGCGCGATCCTCGCACTGGGCGCTGGCATTGTGGCAGTCTCCACCGTCATGACCGTCGCCCAAAACAACGGCATCGACGTCGGCATGGCTAAGCAGATCGCAGAACAGGCAGAAACACTGGCTAAAGCTGGTCAGCTGCCCACAGGCGACCTGCAGACGATGCTGGCGGTCGGCGACTACACAATCGGCGACCTGCTGATCCTGCTGAAGAACGCTTTGAAGGTTGCCCGCGAAGCTGGACTGATCTAAGAAGCTCACCTGATCTGACGTAGCCGCAGTGAACTGGAGAGCCCGTCACTCCTTTGGAAATATGTCCTGGGGGTGGCGGGCTTTGTCAGTGATTCACATACAAGGGTATCTGCGGTGGGGTTGGCTGCCGTGGTTCACTACACTCGCCTGCCCGGGTTGGGCAGGCTCATAATCGTTCACCCCGCCACCATCCTCACCAGATTTCTTGTCAGTGAATCGCTTACAAAGGTGTGGGGGAAGCGGTTGCGTTGGTGCGGTGGTGCGGTCCGCATCATGGGCAAGGAACAGTCCGCCTTGTCAGCAAATCACTAACAAAAACCGGCAGGCCCTGCCCCCACAGCCTTGCAGCAAACAAGACTGCTGCCAGCACAAAACCTACTGGCCAAACACGACCCAACGGCCGCACCAAAAACTAATCGTCGTCGGACGTCTTCATCGGACCCGGGGTCCACAACCCAGATCGCGTCATCAACTCCGTATCAACCTTCGCTTCCTTTGGATCCTCCCCAAGGCTATTCTTACGCAGCTCATAGCGCTCCAAGGAACCCCAGTCGCGCTGCCAGTCATTACGCAAGTACGAAGGCACCTCGATGGAGTAGTTGATAGCCTCCGCAACACCCATAATGCCGCCACCGTTGTAGTCCTGCCAGGGGCTCAACGTAATCTTGCCGGGGCGGTCCGGGGAGACACGGAACTGCGGCACATTAGTCACACCGGCATAATGACCAAACGGTGTTTGGCAGGGGAACTGCAGCGCAACCGACCAGTCCAACAGCGATGGCGTATCACCAACAAAGTCGTTCAAGCTCGACAATGTCGGAATACGCGGCGGCGTGAACGCAACCCACTGATCCGGATCCAGGCTGGTGTCCTCCACCACGATTCGAACCACATTCGCTTCCGGTGCAATCCGATCAAGCGGCACCCGCAGGTTGCGCCAGGAAGGCTCCGGGCCAATATCAATCGGCTCGATCTCGCCCAAAGGTTTCGTGGTGCCATTTTCGGTGACACCATACTCAACAACTAGCTTCTGCCCATCTTGCAGAACACCGTTGATGTTGTGGTGCTTGATGCGGCCCGCTGCTGAAACAACGAGCAGCGGCTTGTCCTCACTGCGCTCCGGCAGTTCGTACCACTGGGTGATGGTTTCTGCCGGGTATTGCAGGCCTTCGGTGTAGCTACCGACGACAGGAACCTGCGTGTAGTCCAGGCCGAATGGCAGGCGGGCCTTAGATCCGTTGATACCTTCCTCCCACCGGAAGCCACCGCTGAGGCCGGATGCCTGGCCGGCGGTGGTGCCGCTGTTGGTGTCTTCGTCGGTGGAACCTGCGATTGATCCCGCACTTTGGGTGGAGGTGTCTACGCCTTCGGGGTCAATGTAGGTGGGGATGTTGTTGGGTTTGAAGTTTCGGGAATCGTCGGTGGTGAGGGATTGCCCGAGGTCGCCATTTGTGGGCTGCAGGAAGGAGTCGTTGGTGTTGGTTTCCACCAGGGCGTCTTCCGCGAGGCCGCATTGTTGGCCTGCGAATGTGCGCAGGTTACCCAGGCCGATGGAGTAGGCGGGGTATTGCGAAATGAATGCCTTGCCGAGGCTGAGCAAAGAGAACGCCAGGACGAGGGTGGAGACGACTGCGATCGGTGCGGTGATGATGCCGCGGGTGGGTCGCGACGTCGAACGCATCGGAATTTTTGACGTTGCGGGGGCTGGTGTCGCAGTGTTTGCTTCGGCGCCGGTGTGGGGTTCTTTGGAGGAGTTTCGGAGGGTTTGTACCGCCGCAGCAAGCAGGACCATGAGTGCGATGAGCAGCATGACGGTGGAAGCTTCGATGCCCTTGAATTGGATGGTCTTGTCCCACCAGGGGATGCCGTAGCTGGAGACGTACCACCAGCCGTTGGTGGAGGACAGGGCGATGGCCAGCAGGAATAGTAGGGCGCCGATGAAGAGGGTTTGGTTGCGGGCGGATTGTGCGACCATGTGGGCTGCGGCGACCGCTGCGAGGGCGGCGAGCGCTGCGCCGATGCCGGCGTATACACCGAAGTGGTGGGTCCACTTGGTGGGGGTGAACATCATGAAGAACATGGTGCCGAAGAAGACCATCATGAGGCGGTGTGAGGGGCCGGCAGCCGCGCCGGGGACTTTGCCGTTGCGGAGGACTGATGCCAGCACGATTGCGAGGCAGGTCAGCATCATTAGGACTGCAAAGCGGCGGGTGAAGGAGCCGTCCACTGTCTGTTGCATGAGGGTTTGGTAGCGGACCCATTCGCTGTACCACGCCAGGGATGGGCCCTTGGCGCTGCGGACTTTGATGGCCTCTAGAACACCTGCGAGTGTCTGGTCGCCGAACACTGCGAGGAGGATGGCGGTTCCCGATGCGAGGAAGGGGGCGAGCATGGCGGCGATGGCGACGCGGCGTCGTGAATAATTTTCTTTGCGCCCTTGGTCGTTGGTGCGTTTGCGGGGGGCGCGGCGTTGAACGACACGGATGAGTGAGGGTAGGCCTGCGAGGAGTGCGGCGACCGCCATGAGGCCGGTGGGGCCTGCACCGAGGGAGATGGTGGCGATGATGACGCCGACCGCGGCAGGTAGCAGGCGGGAAGTGGCGATGGCGCGTTCGATACTGACCCATGTCAGCAGTGCACCGAGCGCGATGACCGGCTCGGGGCGGAGGCCGTTGTTGTAGACGATCCAGAAGCCGAGGAAGGACAGTGCGGCGGTCCATTGGGCGACGGCGCGGGTGCTGATTTGCGTGCCGAGGCGGGGTAGGACTTCGCGGGAGATGATGAACCAGGTGATCAGGGCGGCGATCAGCTCCGGTAGGCGCATCCAGATGCTGGCTGTGGATACTTGGGCCATGGCGCCGAGGAGGTCATAGTAGGGTGCGCCGAAGGGGGATTCGGGCACGCCGAACCAACGGTAGTAGTTGGCCATGTAGGTGGCGTCGTGGGAGACGCGGGCCATGGTCAGCAGGTAGCCATCGTCGGAGGTATTGGCGCCGAAGATGTACCAGTAGCCCAGGACTGCGGCGACGGTGACGTCGATGATGCGGGGCTTGTACCAGTTGGGTGGGAGGATTCGGCGGGAGGAGCGCCCGTCGGTGGTGTCCATCAGGTGGAGGCAGATGAGGGAGATGATGAGGAGGGCGATGCCCCCAAACATGGTGAGGTATTTCCACAGGGTGGGTGAGGAGGTGAAGCGGGAGTTCACTTCGGTGGTGGCGTGGAGTCCGTCGGTGGTGACTTGGGTGGGGTCGAGTTCGGTGTAGAAGCCGGTGACTTGTGGGCGGACGTCGCCTTCGATGGTGCCTTGGAATTTGGTGCCGGGGATTTCGGCGGTGGTTTCCGTGGCGGTGGAGCTGATGCTTAAGACCGCATCTTCGGGGAGTTTTTGCAGCTCATCGGCGCTGAGTTCTAGGGGGACTTGGTTGCGGACGATGACGTCGACTCCGCTGTCTGTCGAACGCACAAACAGGCCGCGGGCTGTGGGATCCTTGGAGTCAGCCGGGAGGGTGCCCAGAACCAGGGATTGGCCTTCGTTTAGCTTGTTGACGTCGCGGAGCGGAATGTCGGCGCTCCAGGTGACGGGCGCGTAGGAGATGAGGGGGGAGGTGAGGGAGCCGACCTCCTCTTGCGGCCATGACACTTCTGACTGCACTTGGTTGACAGGCATGAAGGGTGTGAGCACAAAGAGGATGAATCCGGCGATGCCGCTGATGATGGCGGCTAGCTGGATTCCCTTTGCTGGCTGCGGAGCTTCTACTGTAGACACGCGGGTAATTCTACAGGTCGCCCTGTGCGGTGCTGGGGATGCTGCGGTGGGGTGGGTGTGATGTGGGTTTTACATGGGGAGTTTGCTGGCGACGACGAAGGGGCCGACTTGTTGTGTGCGCCAGCCTTGGAAGGCTTGGGGGTTGAAGTAGATGCCGCGGAATCGGACGTTGGGGTTGTTGGGGTAGATGTCTTCGGCGAGGTCGTATTTCCAGCCGGTGCTGGAGGTGTCGTTTGTTTGGCCCCGGAAGATGAAGACGTCGGGTGCGCGCCAAGGGAGGTCGTCGACGGAGCGGTTGAAGTTCTTCGGCGCGGTCCATGATGTGGAGGCAAGGTGCTCCACGGCGTCATTACGCTTGTCGAATTCCCCGAGGGGGTTTGCGTAGTGGGAGGTGAAGGCTTGGAAGCCGCGGTAGGGGTAGTAGGACATGAAGTTTTGCTCGTCGGTGAGGACGACGGTTTCGCCTGGTTCGTAGCCCCAGTCTTTGAGGGTTTTGTCGATGGTGGCGTAGTAGGTGGCGGAGTCGGGGGCGTTTTTGTCGCCGCGTTCGCCGTAGCCGTCGGTGTCGGTGTAGGCCATTTCGATGGCGTGGGAGATGCGGTTGGGGATTTGTTGGGCGTAGCTGAGGCCGGCGATCGCCAGGATTGCGACCATGACGCGGGTGACGGTGGTGGCGGTGGCGGGGCGGGTTACTGCGGGGTAGAAGCGTGGGATTTCGACGAGGCGGAGTTCGGCGAGGGCGAGCATGCCTGCGGTTGCGAGTTGGATGGTGATGATTGCGTCGAGACGGAAACCGAGGAGTGTTTTGCCTGATAGGGACACGATCATGGAGGTGACGATCCACCCGTAGAACACGATTTGTGCGATCAGCATGGAGCGCACATCGGGGTCGGAGATGCGGACGATGAGGTAGGCGAGACCAAGGAGGCAGAGTAGGCCGACGAGGTTGAACTGCAGCATCGGCATGGGCACTTGGGCACCGCTTGGGGGCAGGTAGTGCATGGCGGTGGCGCCGGAGTGCGGCTGGCCGCTGAGGATAGCCGTGAGGTAGGGCGCCCACACGGTGGAGGCGATGAGGGCGGAGCCGGTGCCGATGATGAGAAGCCGCAGGAGGGGTTTGATGCTGTGGTCGAAAACGACGGCGAACAGCGCCGCCATGACGCAGACGGAGAGCGCGACGACGGCGGTAAACAGGGTGTACATGGCGGCGGACACACCGATGTAGAGGGTGAGTCCGATGAGTGGCCAGAGGCTGCCGGTGAGTGCTCGGCGCATCATGACGGTGGCGGCGGGTACGCCCATGGTGATGATGGCGGCGTAGGGTTCGTCGGCGCTCATGACGATGGTGATGGAAGTGGTGACGAGGGCGATGCCACTGGCGACGGTGAGGCTACCGCAGATGCGCTGCCAGACGGGGACGAGGATGCTGCCCGCGGTGGCGAGGGAGATCAGCGCCCAGGGTTGGAACACTTCCCAACCGGGGATGCCCAGGAGGTTCGCAAGCCGGCCGCCGATCCAGAACCATGCCCCTGGGTAGTAGGAGGGCATGTCGATGTAGTTCATGTCGGATAGGTGGCTGGTGTAGCCCATCCAGGTGAGGAATTGGGTGCGGAAACCCTGGTCGACGTTGATGCCGTCGAGGTAGAGGCGGGTGGCTGATAGTGGGATGCCGAGGGTGGTGATCACCAGCGCGGCGGGGGAGAGGTAGAGGACTGCGTGGCAGAACAGTGTGTAGGGGCGGGTGCGGCGTTTGTGCCCGAGTGCGGCGCAGCCGCTGGCGACGGCGACGATGATGACGGCACCGGCGGTGGCCAGTGCTTTGGTTTGTTCTGAGTTCGCGAACGCGGGGAGGCTGGTGGTTTTGAGGATTTTCCAGGCCAGGAGGGTGAGGATGGCGGCGCCTAGGCCTGCCGCGAGGATCCCGAGGAGGGTGCGGGGCATGTCATGACGGTCGAGGTCGTAGTCCTCGCAGACGCTGCGGGCGGGCAGGCGGAGTGGCGTGGAAGGCGTCATGGTGTTTTACTTTACCGCCCCACCAGCGCGGTTTCGTGTACTGGTGGGCGGCGGAACAACCGTGGTTTAGAACGGGAGTTTGCGGAAGATGGGCTTGGGGATGTGCTGGAGGACCATCATCACGTATTGGAAGAGGGGGTGGACCCACACGGTGTCTTTTTTATTAATGACGCCGTCCACTACAGCCTTGGCGACATCCTCACGGTCGACGGTGAGCGGCGCTTCTTCAACATCGGCGCTCATCTTGGTGCGGACTTGGCCGGGGCGGACGAGGAGCACGCGGGCATCGAACTCGCGGAGGGCTTCGCCGAGTTGTTCGTAGAAGCCGTCGAATCCTGCTTTGGTGGAGCCATAGACGAAGTTGGAGCGGCGAACTTTAACACCGGCGACGGAGCTGAGTGCGACGATGGTGCCGTGGCGTTGGGCTTTCATCTTTTGGCCCAGCAGCACGCCAACGCTGACGCCACCGGTGTAGTTGATTTGTGCGGATGCGACTGCTTTTTCTTGGTTTTGCCACAGTTCTTCGGCATCACCGAGGGTACCGAATGCGACGATCGCGACGTCAACTTCGCCGTGTTCCCACGCGGCGTCAATAACCTTTGGGTGTGAGGAGAAGTCGGTGGCGTCGAAGTCGATGACGTTGACAGCGGTGGCACCGGCGGCCTCGATTTTTTTGACCGCGGCGTCGAGGTGACTGGAGGTTTTGCGGGCTGCGAGAGTGACGGTGGCGGAGCCGGAGGAGAGGAATTCTTCGACGATTGCCAGGCCGATGTCTGAAGTTCCGCCCAGCAGGAGGATGTGTTGGGGTTTGCCGACGGCGTTAATCATGAATGGTGTCCTTTTAGATTGTTGACGATCGAATAGCGATTGTGAACGGTTGAACGTCCTGGTTGTTGGTGACCGGCAGGGTTGTAGCCGGTGACCAACGAAGGCCTATACGGGCTTTTTAGAGCTGCAGGCGACGCGACATGTCGGAGGCGAAGACGCCGTGGGGGTCGATCGCGTTGCGGGTCTTCAGCCAGCCGTCGAGCTCGGGGTACATTTTGTGGAAGTTTTCCGCGGAGGTGCGGGATTCCTTAGCGAGGTAGAGGCGGCCACCGAATTCCATGACGCGTTTGTCGAGTTCGTCGAGGAATGCGCCAAGGCCGGGTTTGATGGGGAAGTCCACGCAGACGTTCCAACCGGGCATCGGGAAGGACAAGGGGGCCTTATTGCCTTCGCCGAACAGCTTGAACACGTTGAGGGCCGAGTAGTGGCCGCTGCTTTGGATATCGCGGATGATTTCCTTGAAGGGTTCCACTGCTTCGCGCGGGACTATGAATTGGTACTGGAGGAAGCCCTTGGAGCCGTAGCCGCGGTTCCATTCACCAATGAGGTCGAGGGGTTGATAGAACTGCGTGAGGTTCTGCACCTTGTTTTTGTACGTTCCGGACTTTAGCCACCACAGTTCGCCGACGGCAATCATGGACAGCTTGTTCATGGTGAAGTTCGGGAAGATATCCGGAACCGTGATCAGCTGCGGGGCATTGAACTTGAGGGGCTGTTTCGCCAGTTTGGGTGAGAGTTCTTCCAGCTGGGCCAGGGTGGCTAGCGAGCCGCGGGAAATGGCGGCGCGGCCCAGTTTGGGTTCCGGGGAAATGGCGTCGAACCACGCGGAGGAGTAGGTGTAGTTCTTCTCGGAACCATCGGAGTGGAATTCGATGGTTGCATCGAGGTTCGGGGTGCGGTCACCGTCTGCGATGAAGTAGGCGGTTTCGGTGCGCGTCATTTTAATTTGTGCACGCAGGATGATTCCGGTCAGGCCCATTCCGCCCACAGTGGCCCAGAAGAGCTCCCCATTGGGATCGTCGGGGGTGCCGTTGGGCTCGAGGTGGAGGACGCGGCCGTCAGCGACGAGCAGTTCCATTGATACGACGTGGTTGCCGAAGGAGCCCGCGGAGTGGTGGTTTTTGCCGTGAATGTCCGGGCCGATCGCGCCGCCGATGGTGACCTGGCGGGTGCCGGGCAGTACAGGAACCCACAGGCCGTAGGGCAGTGCGGCCTTCATCAGCTGGTCGAGGGTGACGCCACCGTCAACGTCCACGATGGCGGTTTCGGTGTCGATGGAGTGGATGACGTTTAGCGGCTGCATGTCGACTACGACGCCGCCGGCATTTTGTGCGGGGTCACCGTAAGAGCGGCCCATGCCACGGGCGATGATGCCGCGCTTGAGGTGGTCTGGCTTTTCCGAGTTTTGGTCCGCTACCAGCTTGACGGCTTCGATGATTTTCTCGACGTCGGGGGTGGAAAGTACCTCGGCGGTGGTCGGGGCGGTGCGGCCCCAGCCTGTGAGCTTGCGAGCTTCTGTGTTCAAGCTGCCGTGGGCACCGTGCGAAGCTTCTTGAGCGACGGTGCTGGTCGTGCTTGTGTTGCTAGTCATTGTTTCCCAGGCTACCCGCTTTTTGTTGCTAGTTGGTTGTCGGCGCCTAGGGGCACGGGAGTGTGTTGTGTTGGAGGTTGAGCTTGGTATCAGGTTGGGGGAGCTAGGCGGGCGCGTGGATGTGTTCCACGACCCGATTGGAGGTAACAGAAGGGGCGAAAGTTAACTTTTGGGGTGTTTGTTGCAGATTTTGTAGAAAATTTTTTATGCCGGTCGACCTGCGAAAACGGAGATTTCTTCAAAATTTTTTCGCTCAGGCTGAAACATTTTCGAATCCTGATCGATAGAGTGGGTGAAGGACGGCGCGGCCGGCAAGAGGCCCGCCAACACATGAAAGGACTCGATATGACCGAGGTCATCCACGACATTGCTACTGTTTTCACCAGCCTGTTCGCACACGCTGCATCCATCGCAACCCAGTTCGTTGCAGACGTCACCAAGTTCCTGACCACCTTCTCCAAGTAATTTCCGGACGCTAGTCCAAAGATTTTCCTGAAAGGATTAACATGAACGACTTTCTCAACAACTTCCTGAACATCTTCACCCACCTCGGCAATGGTGTTCTTAACGCTCTCAAAGACCTTGTCTCCAACGTTGGTGCTGTGTTCACCTCCTCCAAGTAATTTCTTGGACAGGGTGCAAAGCCCTGCATGAAAAGTGCCCCGCTGGGTTTTCCCAGCGGGGCACTTTCGTCTTTATTCTCAGGCGTGCCAAAAAGTGTGCATCTTGGCCTACTGCCGCATCATTTCCCCAGGTCGCGGTCTTCTAGGTGGTCAAGATGCACACTTTTTGGCACAACCACTTTGTTTAGAGGTCCATGATGGTTCGGATCTCCTCCGGGAGCTCCTCCTGTGAAGAAATCTGCGGTCCCTCATAGGCATTAAGAATCTCATACACGCGCGTCCGGCTGGCACTGTCCAAGATGGGCAGCTCCTGCGCCATCATCATGGTCATCTCGTTACTGAGCGGAGTGTTGGTTTTCTCCGCAGCCATGTGGACCGACTCTTGGGTCTTCTTCTTGAAACCGAACATGTGTAAAACCCTACCGCCTGAAGATGAACAATCGCTGCACAACAAAATTGATGACGGTCGCCGTGCCCTGCGCCAAAATGAATGCAACGCCTGAAGCGATGACGTCAGGCATCATGTCATCGAGTGCGTGGTATCCCAGGGTGTAGCCGCGGACGTTGACGAAGTAGGTCAACGTGTACAGCAGAGCAACCGCTAGGAAGCGCCGCATGGAGGGTTCTGCTTTGAACGTCCAGCGGCGGTTGATCATGTAGGCGGTGATGGTGCCTGCAATAAACCCGATGGTGCGGGCGACGTTGGTTGATGTACCGAAGGCGAACTGGCTGAGCATGGTCAGGCCGAGATCGGGGATGGCCGACAGCGCGCCGGAGATGATGAACTTCAGCCCCTGGGTGGACACCTTGTCGGCGGCCTGTTGGGCGGCGGCTTCGTCCTCGCCGATGAGCAGCGGTGCGGCCGCACCGGTGGCGATCGTCAACTCCAGTTCGTCTTGTATACTGGGCTGCTCAGATTCATGCAGCCCGTGCTGGAGCGTCTCACTCTGCCCGTGCGCCTGGGTGGGTTCTTGCGCGTCGTCGGGAATGTCCTGTGCCATATCCGTCATCTCTCGTGTGCTCGTTATCGCTGGTAGAGGCCATTGCCGAAGAGGCCGGCTGAACTGTGGCCTAGTGTCCGCCGGGCTAGTGTCCGCCGGGTCGCTCGAAGTGCTCTTTGCGCCCCATCTGGTGCAGCTTCAACCATTGTTTAAAACCGTTGACGTCGCGTCGCTGAACGAGGAAGAACCACGCGAAGCGCGCATATTCTTGCGGTAGCAGATGCCGCATGCCGGGCTGGTTCATGAGGAACCCGCGGTTGCGGTAGGTGAAGAAGCGTTTGCCTTCGTTGTCTGGGTATTGAGTGTGCATCCGGCCGCCCAGGATCGGTTTAAACTCATCGGAGCCATCCGGGTGCAGGTAAGCGGCAGACAGGCAGGTGCCGAATTTCAGGCCGCTGCGGCTCAGTCGCCGGTGGTATTCAACTTCATCGCCACGGATAAACAGGCGGTAGTCGGGCACACCGATGCGTGCCATTGCGTCAGCGGAAATCAGAGCGCCATTAAACAGCGATGCGATGTTCGGCAGAAAGTCCTGCTCTTCGACAGGATGCTTGGGGTCGAATAGCTCACTGCGGTAGCGGCGCCATTCAATACCCCTACGCAGTGGGAACGCAAGTTTATCCGGTTCGGCAAGGTTACAGACCACTGGGGAGACCTCGTCCAAACAGTGCCGGGTTGCGCAGTCCATAAGGGTGGCGAGTACCTCGGTGTTTTCGGGGCGGCCGTCGTCATCGGCGCACCACACAGCCTCCGCACCCAAAGCCAAGGCTTGCAAGAAGCCGTAGGCGAAACCACCGGCACCGCCCAAGTTGGTTGCGGAAGGAAGGTAGACGCCGCGATCCCCCGCGACGTCATTAAGCAAATTGCGAACTGCATCCTCGCAACCATTGTCCACAACAATCACCCATTCAACGGGTCGCGTTTGATTGGCGACGACGTCGAGGGATGCGCGCAGCAGGTCAACGCGCTTGTGGGTGACAATCACCGCCGCCACGCGAGCATCTGCTTTAAGCATCGGGGGACTCCTGTAGCTTCTCTTTTTCCATGCGGGCTAGAAGGCGGCGTACATGGTCCGCCGCACCCTTACCCTCGTAGGCCTCCACAATGTCATCAACCGCGCCGGCCTGGCGGATTGTGCCATGATCAACCCACAAAGCAGAGTCACACAGCTGCGCCAAAAAATCATTCGAGTGCGACGCGAACACCAAAATGCCGGAGCGCTCCACCAGCTCCTCCAGGCGCTTGCGTGCCTTCGCCATGAACGCGGCGTCAACAGCACCGATACCCTCGTCGAGGAGGAGGATTTCCGGCTCGATCGACGTCACCACACCCAACGCCAAACGGATACGCATACCAGTCGAATACGTGCGCAGAGGCATTGCAAGGTACTCGCCCAGCTCGGAAAACTCCGCAATCTCATCCATCTTCTGCTTCATCTGCTTGCGGGTCTGCCCCAAGAACAAGCCGCGGATGATGATGTTTTCGTAGCCGGAAATCTCCGGATCCATACCGACACCCAGGTCAAACACCGGGGCGACACGACCGCGAATATGCGCAGAGCCACGAGTCGGTTCATAAATGCCCGACAGCAACCGCAGCAGGGTGGATTTGCCGGCGCCATTATGGCCAACAAGCCCGACGCGGTCACCCTCGCGCAAATGCAGGTTGATGTCCTTCAACGCCTCAACGACGACAACATTGTCACTATTGCGACCAATGGCGCCGCCAGCGGCACCCAGGAAGGCCTTCTTCATGGAGCGGGACTTGGCGTCGAAAATGGGAAAATCAACGCACGCGTTATACGTATCGATGGAAACCATGGGTGTTGCCTTCCTAAACCCAGTAGGACACTCGGAAGCGCCACTGCTTCATAGCTAGTAATGCCAGGAGGAGCCCGGCGACGGTGCAGCACAGCACCACAATCCAGTTGAGGGCGTGGATAGGGGCGCCAATCATCGGAGCACGGATGACTTCCATGTAGTGGTACAGCGGGTTAAGCATGGCAATCTTCGCGCGCTCGCTGACCGCCCCACCCTGCTCGGTGAGGGTTTGGGTAGTCCACACAATGGGCGTGACATAGAACAGCAGCTGCGTCATCGCCTCCAACAAAGGGGAGACGTCGCGATAGCGCGTGGCGATGATGCCAAAGAACATGGTCACCCACACCCCGTTGACGATCAACAGCGCCATCGCGGGGATCGCCAGCAGCAGATCCCAACCCAAAGGCCGGGGGAACACCAGCATCAGCACAACCCAGATCACCATGTTGTGCATGAGGAACAGGGCCTGCTTCCACACCAGGCGGTAACAGTGCACCGACAACGCAGAGGGCAACTGCTTAATCAGGCCCTCATTGTCAATGAAGATGTCAGAACCCTCCTTGATGCATCCAGAAATAAAATTCCACATGATCAAGCCAACGGTAACGTGCGGAAGGAACTCCGCCACCGGGATTTTAAACAGGACGGAATACAAAAGCCCCAGCGCCAAAGCCATCACACCCGTAGCGATGGTGATCCACAAAGGACCCAGGACGGAACGCCGGTAGCGCTGCTTGATGTCTTGCCACCCGAGTTGGAGCCACAGCTCATGCTGGCGGAACCCCCTCACCAGGTCGTTAATCGCTGCCGAGAGCGTCTTTGACTGGGACGGTGGGGAATCCGCGGCGTCAACACGCGTCATGCGAGCAACGTCGGTTGGGCGGTTGGATGATTGGCCTAGCACAGTGAACCACCCTAGCCGCAAAGGCCGCTGCCAGGGGAGAAGCGCAGCCTTTAAACTCCTGTAAAGTGTCCTGCATGCCCTATGATGTTGCCTTCACTCGCGGACTGTACAGCAGCCTGAGCGACGGTTGGATCTACCTGAATGGGCAGAGTGCGCCGCAAATTCCCGAAAAGGTCAGTTCCGCTGTAGCGACCGCTTTTCGCACCTCGGCACAGATCGTTGACGCGGAGCCCGTGTCTGGTTCCCATTCGCGGGCACTGCAGCAAGGATTGTTGGCAGGCTCGCATCATGTGGTGTCGGCGCGTAAAGCCATTGCGGACCTTGTGGGGGCGCGGCCCGACTGCGTTTTCCTGGGCCCGAACCGTGAAAGTTTGGTGGCGGGTTTTATCCGCGCTATGCGTCGTCGTGTTGTGCGCCGTGGCGCTGGCGTTGTACTAGCATCCAGCCTTTCTTCTTCTATGTATGACGTCGCGTTGGACGCTGTCGGCGCGCATGGTGGGGTCGGCGTGCAGGGCGGGATTGGCGCGCACGGTGTGCAAGGCCCGGTGGATGTTCGTGTGGCGTTGGCGGATTTGGGCAGCGGCTATGTGGACGAGCAACAGTTCGTTGATCTTGTTGATGGATCGACGCGGCTGGTGTTTATTCCCGCCGCCCACAGCCTTGTGGGGACGGTGACGGATGTGCAGGCGATCGCCGACATTGTGCGTTCGAAGTCCCGCGCGTGGACACTGGTGGATGCGTCAATGCTCGCCCCCTACCGTCCGATCAACATTGAAACACTGGGCGTGGATGCGCTTGTTGTAGATTGCGCAGCCTTTGGCGGCCCGCAAGTGGCGGCGCTCGTACTACGAGACACCTCGATGCTGCAAAGGTTGGAACCCGTCGGGGGATCCTTAGAACACGGAGCACTGTCCAGTGGACTGCTAGGTGGTGTCTCAGCTATGGCCGACCACCTTGCGTCCCTCGGCGGCGAACCCACGGGAACGCGTCGTCGTCGTCTTGCTCGTGCACTCGAGGCAACTGCCACATACGTCGACGAGCTCAACGAACAGCTGCTGTTTGCCCTGCAGAACCTCAGCCACGTGCATGTCGTTGGAGTCAGCGGCGACGCAGTCGACAGCCCACCCCCAGCAGGGCGCATCGGACGCGTCAGCTTCGTTGTACCCGGAGTCGACGCCGACACCGTACACCGACGCCTCCTCAACAACGGGGTAGTCACGGAGGTTAACCCCCCAGACCGGTTGCTGGAGGCAATGGGCGCACAAGAAGCTGGGGGCAGCGTCAGTGTAGGGCTCGCACCCTACAACACTGCCGCGGACATCACCGCTCTAGCTAGGGCGCTGGCCTCACTAGGCTAGGGCGCCCAGCCGGCTGCGCTGGGTCTGACTGGCTCGGTTAGAACCCGGCTTGCACCCAGCCGGCTGGGCTACCACTTCAGAACAATTTTCCCGCTCACCTCACCCGATCCAAGCAAACGGTGAGCCTCCGCGGCGTCATCAAACGGCAGCACAGTATTGACCTGGTGGCGGATCGTGCCATCCGCATACATCGGCCACAACACACCCATCGTGTCGTGCACAATACGGGCCTTATCCTCCAAATCACGAGCCCGCAACGCTGTCGCAGAAATGGTGCCACGCTTGGCCAACAACTTGCCGATATTCAACTCGCCCTTAACCCCACCCTGCATACCAATGATCACCATGTGGCCATCCTTGGCAAGAGCCGTGATGTTGCTATCCAGGTACTTCGCACCGATGATGTCCAAAATGACATCAGCACGACCCTTCAGCTCCTCGGCGAAATCCTGCTCCCGATAGTTAATCGCAATATCGGCGCCAGCATCCCGGCACAACTGAAGCTTCTCCTCGGAACCTGCGGTCACCGCAACATTTAACCCGAGAGCCTTGCACACTTGAATCGCGCACAAACCGATTCCGCCAGCACCACCGTGGATCAACGCCAACTGGCCCGCGCGAATCTTCGCGAGCATCCCCAAGTTGGACCATATCGTGCACGCAACCTCAACGATCCCCGCGGCCTGCTCAAAACTGAAACCCTCAGGAAGCTGAAGGATCTGTCCCTCCGGCACTGCAACAAGCTCCGCATAGCCGCCACCGGCAAGCAAACAACACACCTCGTCGCCTTCAGCGAAGCTGGTATCGCCCGGGTCGACAATAACGCCGGAACACTCCAGCCCCATGATCTCACTCGCGCCGGGCGGTGGCGGATAGTGGCCAGCCGCCTGCAAGAGGTCGCCCCGGTTAACACCCGCGGCCTTGACCCGGACGAGGGCTTCGCCTGGCGCAAGTTGGGGATCGTCAACCTCAGACACGTGGAGGGAAGTCTTGTCACTTGGGTCGCGTAATGTGATGGCCTTCATGCTGCCCCAGGGTAGCAAAAAACCCCAGATAGATGACCACCTGGGGTTTTGCTTAACGCGGAGATGAAGGGATTTGAACCCCTGGTCCGTTTCACGGGACGCTCGCTTTCAAGGCGAGTGCATTCGGCCGCTCTGCCACATCTCCATGAGCCACATTCGGCGCCACATCATGGTAACCGAGTTCCACCCAAAATGTTAACCCAACCGCCCACCAGCACCAGCCACACCCCGAGCAGCGGGTTGTGAACAGCTTAGTGCGCAGGCCGCTGAGGCATCAGTGCACGAAAACAGCCGGGGCTAACCTGCCTCGCGGGCATCAACAAACCGCATTAAACCCGCACGAATTGCATACAGCGCCCTCACCGGCGAGGACGCACAACCCGCAAGGACCCATAACAACATGAATAGTCACACTGAAAACAACACAGACAACGAGCGCACAAAAAAAGCGCTGGTTCGCGCTCTACACCCTGGCCCTCGGCCTCGCGATGATCGTCGTCGACGGCACCATCGTCGGAGTCGCACTGCCCGACATCATCACAAAACTCAACCTCAACCTCACCGACGCCCAATGGGTGAACTCCCTCTACTCAGTAGTGTTCGCAGCATTGGTACTATCCACCGGTCGCCTAGCAGACCGCATCGGACGCCGCCGCATGTTCCTCGTCGGTGCCGCAGTGTTCGGCGCAGGCTCCATAGTGGCAGCACTGAAGGTGCGCGGCTGCGAAGGTGCAAAGCGCGGCGCCGGAGGCAGAGTAGGCGCCAGGATGCGGTCCGCCGATTTGGGAGCACTTTAGCGTTTAGGTAAGGTGGCTAGCGGTAGCGTGTCCGAGCGGCCGAAGGTGCTCGCCTCGAAAGCGAGTGTTGGGTAACCCCCAACCGCGGGTTCAAATCCCGCCGCTACCGCCAAAGCCCCCTCATCAAAACACCAGGTGAGGGGACATTTTTTACGCTCTCACACCACTCGCAAACCACAATCCCACGACAATCCCACGACACTAGAAATCCTCTCACCAACAACCTCGACCACCGACAACAAATCATTATCAAACAGCTCAGCATACGTATCTAGCGTCATAGCCGCCGATGCGTGCCCCAATTGCCGCTGCACCACCTTCACATTCGCCCCCGCAGACACCATTAACCCCGCCGCCACATGCCTCAGACCATGCGGAGTTACATGGGGAAAAGTAAAATCCTCCGCCTGCGCGCGGCGCACCGCAGAATCAAACCAGCCCTTCGGAGACTTCGGTGGCCTCCGATATCCACCAACCTCGTCAGTAAACAACACCGCACCCGAATGCCTTCCCTCGACCTGATCCCGCAACATCATCATCACCGGCAAACTCACCGCCACAGTCCGCGCCTCATGAGTTTTCGGAGAAACAACATCAATTCGTGAACCGCTCAACACCGCATTACGACTGATATTGATTGTCGAACGCTCAAAATCAACGTCACCAACATGCAGCCCCGCCAGCTCACCCCAGCGCAAACCAGCCGTCGACAACAACCAGACAATCCGAGCATCATCCTCACGACTGCACGATGCAGCCAGCAAACCAACTTGCTCAGGCGTTAAATACACTTTCACCGGCTTGCCCTTCTTTGGCAACTTCACACCACGCGCCGGGTTAGCCGCAATCAAACGATCCTGCACAGCCACGTCCAACACCTGCGACAAAATCGAATGGAAATGCCGCACTGTAGCCGCTGCTTTTGTCAGCCCTGACACCCAGCCTTGCACCTCCGACGGGCGGATACTTGCCGCTTGCCGCTCCCCCCATTCTTCTAAGACATGTTCAAGGCGCGCACGATCACGATGCAACGTTGACGGTTTTAAATGCTGCCTGCCGGCCCACCACAGCTCCGATAACTGCCGGACGGTAACCTTTCCTGCATTGGGGTCGATCCACGCCCCTGCGTCGATCTGGGTGGTGTTTGCTGCGGCCCATGATTCTGCTTTGGCTTTGGTGGGGAACCCTTGTTTTGTGCGACTTCTACCGTCAGGGGAGCGGTATTGGACGCGCCACGCAGTCCCCGATGCTGTCTTGTATTTTCGGATACTAGCCATTAGGTAGACTTCTTCCTTAGTCGATACACCCTAATAGGTGTTGTTGACTGATCCCCGTGGCGGCTTTGTTTCCTAGGCAACCCCGCCACGGGGCCACACACTTACTTACTGCTGATGCTGCTGCTCCATGTGCTGCACCAACGCATCCGCCTGATCCTGTTGATCCTGGAACACTTCGTCACCAACGAGCACCGTCACAACGCCTTCATCCTTAGCAGAAGGCGTGATGTAGCACCGCAACACGGACTCAGAACGGACTCCGAATGCATTTTCCTCACTCACATGAGAGTCAATCACCCAACGGTCTTCGTCATGCCCTAGCTGACGATCCTTGTGAACAAGGTCGGAGTTGTAAGGATCAAACTCCAACGAGTCGCCAAAATTCGACCGTTGCTTAGTCTGCTGCTTGCACAGGCTGTAAGCAGTGTTGCGGGCCATCGCGTTGATGTGATCATCGTCGTTGTCTTTTTCGAATTGTTTGCGCTCTTCTTCTGCTTTTCTTTCAGCTTCCTTACGGGCCCTTTCTTCTTCCTTGGCTTGCTTTTCTTCTTCTTTCGCCTGCTTTTTAGCTTCTAGTTCAGCCTTCTTAGCTTCTTTGTCAGCAGCCGAGGCGGTGGTCGTCGCGGTAGTCACTGGGGCGGCTTTATCCTTGGTGGTGTGGGTAGCGCCTAGGATAAATAAGCTTCCAACACCACCAATGACGTAGATGATGCCAATGATGATGAGAATCTTCACGCCCTTGCTGAGCTCGGAAAATTGACGGGTAAGATCGTTCATTTTTTCGCCTTTCAAACGACTGGTAGGAGGTCTTTCTCCGGACAACATCAAGCCACACGCTAAGCATGTGCTCGGTGACCTTCAGCCCGTAGGCAATGATTGAGTGGTTAGGTCCGTGGACTGTTTCTTCAAACTGATACGCGCTGGCACTGATCAGGATCCCGGCTGCCCATTCGTCTGCTTTCCGCTCGTAATGGGTATCATTGCACCGGTCGTGACCGAATATCGCGTGACCTAGCTCGTGGGCCAGGGTGCAGCGGTAATAGCGGCCTTCTAGATCAGTGCGCAGACTAATCGTCCGCGCCCTTTTCATCATAGTATCCACGCCGTCGCCCAGTGTGCGAAATGATCCGCACCCCAAGGCTTTCTGCGGCGGCTCTAACTCAAGGGATGAAATCGTGATCATCACCCCAATCCTCTTCGTCTGGCGCACCGTCCGCAACCGTTCCACCACACGTTTGTAAGTGATTCACTGACAAACGGTGGGGGCGTCCGAGTGTTCTGTGTGTGATTCACGTACAAAAGGGCGGTTGCGGGCATCCTGGTTGGTGTGGGGCGTATTGATTGGGACTTGGGGACTGAGGTTTAGTGCTGTGGCGATTTGGGTGACGGATTGTCCGTTGTGGTGTCTGGTGATGATGGCTTTGTTGCGGTTGTAGGTGGTGTTTCGGCGGGGTTTTTGAGTATTTGACATGGGTGTCAGATATGTCTTCGAACTTCAAACCGCCGCTACCGCCAAAGCCCCCTCGCTAACACACCCGGTGAGGGGGCATTTTTTGTATTCCTACACCACCCGCAAACCCCCATCCCACGACAAATCCACGACACTAGAAATCCTCTCACTAACAGCATCAGCCACCGACGAAAAAACCCCAGGCAAACAGCAGTTTGCCTGGGGTTTCAGTTCCCTCAAAGGGGCGCGGAGACTAGTCCTTCTTGAAAGCGCCGAGAACCTTGTCGACGCTCTCCTTGAGACGCTCGCCGGCCTCGTCGAACTTCTCCTTGAGCTCAGCCTTCACCTGATCGGACTTGCCCTCAGCCTTAAGCTTCTCGTTGCCGACAGCCGAGCCGACGCCTTCCTTCAGCTTGCCGCCGAACTCTTCAGCCTTGTTCTCAAAACCGCTCATGATGTGCTCCTAATCTGTGCGATGAATTCTCTACCAGCGCTAGCATGATGCGCTTGGTTTCTTTGTGGGTGACGAAAGGAGATAGGGGTGAAGTTACTTAGTCTCGGGCTGCTCACCAGCGGTATCGACAGCTTTGTCGCCCAGCTTGCTGTCGAGTAATTCGTCAGCTTTATTCAAACCCGCTTCAACGGCGCTCTTGGCCTTGTTAGCCATCTCGCCGTCGAGCTTGGAATCGATAACTTTGTCCGCGACTTCTTCGACTTTGCCTTTAAGGCCGTCGGTTACGTTACGGATCTGATCGCCGAATCCCATGTGCACTCCTATCGTCATGAGGCCACCGTCACATGCGCGGGGCCAACATCCCCTAAAGTACCTGAAGTCAGCGCAAATTGCTGAAGAACTCTTCCATTAAGTGTGCGCAGGGTTGCTCCAGCACACCCCCGCGCACCGCAGTGAACCCAGGCAGCACAGGGTCGCGGAGCACATCAATAACCGAGCCGCACGCCCCAGTCTTCGGTTCGTAAGCACCAAATACCACGGTGTTGATTCGTGAAGCCGCAATAGCACCCGCACACATTGCGCAGGGTTCCAAAGTCACGGCAAGGGTACAGCCCTCCAAACGCCACCCATCACCAACGACGCCGACCGCATCCCTGATTGCGAGTATCTCGGCGTGGGCAGTGGGGTCTCCGTCGGTTTCCTTCCGGTTGTGTGCGTGCGCGATCTCGACCCCCGCGGCGTCATAAATGATTGCGCCGACAGGAACGTCTGCCGGTGGTGTGTCGCGTGCGACGTCAATGGCGCGGCGCAGCATAGTTTCGTCGCGTTCGACCCAGGAGGGAGGAGGCAGGGGACTCATGTGTGCCATGCTAGTAGGCGTGATGAGTATGCGACCTGTCTGCGTAATCGGCCTTGGTTTGATTGGCGGTTCCTTGCTGCGTGATCTCCACGCTAAAGGATGGCCAGTGTTTGGTTTTAACCGTTCACCTTCCGCGGTGAAGCAGGCGTGCGACGAGGGCTTTGATGCCTCGAGTTGCCTGGAAGATACGCTGCAGCGCGCAGAACGTGAGGGGGCGTTGATTGTGTTGGCGACCCCTATGCCCGCAATTCCGAGCATGCTTGATGCAGTGATGGAGCATGCGCCGTCTTGTGGGATCACTGATGTGGTGAGCGTGAAGACGGAGGTGTATGACCTGGTGCGTGAGCGTGGGCTGCAGGACCGTTATGTTGGTGGTCACCCGATGGCGGGGAC
>SKEK01000455.1_pt1 | contig 23227 bp, 30 predicted proteins | sample 4826761 | NCBI WGS metagenome assembly SKEK01 (sample SAMN11008811, study PRJNA524170) | human gut metagenome | biome: Human fecal sample; material: Feces; isolation source: fecal sample from pouch patient p32 | host: Homo sapiens | place: Israel: Tel-Aviv | collected 2015-10-13 | reverse complement strand
ATTGTGGCGCTAAAGCTGATTAGCACGGTGATATTTGATACTCTGGCAGACAGCAGAAATAACGGATTTAACCTAATGATGAATGACGGTAAGCAACAATCTACCTTTTTGTTTCACGATTACGCGAAACACCCCTGAGAACCGCCATGAACAAGGGTTTCATGATTTGTGATTTTAGTTTGGTACGCAATTTGGTACACAACACAATTTTCACTTCAGCGGGTAGTCATCAAACTCACCATAACGAGCATCGTTAATGATGTATGTGATCACCACAAACATCACATCTGGACTAGTTCCGTTTTCATGCGCAGGTATTTGTTCACGCCTCCCTTTCTGCAAATCCTAAAGATGAGATTTAAAGGTGAGGAACTGGCGCAATATAATTTGTGGCTGGATTATCTGGACGCACTGGAACTGGTCGATACCTCCAGTGCTCCAGATATTGAATGACCTACGCCTCCGGCAGTTCAGGCCAGATGACATCCGGCGCTGTGCTGGTATCTGTTGCCGTCACCGCGTCAATATAATCCAGCACAGCGTTAAGCCGGGTTGTTTCTGCCTGCGTCAACTCCCGTCCGGCCTGTAATTTCAGTTGAATCAGACTAATGGAGGCCATTGTAGTATCAATCAGCGACTGACGCTGTGCGTCTGCCGCTGCCACAGCCGCTGCGCGCTGTTCGTCGTTATCTGTCACCCATTCTGTGCCGTTCCATTTATCAAACTGCGTTGATGGCGCTTTCGTGGTGGTGTTTTCAGGATAGTCACCAATGTCTGAAATAGTGACTTTCTGGCCGGTTTCGGTGCTGTAAACAGTTTCACCGCGATGGTCTGGCACATATTCCCATGAGTTTAAATCTGCAGAACGACAAATTGCATAACCAGCTTTGTTTGAGCCCGGAGCATCTAAACAAGAACATGCCGGAATACCGACGCCGACAGCGAGATATTCAGTTGATGTAGAAATATATTCCCGCGTTTCAGTATCATAATTATAAACGGTAATGTCTCCCGCCTTTGTGGCGATGAGTTCGCTATTTAATACAGCTTTATTCATCATGCGGCCCTCACAATATAATTAAAGGCGATGTTACGTGGACGATTTTCATTTGCTGTTGGAACAACTTTGGAAGCGTCAAAAGTGGCGTAAGCATACGCCCCAGTTCCTGCTACTGGGTTTTGTTTATTCGATGACGATGGCCCAAGAGAAAAAACTCCCGAAGCGTAAGTCAGGAGGCCATCGGAATAAACGCCAACATTACCAGTAATGTTTCGAATAGCATCTCCTTGCGATGAAAGCAGAGTTCGCCCACTATCCACACCACGTTCATCATCCCAGCCACGAATAAACTCACCACGTAAATCTGGCAATTTATTTGTCGGATAAACTTTTGCCAGTTCCGGATACTCTTTGGCAGAAAAAGGCGCACCATTGCATTTCAGCCAGCCTGTTGGCGGAGTGGCTGAAGGCCACGGAACAGGCACACCAACGGGTAATGCCGAACCTGCTCCCAAACGAAGGTTTTCGAGAGCCGTTTGCACAGTGCCATCCGATTTGATATCGCCAAACGGATTCTTGCGGCTCAGGTATTCAACAGCAAACCCCGATCCCAGCAATTCAACAAAACCGGGCAGATCACCATTATCAAGCACATCCCGTTGCGTTTTGTCACTTACAAACTGGGCCAGAGCTGCAGCAATAAAGCTGGCCTGCCGAATAACCTTATTGACTTGCGCACCGGATGCTTTGCCTGCTGTAAATCCGGATAAAAGCGCAGGCAACGCTTCCCATTCCTCCTGCGATATAACATTGGCATTTCGATCCGTTGCAAACGCTTTAAAGTCATTTTTCGCCATTAGAGTAAAGTCCCCCATGCTCCTACATCGAACCCGCCGATGTATTCGTTATCCATATCAAACCCAAAGAATTTAGAGCCCTCGGATGGTGCTTCTACCGAAGGCGTTTCAACATCACCGGCCCATACGCCAGCTGCTTTAACGGTGAGATAGCCCTGTTTGATAGCGGCGATCAGTTCGAGAGACACATCAGAAATATCAGTTTCAGGGAAAACCCAGACCGAAATCGTCATGTCCTGGTTGTCGACGATCTGCATCCTCAGGCCTGAGCCTGCGGTAGCAGCGTCAAGGATGGGAGGCAGAGAGTCGTTCCGACCGTCCCAGTTGTTGATAGCGATTTTCGCTTTCAGAATGATGCGGTACGTCTCATCGCTTAGCGTCGTATAGCCAGAATCAGGATCATATGGCCCTTGCCAGATGCCCTGGTCATACCCAAGCCCGTCAGTGTCCCAGCTGAAATAAACTCCGCTAATTGGCTGGCTGACTATGCGACTGCGTCCGATCCACAGACCGAGGATGTCGAGCTGTACACCGACAGCAGTATCGATATCGAAGGCTGTTATAAGCCCTGACATAGTGCTGGACACATCAATCAGCGGGCGGGTGCTCAGATCTATATGGTCAAAAAAGAGTGGCTTGGTAGCGTGGTAGTTAGTGATCAGTTCGGTGTATTTGCTCATGAGGTCACCGTGATACTGATATTCGCGGTGCTACAGGACGCTGAAGCATCATAGGCAATATCAATGTTTGATGCCGATACGCTGCCAGACGACTTACCGATCAGCAGGTCGGTAATATCGTAATAGCGGGCATTCCCGCCGCTCACAACGCCGAGGTTTGCCGGGGAATAAATACGGCTCAGCAGAACGTCGTCGCCAATTGTCAGGCCATTAATATAGTCGGCAACAGCCTGTTTGATCTGCTCGCCGATTTGAGATGTATACCCGGTAAAAACTTTCAGGGTAATGGCTACGAAAATTGGCACATCGGTAGAGCGTGAAAAACTGATGACGTGAGGATTACCGTAAGTATCCGGCACTGTGACAGAAGTTGTCCCGTAGGTTGCCGTTCCCTGCCCTTTATTCCCCCTGATGGTCTGGGCTATCTCGGTAACATCCCCTCCATCGACGATGGCGGAAATAGAGTGTGGCGGCAGCCCGTTGCTGTCGGTTGCCCCAGTGTCGTTCTCATATAGTTTGTGACGTGTCACGCCAGCAACATTAGCGATAGCACCGTCGACACCTTCAAACGGTGTGATCGATGGTAGCGCGACGCTTTGCCCCTGCCGAATGCGCAGCTCTGCGTCGGTTTCGGCTGGTGAACCGACAGTAGCCGCAACTGGATTGGTTACCGACACCCAACCTCGGGTCGGGGTGTTGATAGTGGTAATAGTCCCGGCCAGCGCCGCAACCGAACCGCTATTCGCACATGTGGCCGTCACCAGCACAGTACCATCAACGCCGATCGCCACACTCGCTGGAAAATTCCAGATAATGCCGTTTTTATCCCGTGCGGAGCCATTCGTGATAGTCGTGCCTGCCGTACCGGTTAACAGAAGGTCAGCAGTAGAGTTTGTCGCTACTTTTCGCGTGATCCCGTTAATTTTCACATTGTTGCTAAGCGCTGCGGCCTGCGCTGTCGTCGGTGAAAAAGAGTTGTAGATCTCGATAGCGGTATTGTTAGCGTCATGCACCGCAAGAGCCACCAGCGCGACCATTTGCCCATCTTTGCTGTCTGGTTCGAGGTAGGCATCACTACCGTAAATCTGCCTGAAATAGCTGGTCAGTGTATCAAGGATTGTCTGGTAATCAGGCGCACTAATCCCCTGGGCGGTTACCGTTGCCGATAGCCCCAGCGTGTCGAGGTTCAAAGCCATTTATGCCTCGCTTGTTACAGTCGTCTGGCCGTAGATTGTGTCAATGGAGGAAGTGAAGGTGACGCGACGGCTGGTGCCGTCATAATTGGTATCGAAGGAAAGAATCGACAGAACGCCCGGTGTATCCTGTATGCGTTCGCGTATAGCCAGGATGTAGACATCTGATCGCTGCTTCCCAAGCACTGACTGAACATACGGCGTGCCTTCCGTCAGATCGAGAAACCACTGACCGCGCCACAGCTCGAAACGGGTTTTTACGGCCTGGGCGACACATTCCGGACTGTCGATAAGGAAAGTATCGTCACCCTGGCCGAAAGTGTAATCGCCTTCAGTATCTTCGCGACGGTATCGCATTATTGCGGCCCTCCGGTAGTTCCCCCGCCAGTCTGTACTCCGCCATGTTTATGCGTGGCGACACTGATACCAGAAGCTGTTACGTCATTCGTTACCGTCACCGGCCCAAGCATCGTCGCAGTACCGCCGCTTTCGCCCATTCCCTGAGACAAGTTGCCATTAATCGTTACGTTGCCGTTCAGCGTGATAGTCGGGGATGTGATTGTCGTTCCACCTTCAGCCGTAGCTGTAAGCTGGCCCGGTGTTTTAATGGTGATGTTATGTCCTGCGGCGACTTCTACAAACGCCGCACCATCATCGGTTCGCAGCTGCGCGGCGCTGGTACTGATACCGCTGATTTTCCGTGCTTGCGACTGCGGGCCAACGATGGCGAACGCATCAGATAAGTCATGCTGTCGAGGGTCGACTGTCTCCTGAACGCCACCGCTCTGCCACCAGAAATCGATGCAACGGTCGGCAAAGATAAGCAGGCATTCGTCGCCTTCTTTTACCGGAAAGGTCAGCGTGCAACCACCGCCGCGAGGAAAGATAACCGGCACATCCACCAGCGGTTTTAATTCGGTGGAGCCGTCGCCAACAATACCGCGAAGCGCCACTTCTACTGTGCAGGTTACAGCGTCAGGATCGAACGACTGAATGATGCCTGGCATCGCTACACGCATCTGGGTAGACACCGAATCGGCAATGGCCTTCGCGGTCTGCTGCTCACCGCCGATCTGTGATTGAGTTGGAATTGGCATAAAAACCCCATAAAAAAACCCGCTCGGTGGCGGGTTATAATTTTGCTTCTGGATAACATCTACAGCGACCATCAGGACAACACTTTCCCTCTCCGGGATGACCACTTTTAGGCGGCTTACTCCACGAAAATGTTTTCCCATTATTTTTAGCGCATTCTGCACACTCGTCACCATCCTCGCAGGAGCGCCAAATATAACGTTTAATACCCAAGCGAGATTGCTTTATCCTCTCTGCCTCAGAGTGACGACGGCTATTTTCGGCGAGGTGTTCAGCATAGCGCGCGTTATCCTTCTCAATTTCTTCTTTACTTCGCCGCTTCCCATTTGCTGGCTTTGATTTTTGGTAAGCAACCCGTTTATTTCGATTGTATGATTTAATAATTTCGTCTTCATTTCTACGCTTTTTAAATTTTAAATATTTAACAAATGCAAAAACAATTACGAATAAAATAATAATATATGCAGGTTCCATTATTTAACCTTTACGCAATCATAAGTTGCATATTGTCTTGGTGCATCCATGCTGGCTTGCAGCCACTGAGCATTGAGGATAGCTTTTCCGTTTCGCTTGATGTACTCAAGACCAACCCATCGCCCCGGTTGGTTTGTAGCCATACGCCAATCCATTTTTATATTTTCGTAGTCTTCTTTTTGTTTCAGAAATGTCAATTTCTGATACTCGGGCTTTGCTCCATTTATGCGAGGAAAGCCGTCATTAGTACCACTCGTTGAGAAAGTGAAATCACCGCACTTCATATAGACTTTTCCTGCTGCATTTGCACCGGCAGCAGCTGTTAAGCAAATTAAGCCAGAAAATATTCCTGAGATTATCCTTTTCATTAGGCACCCGTTTTCATCAAAGTCGAATCATTAATCAGGGTAGAAGCTCCACGCGCAAAACACATCAAATCCATGTACCACGCTTGACCTCTAGTGTCACCAGTATAGTCGATAGCCTTGACGATATAAACGCCATCTGTCGCAATGCTGGCAGCCTGTGACGTTGTACCTGTCAGCACGCGGTTGCCGTTCTCTTCCGTCTCGGTGATACGCCCGGGCGACTGCGCGATTTCGCTATTGCCGAGCGCAGCGCGGTACACCGAAGCTTGATCGAGCTGGATAAGGCCATTAATGCGGATGTTGGGGTTTATCAGACACCGCACGTTTACGCCGCCGCCCATCGTCTGCTGCGGCATACCAATCAGGCCAGTATCTGCATTCAGCACGATAGCTTCGTGAATATATTTATCCTCCGGCACCATCTGGACCTGACCATCCACCAGTTGCCATGTCGCTTTGCACTGCGCAGCAATATTATCCATCACGTTGCGGGTGGATGAGTAAATCGCGCGGCCACGAGGAAACACGGTATCAGGAAAGTCGCCGGTAATGCCCTGTGTCACGCCGAACGCGTTGAAATCCTGCATCGTCGCCCGGTGCAGATCCGCAACGGTATAGCCAGCGGCAAGCGTGGTGATGGTGGTCGCATAGAGGAACGCTTCATGATCTCCAATAGCCTGAATCAACACCCAGGAATCCGTAATGTTGTCCTTCCCGGTGACGGTGAAGCGAATATCACCGTCAAATATCAGGCCGTAGTTCTGACCGTTCACCTGCCCTACCTGGTCTGGTGAAATCTCCCGGGCGACACCAACCTGGCTCGCATCAACATCCGGCGCAATACCGTCATACCCGGCAATGATGCGAATTTTTGCAAACTCCTGCCCCAGTATCTTGTTCGTGGTATCGGTCGAAAGGTTGTAAATTTTCACGTTCGCCACTCGCGGCCAGCGTGTATCTGCCCACTCGATCTGGAACGTGACCTTAAAATCAGACAGGGAAACGCCCTGCCCGTTCTGGTCCAACAGTTGCAGCTCAAAATGGCGCATCCAGTTAAGAGACATTTCTACTCCTGCACGAAAATGAGGTGGCTGTATGTGCCGAGGTTGGTTTTGGTGGGCTCGTCCGGTGCGCCTACATCGCAGCCAACGAGCAGCGCCCCGTTAATACCTAGTTGAGGATATTGCTCAAGAAGATTTACACCGGTTACCAGCGGCACGCCAGAAAGAAGCGGTTCGCCACTGCTATCTTGTACATCCAGAATCCAGCCAGCAGAATCACGCCAAATGACTCTCAGCGTGTATGTTGTCTCTGCTAACTGAATGCGAAATAGCTGGTTATCCGGCGATAAAGGGATTTCAGTTACATTCATTGGATACCTATAGAGTTACCAAGACTGGTTCCTTTTAGTCCATCAAACCACCCTGTTGACTTAATTACCGATTCATTTACTGGGGTGGTGGATTTAGTCCCGGAATTCTGCACCGCAGATGTACTAACCCCGTCCTGCATATCCGACTTATCTGCGACCTGCTTTTTAAATGTCTGCGACATGATCACTTCACGCAGGGTAAGCGTGCAGTTCAGCACGTTCTCGCTGGTTTTATCGGTCGTCACCTCAATGGCACGCACCAGCATATTGGTGTACACCCTCTTCCCGGTAACCACATCGAACGGTACGCGCTCAAGCTGCATATCCAGCAGCTTTTGGTATGTCTCCTTTGGGCTAAGCCCAGCGCTAAGACCGATTGAAGATGTATCAATGAAGTCCAGCAACGAACCGCCACCAGCGAAGCCGCATTCCATTGTGACTTCGCTGGGGCGCTTATACGCATGATCGGCGATGAAGCCAGAAGCGCTATTCGTTGTTGGCTTCTCCACCGGGTGCTCAGTAATTTCGAGCGCATCAGAATGCTTTTCGGAGACGACCACGCTGGGGATCAGCAGGCCAATTCGCCGGGATTGCTGGCGAAAAATCGCTGATAAAATATCCATTATCTCGGTCCTGCGGGGAGTTGCTGGGTTAACTGTGAATTCACGCCCTTTTGACGGTCAACAGTCAAACGGGCAGCCTCGCGCGGATCGGAAACGCCGTGGATGTTAATGTTCGTTTCCTGCTGAATCACCGGGGCGCTGGTGGGCATATTGCTCATCACTTTCGGAATGTAGTTGCGCGTTTCCTGCGGCATTAGCCCCATTCCATAACGCTTAACATTCCCGATCCCCCAGTTATATGATGCCAGTGCTTTGCTAAGGTCTCCGCCGTTCTGCCGCAACAGCTGGCTGAGGTACTTAGCGGCTGCCTGAGCTGACTTTTCCGGGTCGAATACATCATTCCCACGCAGGCCCATGTCGCGCGCCGTGCCATCCATAAACTGAAACAGTCCTTTCGCGCCTGCGCCGGATATGGCGAACTGGTTACCACCCGACTCGGTGATCGCCACGCTTTTCAACAGGCCAGCTGGCAGCTGATAAAGCGACTCCAGTTTATTGAACATTGGCCCCATCCAGTCGAGCAATACTTTGCCCTGGGCTGTGGCCTGTGGACGTTTGACTGATTGCGCAAACTGGGAGGGGTCACCCGATATATTTGGAGAGATTTCAGCAGCTCCAACCGGGGAGAAAAATAAATTACCGATTTTGGCAATCCCGTCTGAGATTTTTTCAAGATAACCATTAGCAGCCTGCTGACGGTTTTTTATTTCATCTCTTTCATGCGGGGCAATTTCATTACTACGAACATGCTGTTCCGCCCCGGGAATGTCAGGCTCATCATCACCGAACCAGCCGCGCACCGTTCGGCCCACGCTGCGAGGATCGAATCCCCAGTGCTCTTTAATCCAGTCGGCGGTACCGTTGGCGCTATCTGTTACCATCGGCATCGCTGACGGATTTTCGCTGCCATGATTTATCAGCTGTTTGCCTATACTAGCGGCCTGCGCCCAGTTGCCATCTTTTATGGCATTCAGCAAATCAGCGATCATGTTCAGCATCTTGCCGAACTCACCCATTTGCGAAATGAAGTTGCTAAAATCCCACTTTAGGGACCATGACTTGGGGTCAATACCGAGCAACTTAGCCAGCGCTTTTGTCAGGTCCGTAACAGTCTTTTTCAGGTCACCAATCATTTTGACGGCCTGATCAATTTCAGTCTTCCATTTCCCCCAGTCAATCAGGCTTTTGCCACCTTCTTTCCACGCCTGGTAATCATCCAAGAGCAGACCAAGTGCAATAATAAGCGTCGTTATCATGCCCAAGGGTGATGACATGAAAGCGGTATTTAGCAGCCGCCATGCAACCAACAGCCCACTGAACAATGCGATAAGCTGCTGCGTGGCTGGGTTCAGCTTTTTGAACCAGGCGATCACACCCTCAACAGCTTGCCCAGTTCGCCATAACACGCGGGTAATCGCGTCACCTGCCCAGAGAATTCCTTTGATGATCTTCGTGATGACCGCTTCAATCTTCGGCCAGTTGTCGAGTATCTGCCTGCGGAAGTTATCAATACTGCCAGCAAGGCCACCAGCTAGGTTAGAGCCAATCTTGTCTTTCGCCTGTCCAAGCGTCATCGTCAGATTACGCATGGAGGTCATGAAAATATTGGACTGTTTAGCCGCTGACTCAGCATTAAAACCAATACGCTTTGCCGTCAACGCGTACTCAGAACTGAACTGCCCCATCCCTCTGCGCATCGCCATCAGCGTGTTTTCATCGATGCCAAGCATCTGCGCGTATTGTTTCGCGCGGTAATACGGCATGTTGTTGAGCTTTTGCCCAACGCCAGTAAAGATGGCCGCAGTATCACGCATCTTTCCGCTGGCATCGCGGGTCTGTACGCCCAGACGGTTCAGGAACCCTTCCGCCCCCGGATTGCTACGCATGAAACCAGCCAACCCTTCAAGAGAGGACATGGCCGACTCGGCGCTGGCACCGGTTTGCGATGCGGCATAGCCCAGCGCTTTGATGCCCTGGACGCTGGCCCCCGTCCGCTGGGATGCCCAGTAAATTTTATCCAGACCATTCGCGATCTGGGTGGTAAATCCGACAATGCTCAGCGCTGCGCCTTCCACCACCGCGCCGACCTTCAGAACGTTTGCGGTAACGCCTTTCAGCACGGCTTCAAACTTATTAGCGCCAGCCTGATCGATATCGAATCCCAGCGAAACAAGGAAGTCTTTAATCGTATCTGCGTTACCGCTCATTGGCCGCTCTCCATTTATCTACCCGGGCGTCGTTATCCTCGCGCATGTCGAGGTAGTCATTGAGAAGCGCGATACGGCAGAGGTCTACCGCACCGCTGTTAAGGTCTTTCTGGTCAATATGGAAGGCAAGCGCCGGACGAAGAATAAAGTCTTCACCGCCCGGCAGGCTGTTGAAGGTTATTCCGCTGGCGGGGTGGGCGTCTCGCTGGTAGGGAGTCCTTGCAAAAAATTTCCCAGAGAGTCGGCGACCACCCGCGCCACCAGTTGCAGCATGGTCAGCAGGTCGATATCGTCAAACGCCATTTCGCCATGCTGGCAGACCGGCACCCAGCCTTTCATGTGCTCGCGTGAAACAACGGAAAGGCAGGGGAACAGGATAGCGTCCACGTCGCCATCGCTCAGATCGGACACAGCATTGGCAATCTTTGGCAGGATGGTAGCCATCGCGCCTTCGGTGTCTTTGCTGCTGATCTTCTCCTGAACGCTCCGGAAGTCCGAAACCATCCCGGCCAGAACCGGCAACAGCTTGCGGGACACCTTCAGCTGTTCGAAAACGCTGAGCTTTGCGGTGCGATATTTCACGCCTTTAATTTCGAATTCCATGCGTTAAAACTCCCCGAGAAGCTGGTCAATCTTGCCGCAGTCGAATACCCAGGCGACGGTTCCGCCCTCTTTAGCGTTATTGAAATCAGGCTGTTTCTGGAATGCACACGAACGCGCAGTAGAAATATCACCCGATGCCGTGTTGCGAATGACGATCACGTTATTGCCCCAGGTGGCAGAGGACTGGCTTTGCGCGTTATACGCCAGAGACAGCTTCTTGTTCACCGGGGAGGTTTTCAGCAGCGTCACCGTAATGGTGCCTGACTTATCGGCGTGCAGGCTGTGCATCACTTCGCCATCGGCACCGATGGTCATGGTGTTCTTGTTGCCGCCCATAGTCTGGGTGATACCTTCCTCAGAGTTCGCAGAACCCTGACCAAGATCGATAACGCCGGTCGGCCCGATGAGCGACGCGGTTACATCGAGAAAAGAATAAGTTGCCATTTATCGCTCCTTAGCGAACCACGTTGATCTGCACATCGGCATAATGAACTGCGCCAGCCAGCTTACAGGCCACCTGGATTAACGGTGCTTTGCGCGCTTCGCGGTCGGCCTGCGCCTGTTCGGACAGCGGTTGCGCATACACGTAATAGCCTTTGGTCAGCGTATCGCCGGAATTCAGCTGTCCGATAGGGCCACCATTCCACACGCCAGCAGCTACCAGACCGTTCGTGACGGACTGATCCATGGACTGTTCAACGTTGGAAAGCAGACGGGTCACACCGGCATCAGTCTGCGGAATTTTGGTGGTGCTGGTGTAAAGCAGGTTATAGAGGTTGGTCTGAACGTAGTTCTGCAACCAGTCGAGTCCGTGGCGCTCGTCGAAGAAGTCACCGTTCGCCATGACACCCTGTTGCAGGATCGCCGTGTCGTTGGCGTAGTACACGAACACGTTCGCATTCTTCGTATCCACCGCAGCCGCCTGGCCTACCGTCAACGTTTCGTAGGTTACGCTTGGTTCCTGTTTGAACTTCAGGGTAATGGTGGTATTGCTGCCGTTGAAATTGACAGTAAATGCACGACCGAAAGCAGAAACCGCTGCGTAAGGGCTGCTGGTGGAATACTGAATAAAGGTACGGGCATACTTGCCAGCCTTTAATTTCGACGCAACATCGGTCGTCGAAGTCGTGCTGATAATCTCGGCGTCGGCAGAGGTCACACCAAAGATACGGCTAAGGCTGGACGCTTCAATAAGTTTGGCGACCTCAATCACGTCATCAGCATCAAGCACATCGCCACCAGCGACAACATCATCAGCGACAACCAGCCCATACCAGTTGGTATATTGCAGGCAGGCATTAACGGCTTGCACGATAGTTTCAGTATCTCCACTCTCGGAAGAACTCAGCGTCTTCGCCCAGCGACCAACATAAACCTGTGTCGGCTTCGGTGACTGGCTGAAGAAAACCTGCGCTGCTTTATATTCCGGGCTGTCGACACCGAAGTCTTCGCCAATGTCCTCAATGGAAGCATATAGGCGAGTACGTTCTGTCACCGGAATGACAGTGGAAGAGCCAAGGATTAGCAATGCGCCGAAGTTACGACCAGTAGCCGCTTTCGGCGAGATGATCACATCAACGTTTACAACGTTGGATACAGGTAAGCCCTGCGTCATAGTTTATTCTCCAATAAAGGTGACTGGCGCTTCCACCAGCGATTTAATGCCGTACTCGCGCACAACCTTCCGGCGCAGGCGCACCGTCATGTCGTAGCGGCGAACCCATTGCTGGTTGATAAGTTCGGGGAAAGGGGTCAGACCGGTATAGTCGCCCAGAGACAAACCAAGCGCGTTCAGCTCAGCATTGTTTTGCGGGACAGATATACCATCGCGAAAACGGGACGCATAAGCCATACCAGCCGGACCATAGAACGACGCCATGCACTCGAACGTTTCATGCCTCCAGAGCTGAGCGCCCTCTTCAGTCTGCCAGGTGAATGCAGGGTTGTTATCAATGAGCAACCCGGTAACGCCAAACGCGCACCAGTTCGTTTCAACGGGTGGCAGTGGCGGCTGATTTTTCTGCCAGCGCGGACGAACCATTCCAGACGGCAAGCCGGAAACATTGCGCATCCACTGGCTTAGCAGCCTGTCGAGCGCTTCGTCATAAGCCGGATCGCCGCTGGTGGGTGTCAGCCAGCCGCGCTCTGTGCTGGTGTTATTGCTCAATGGGAGTTCCCCCATCAAACGGCAGTAATTCACAATGCGCCTGAACGAAGCCAGCACCGTAAGCCGTATACGGGTCGACGAATGTCACGCGATAATCACGGTTCTGATACGTCACGATATCGGCATCACGGCCAGTCTGCCCCTGCGTCAGCCGCTCAGTTGTCACGATGAGAATCGCGCCGCTGATAACCTGCCCGGCCTGCATGCGGCGGTTTTCCAGGGAGCGGTCAACAGTTACGTCTCCGGCAAACTGCGTTTTAACTTCACTGTCGCTGCCGATCCCGTCATCGTCCACCGTTTGCACGCGACGCGTTACCCACAGGTTGAAGTCGCAAAAATCGGGGTCAAAAAGCACGTCTGTTACATCAAGATTCGGCATCTTTATCCCTCACAACGTGGGTAATGGCTCTGCGATATTGCCCGGTGTCAATTAATGGTTTCACCAGATCGGTTCCGGGGAGCTCGCCAGCAACACGCCGGGCAAGTTCCAGTGTTGCCCCTTTGCGCCCACGGCGTGCGCGTGCTTCAACGGTGCTATCAGCAAGCGGTGTAAAGCCGGTAATGGTCATGTAACGCCTGACGCCATTCGCGGCCAGCGTTCCGGCGCGGTTAAGCGCTCTTTCTGCACCCGCCGCATTTCCATCAAGCGCAGCCTGCGCCGCTGCTTTGAGCTGCGGCACCGTCTGTTCCTCTACGGATTTAACGCCGGGGATCAGGTGCGGGCGTGGGGGTATGTTTTGCGCTGGTGAGCCGTATTCGTTGACGTAACCGATCCCGGCATTACCAAACGGAACATCCTCACGCTCGCTGTCTTCTTCCGGGATGCCGACCAGCACATCTTTTTTGGTTAACGACCTGAGCGCATCCAGAATGGCCTTAGCGTTATCCACCCTCGTTGTTACACCGCTTTTGAAACTCATAGCTGGCGACCGCCTGCACCGAACATCGTGATCAGCTGATAAAATTCAGCGCCATATCGGGTGTTATTCCAGAAGCCTGCGTCAGGGTTTAGCGTCGCGCTGGTGTCATAGCTGACGCTTACCTTGTCAACGGACTTGGAGGACTGAACACCATTGGTTGAACCGCCCGGGCCGCCAACCAGCATCGCCCGGCTATCTGCCGCCCAAAGCGTCATGTAGTGCGCAACGAACAACTCGGCAAAATAAGGAAACAACTTTTTGCCGGTGACGTTTTCGCTCAGCAGCACATCAGCCAGATTCAGACGAAACTGGATTTGTGCTTCGGGATATTTGGCAGGGTCAGCAAACTGTGGAAAGTCGCGCCGAAAATCACTTACTGTTGGCAGGCTTTGATTCTTTGGCATCTTTCGCCCCATTACCGCCAGTCTGGGCGGCAGCAATCTGCGCTTGCAGGCTGTCGTTCTGCTCTTGCAGCTTGAGCAGCGCTTCTCGCAGATCGGCAATCAACTGATCTTTATCGATAATCTGCTTATCTTTGTCGGCAATCTGAGCTTGCAGGCTGTCGATAATGGGTTGCAGATCATCGGTGTCGCTAATCACGCTTTCGGAAAGCTCGGAGTGCGCCTGGGTGAACCAGTGCGACGCGACCTCTTCCGGTACGTTATGCCGTCCCCGGCCAAACTCCCTTTTTGACTGATCGCCGAGCGTCAGCGTAAACGGGGTGTGAACATGGATGGTAACCAGCTTTTCTTTCGCCATTTTCAGTTCCCTTCTGGCCCCTTTCGGGGCCGTTCTGGTTATCAGATACCGTCCACGTAGGACAGGGTTTCTTTGTACACTGGCTCAACCGCACCGAGCTTGCCGTAGTAGGTCGCAATCTGATACAGACCGCGATACTGGACAGGAACGCTCTGCAACGGCACCAGCGGATAGCGCACGTATTTCTTGTCGTTGGTGTAGGCGATCATACGGTCTTTACCGCCAACCCCACGCCCTTTCAGCCATTTGACCGCTTTGATTTCAAGCGGAACGCCGTTCTGGTGGAAAGCGATAGTGTTCACAGCCAGATAGGTCAGCAGTGACTGGTTACCCGCTTCGGAAACCTTACGGCTCGCCAGCAGTGAATACTGCTCTGGCGGAATGCGCAGATCAGAAGGCACGATGGAATAACCGGATGCTGCCCAGGCATTAGACAGAATGCTGTTCACGCTATCGAGGATCTCGTCGTTGGTTGAGTTCGCCCAGGTCTTCGGCGCATTGTTCAGCGTCACACCGACAAGGTTTGCCAGCCCTTTCAGGCCGAGCGCATCATCGCCGATGTAAACCTGCTCGTCGTTATCCATCTGCCATTTGAGCTGCATCCCGTCGTACTTCTGAGTATCAATCGGGCGACCTACCTGCTGAGCTGCTGCCAGCTCTACAACGGTCCAGCCCAGTTCCATACCCCAGAGGTTCAGTGGATTGCCGTCTTTGCTGATATCCACGTTCACGCCAGCAATAGCGGTGGAGTCTTTGCCTACCCAGTTTTTACCATTCGGATTTGCGCCAGTACCAGCAGCGCCAAAACTGGTGTTAGTCCAGCTGGAAATGTCATCTGCGATAGAAACGTCTTCACGCAGCTGAATATCGCGGGTCCAGGTGTAACCCACCAGCGGCAGGTTCAGCGTCTGGTCGAGTCGCTCCAGCTCCCCGATGAGAAAGGCACCAGAGCTATCAACGGTTGCCTGATCAAAAGTAATCATTCGTCTGTTCCTTAAATCTTCCAGGAGATTTCTGCATTGCCGTTAGCGTCACCGGCCCCTGTGAATTCGGCGTTGGTCAGCGCCACGTTTTTGCCACTGACGGACGTGGACATGAAGCCGCCCAGCGGCACTTTTATGGATTCATCAGTGGAGACGACAACGTATACCGGGTCGCCTTTTTTGATGGTGCTGGCATCAAAATCAGAACCGAGATTAACGGTCATGTAGCCACGCTTCATGGCGTCACCCGGGAAGTTCTTATCCGTCCCCACCTGGCGAACCATGTCTGGCTGTGATGTGGTCGGATACGGACGAACGTAGATCCCCTTCACCTTGTCGGCGGTGTCACCGTCCGCCAGCGGCACGAAAAAGCCGTCAGCGTCGTATTTGCCAGCCAGACCATAGGCAGCGAAGGCGTTAGCGGATTTAAGGATCACCGGTTCGACGGTTAAGTCCTGCGGGCGAGAGATAGCCCCGGCAATGCCAACAGGCATCCGGTACAGATATGCAGTCATTGGATTATCCTTTGCGGTTAGACCAGAAGTCGGCGTTTTGTTTGTTCAGGGAAGCGATGCTGGTCATGCCCATATTTGGACGTTGTGCATCGCCCGTGGTGCTGCGGGTGTTTCGCCCTTTGGCAATCTCAGACACGGCGTTAAACGCCATATCGACCGATTGCTTGGGCAATTTGCGGATATCTGCATCACCGACAACCTGGCGAACCAGTGTTTTGTCAGCGGCGGACAGCACATCACGTTTGAACGCGGTCGGTTTCACCTTACGGCTCAGATCGATACCCGGAACGATAACTTCGGCACGATAAGCAGCGTCACCGGTAATCGTGGTTTCCTCTTCGTCGTCCTCACCGTCGCAGGTAGGGTCTTTGTTATCTTTGCCGTCAGGCTTATTGTCGTTATCGCCCGTCGCAGTTCCTTCGAGCTTAGCCAGCAGGGCTTTGAGCAAGGTTTTGATATCGTCCTCGCCGTCGCCGGTTGGCTCTCCGCCCATTTCCGGCTTTTTGTCCGGCAATGGTTGCTGCGGTGAAAGGTTAATGTTGAGGTTAACGCCGCTCGGCAGATCCCCTTCGTCACCCGTTACCGCCGCTGGCGCAGAGTCCAGCAGTTCGTTCATGGTGTCAGCGTCACCCGTTTTGATGGCCGTGCGCATGCGGGTCCACCAGCTTTTCTTTTGATTTGCCATTGTGTCTCTGTCTCCAATTGCACAACGATTCCCGGCTCTGCCTTTAGGGACAAGAGCCACATGGTTTCCGGTAATATCAACCTGCTCAGCCTTACCCGGCTCAGTCTGCTTATATTCCGCGTCATAGCCACACGACACTTCGCGCAGGCCATCTTCGATCAGCTGAATGGCGTTTTCGTCTTTGACGATAAGGTCAGCCAGCATCAAATCAGACTGCACACCCGTCCCGCGCCGGACATTCTGAAGATGCCCGACCGCAAGCTCTTTCCAGTTCTCGGGGTTGACCAGCCGCACATTTCCGTTTTCATCTTCAGGATGCAGGATCGTGATGCTCATCCCTTCGAATGAGGCGAGCGTGGCCGGATGGAATACCTGCTCAGGAGAGCGCGTTACGACTATTTCACCGAACTTATCGGGTTTCAGTTTTGGCAGGTCATCAGCACCATAGAGCTGCTTACCTGTTCGTCCTATCGGCACGTCTTTGCACAGCAGCGAGCCGTCAGCCAGCTGATAACGGGTTTCCCCCAGCCGGGTATTGAAAAAATATTTCATGGTTTACCTGCGATTCAGGCGAGATAAGAATGAGGGTTGGGGAAGACGATTTCTTTGTAACAGCGGCAGTTCGGGAGCTCGCCAGCGTGACCGGTCATGCCGTCAAGCGTTGGAGGTCGGCCCCATTCGACAAACTTCCCTTCCATCTCTCGATGAGAATGCCGGACGTCGCCATCTTCGGCTGTACGCCAGATATAACCATTCGAGCCGATTGACAGCGCACGCGCCTGATCCAGTGCACCGGTTGCGCGCCCAAGCTCAGTCCGGGCGATAAGGTTCGCTCGTGAGCGTGACACGTCACCGGAAGCAGCTATCTCTTTCGCGAATGGCTCAGCGCGGCCACCAGTCACAACAGCCTCGATGGCTTTGTTCTGAATGTCATACACCCGATCGGCGGCCTCAAGAGGCAGCGATTTAATGTACTTAATTTGCTCGGCGACGATGGATTTCATCACCTGGCCTACCGGGGCGCGGTCGACCATGTTGCGTAGTTCTGCGCTGATGTTCCGACTGTGCTGACGCCACTGCTTTTCATTCTGGCGCGCTATGTCTGCGGTGAAGTTCTCAGCAACCTTCGTCGCCCAGGGGGTGATGATTTCGCTGTAGCGCTCCAGCGCATCCATTATTTCGGTAACGCTATCGTTTGAACCATCGTAGCGCCCATTTACGATATCCCCGACCGCCCGCGCTATCTGCCGTAGGCTCGTTCGATATCGGATCTCCGCCTGGCGACTCTGGCGGTTTGTCGCCAAGTTCGCCGATGTCTGGCGGCGCTTCGTCTTCGGCATTCTCGATATCCTCGTCGGTAATGGATGCCCCGATGCCGGTGACGTCAGAGTTTTCGCGCAGGTCGGTCATCGCCGCCTTACGCGTCATCAATCCGTCGCCCAGCGCGGTACTGATCGCGTTGGTGGTGTTTACGGCCACCGTTGATCGGTCAACGTCTGACATTTGCCATAGCGGGTTAAACTCAAACGTGAAATCGTCCGGCAGCGGCTTTCCGAGTTCCGAGCGGTGCATAATGTCCAGTATCCGGCGCATCGGCAGCCGTAAGCGGCGCTCCTGCAATGAGCTCACCCGGTCGTAATAGTTGGCGAGGTCTGCATCACCAGTAGAGAAGCCTTTCGGGGATTGACCGAACAGGCGTACCAGCGGGATACCAACGGCACCGCTGATCTGCTCAGCAAACTGCGAAAGAATGTCATCCAGACCACTAAAGCTGTACTGGTGGGTTTCGAACTTATCCCGCGAGTCCATGAGCGTCATACCTTCATTGCTCTGGAACTGGCGGATCAGGTCGATGTTCTTCAGCAACGCTTCGAACGCCGGGCCTCCAAGCGCGATAAGCTCGCGCAACTTCTCCACGCTATAGGTACGCAGATGCGCTTTATAGACCAGCTGCGCCGCGCCGACAGTAGCGCTATCGAACGCAGTAAGCCGATCCCAGATACGCTCTACAACCGACATTCCCCATTCGTTTTCGGTCATCTTCTGCTGGAATGGCAGCGTGACGCCATCAAAGCGGATCAGGCGGCTGTGATGGATGCGCCAGGCCGGAATGCCCGTTGCGGTGGTCACCACGTCGTAAAACTCAGGCTTGCCGAGGTCCGGCCCCATCTCTTTAATGCGGCGTGTCAGCACCGGGTTAATCATCCAGCGGTCGAGCGGGAGAATGCCCTTAAACTTGCCCTCGCCAATGGTTTCGAGTCGCAGCGGGGTCATTGGTGCTTGCCCCTCGATCATGATGAAGCCGACCGCGCCGCCGTAGAGGCGCGACCATTTCAGCACGTCGTTCAGCGCATCCCAGATCTGCAACTCATCCAGTTGCGCTTCGAGGGTGCCACGGTCTTTGGCGTCAATCTCCGAAGTGATGCGAATGCCCTTTCGGGTCATATCGTCCGGGATAGCGTCGACCGCTTCACCGATAACCCACGAACCGCGATATGACCATTCCACCAGCATGCGGTTGCGGCTGGTGAAGTTCGCCCGGTAGGTCGATGCTGAATGCTGGTTAGGCGTCTGCATCCCAACGCGGGCGACGAAGTTCTCGTAGCCGTCAGCGGTGGCCTGTGCCGTTCGCTGAGAGGATTGCTTGTTTCGTGCCATCAGGCCTGTCTCCCTAGCAGCTCCCAGATGTTCAGGGCTGAATTCATTGGCGCGTAGCTGATCATCACCGAGTCGGCGAGGTTCGGCGACTTGGTGCCATCAGGCTGTTTATCAACAACGATTTTCCCCACGCCGTTAATGGAGTAGGTCGGCTGCGACAGCTCGATGATGAGTTTGTCTTTGCTCGCCATGGCGCTGCTGATTGAGATGATTTCGTCCGGGTTGTAGGCCATGCCCTCAACCACGGCGCGATAGGTGTTCTGGAAAAGCTTGCGTAGCCACCACCAGCTCTGGGCCTTGGCGTTGGCGAAGAAGTCCTTGTTCAGGCGTGCGGCCTGTCCGTTGTCCCCGCGCACCGCTTCATCGTCCGGATCAAATACCGCGCCGCTACCACGAAACGGTGTGGCGAGTATTGACGGTCGGCGCGCAGCGTTACGCAGTTCGTTGATGGCGCGTGCATCGCCGCGAACGCCAGCGCCCAGGCCGTCCTCGTCGAAGCGAAATTCTTCGAGGTTGTCCTGTTCGCAAAAGCCGAAGACCTTCTCAACGGACTGGTAAATGTCGCTGCCCACGCCGGACCATTCACGCACGTTCTCCAGAAGGAAGCCGTGACGGGTCGAAAAGGCATTTTTGTCCCGGCCTTCGTCGGCGACGTCCATCGCGCCCAGTCGCTTGCCCGTTGGCTGAATACCAAGTTTGATATGCGCGTCGACGGCAGCCTGTACCCAGTCGGACGGGATCAGGACGCCTTCCGCAGATGCGCTGTAGTTCAGGTCAAGTTCCTGCGCCACCACCACCGGATTGTCGATTTTCTCGCACTCCCTGCGATACCACTCTTCATCCTTGCGAGGATCATCCCGCCAGTGGAATGTGAATACCGGTATCTTCCCGCCGTGACGCTTCTGCGCGAACGGGTTCGCCATGCCATTAACCGAGCTCAGGTCAATACGGCAACGGGTGGTTTGCGACAGCGCCGCATCAATCAACAGAGGACGCTGGAGGAATGCAGCTTCATCCACCAGGTAGAGCGTGGTACGGTCACCACGACCGATATTGTCGCCAGCCTCGCCTTTGATGACCGCGCCAGTATCGGGAAACTCAACGCGCATATACGGCGCATGCTTCTTCTCGTCCCACGAACCACGAAACTCGATGGGCAGTGTTTCCACGAACTTTCGCGCCTTCCAGAACAGCGCCTTCGGGTCACCGGTGCTGTCGACGTATTCCTCTTTACGGGAGCCGAAACCGATAACCATTTCTTTGTTGAAGAGACAAAGCGAGCAGGCCAGCCCGATCGCGGTCCAACTGAGCCCCATTTCGCGGCTCTTTTCGGTGATGCCGTTCTCCAGTCGTTCGCGCCGCTCCATGATCCAGTGAATCCACTCTTCCTGTTTCGGGAACAGCAGAAAAGGGATGGTGACCGGCAGGCCATAATCGATGTTACGCGGGTCAGTAGTCATACCCCAGTCGATGATGAACTGTGCCGGGTTGGTGCGATAAAACTGCTTTAGCGCTGGCAGCATTTCAGGGTTCTGGCGAATGCGCTGTAAGCGCTCCATCCGCCATTCAAAAACCATCTGGTAATCAGGGTTTCTGAAATCGAATTCAAACGGGAGAGGCATGATCACCCCATCATCTTGCGGTAAATCTCTGCGGCCTGATCTGCGGTGAGGTTGGTCGTCTCGGTCTTGATCGGGCCGCCATCCTTGCCAGTGCTCTCAACCTTCAGCTTATTGGTGTAAGCGTCGCCAACCTCTTTCGCGGCCTGTTCGATAAGCTGCGCCGTCAGGGAGAAGTTTTTCATCCCCTCGGTTTTGGTTGCCATGCGGTCAAGCACGCGGAGGCGATAGGATTTGTTCGCTATCGGAATGTCGCTGGTTTCGGTCAGGAACCGTTCGCGCGTCGCGTGGAACATCTCGATCCACTTTTTGGCGAGCGTCTTACCGCTGGCCTTCGTGGGGTCGTGAGATTCAGCCTGCTGGCGGGTGATCCTGATCCCGAATTCTTTTTGGACAGCCTCGACCACCTGCGATGGCGTGTCATAGCACGCAAGCGACTGAATGATGAAGGCTTTCACATCAGGTTTTAATGCAGCCATAAATCACCATTCGTCTTATACAGTCCAGTATTTAAGCCAGTCGCAGCATGCACGTCCCGCACGCTCTGGCAATATCGAGATGAGCAACCTCCGCTGGCTGATTCGCCGCATCAATCATTTCCTGCACGTCCCGGCTCGCACCGTAACGGCGAACCACGCCCACAAACTCTTCCACGTCATGGCCGCGCAGCTTCAGCTTTGGCTGCCCTTCCTGCGTGAACTTCGGCGCACCAAATTCATCTGTCGCTTGGCAGATGTGATAAAGCTCGTGCTCTATCAGCGCGCAGAATTCCAGATCGGAACATTGCGAGCAGTAATCGGCGGCCAGCGTGATGATGAACTGCGGCACCCTGCCGAACCATTCATACATCTGCTGCTCCATCCGCGCTTTCTGCCAGCCTCCGGCCCGCATTGCCACTTCTTCCGCCTGCCCCAGCACGGAGCGCCCTTTCTTCTCGAAAGCGTTCGACGCCCAGAGAAAGCACAGATCCGCTTCAAGCAAATGCTGATGGTCAGGGTTGTAGAGGTCGCCCTCATCGCTCAGGATGTGCTGATTCAGCCACTCGCCAACGTCACTGGCGGGCATTATGCTGATGTACGGCTTCGGGTCAGGTGGCATCGTAAAATGCGCTGGTGGGTGTGGTCTGTTCATGAATAATTCCAGTGCTCCATTATCGAAGCCCCTCAGTGTGAAGGGCTTCTGTAATGTCAGTCCCGGACGAACGTAACCTTTGTGGTTATCATTCGCCGTACAAGGCGCGTCGCTTCGCGTTGCATTTCATCAATTACTTTTGGCGTCAGCGGCTGACGCGCATATTTGCGCTCAATCTCTGCAAAAATCCCGTTCAGCACCTCGCTGTCTGGTGGGATAACTTCAACGTTTAATCGTGCCATCGGTTTGTCCTGCCCTGTTGTTCTCGAAAGTCCTGATATCAGCCTTATCCCTGTTGCACTGTGCTAACGCTGACAACAACGCAACATTCAGGTTAAGGCTTGCTCCCCACGTAAACGGATCGGGTAAATCTGGCTGGGGTGTTTCAGCCGTCAGGTTGGCTGGTAACGGAACCACCGGAACTGGAACGTAGACCGTTCGCGTAGTCGTGCAGCCGCTTAACTGCGCCAGAAGGCACAAAACGAACAGCACAATCATCATCCGCAACAGCAGCCTTGATATCGTTCTCGGTTCTCTGTGACTCCAGTGTGATCTGCTGTTTTGCATGCTGGTTAGCCTCCAGAACTGTATTGACGATTTGCAGTGATTGCAGGACGTTATTGGTAATAGCGGTTGCCGATTCGGCATTTTGTACAGCCTCATCAGCACGTTTCTTTTCGCGCTGGTATTTGCTGTGGTAGTGGTTAGCTGACCAGACGAGAGAACCGAATAAAGTCAGGAGGAAAGCAGAAATAACCAGCTTATAGCGAAGTTTCATTAACCACCCCGCCAGCTTCTTTGAATTTGGCAATCAGACTATCGATCTTGTGTTCATACTGACCGTAGCCAGCACCGGGCAATGAAGCCCAAATATTGCTGCAACGATCAATAGCCTGACGGATATCACCGCGATCAATCATCGGCAAAGCGCCACGCTCCTTAATCTGCTGCAGCGCAACAGCGTCCTGGCTTTTGGGAGAGAAGTCTTTCAGGCCAAGCTGCTTGCGGTAGGCATCCCACCAACGGGAAAGAAGCTGGTAACGTCCTGCGGCTGTTGATTTGAGTTTGGGGTTTAGCGTGACAAGTTTGCGAGGGTGATCTGAGTAATCAGTGAATAGCTCTCCGCCTACAATGACGTCATAACCATGATTTCTGGTTTTCTGACGTCCGTTATCAGTTCCCTCTGACCACGCCAGCATATCGAGGAACGCCTTACGTTGATTATTGATTTCCACCATCTTCTACTCCGGCTTTTTTAGCAGCGAAGCGTTTGATAAGCGAACCAATCGAGTCAGTACCGATGTAGCCGATGAACACG
>SKEK01000453.1_pt1 | contig 23254 bp, 23 predicted proteins | sample 4826761 | NCBI WGS metagenome assembly SKEK01 (sample SAMN11008811, study PRJNA524170) | human gut metagenome | biome: Human fecal sample; material: Feces; isolation source: fecal sample from pouch patient p32 | host: Homo sapiens | place: Israel: Tel-Aviv | collected 2015-10-13 | reverse complement strand
AATAATTTATTCTAACAGATTATCGAACACTTGTAAATAAACCGAACATTATTTTTAAAAAATATATCTCAATCCCCTGATTCATTCTTTTTAATCCTTGTACCCTCCTCCACTTTCTATTTATCTCCGAATTATGATACAATAGGATTAGTTACACATCACAAAGGAGATCTCATGTCTGAAATCTATGACATTACCATTATCGGCGGTGGCCCTGTTGGGCTCTTTGCTGCCTTCTATGGCCATATGCGTCAAGTAAAAGTAAAATTGATTGATTCCCTTCCTCAACTAGGTGGTCAACCCGCTATTCTCTATCCTGAAAAACGAATCCTGGATGTCCCTGGTTTTACGAACCTAACAGGAGAAGAATTGTCCCAACGGTTGATCGATCAATTAGAAACATTCGAGACCGACATTTGTCTGAATGAAACTGTTTTAGACATTCATAAAAACGGAGATCACTTCCTGATTGAAACCAATAAAGGCCAGCATTTCAGTCGTGCTGTTATTATTGCGATGGGCGGTGGTGCCTTTAAACCACGTCCTTTAGAAGTGGACGGGGCTGAGGAATTCGAGAACGTCCACTACCATGTTTCAAATATCCAACAATATGCCGGCAAACAAGTTGCTATTCTAGGTGGAGGAGATTCTGCAGTCGATTGGGCCCTGGCCTTTGAGAAAATCGCACCGACAACTCTGGTCCATCGTCGTGATAATTTCCGAGCACTCGAACATAGCGTTGAAGAATTAAAGGCTTCTTCTGTCTCTATTCAAACTCCTCATGTTCCTAGTCGGTTAATCGGAGAAAACGGCCGTGCCATCCATCTAGAAATCACCAAGGTTAAATCAGATGAAACCCAATTACTCCCCATCGATGAACTCTTTGTCAACTACGGCTTCAAATCCTCAGTCGGCAAATTAAAAGAATGGGGCTTGGATCTCCAACGTCATAAAATCCTCGTGAATCGCAAACAAGAAACCAGTCGCGAAGGAATCTACGCGTGTGGCGATTGTTGCTTCTACGAAGGGAAAATCGACTTAATCGCGACCGGATTAGGCGAGGCTCCGACTGCGGTAAATAATGCGATAAACTACATTTATCCAGACAAGAAAGTTCAACCAGTCCACTCGACTAGCTTATAAGAAAAAGCCTTTGAATTAAACAATTCAAAGGCTTTTTCTTATAGATTATCTAGCTCGTCTGCAATCTTATTGATTTTTCGCAAGCGATGATTGACGCCACTTTTGGTTAAGGGCGTTTTCAAGGCATCCGCAATTTGCTGGATAGAATAGTCGGGATTCTGAATTCGAACATAGGCAACTTCCTGAAGCTCAACCGGAAGACCACCTAATCCAATAGTATCCATGATTTTGACAATATTGTTAATGGTCTTCATACTAGCCGTTACTGTACGAGCAATATTGGCCATTTCAGCATTGTTGGCTCGATTGAGATCATTGCGCGCCTCTCGCAAAACCTTGACAGACTCAAATTCTTCTATGGCCTGCTTAGCTTCTACCAAGATGAGGAAATCAATAATATCCTCTGCCCTCTGCAAATAGGTGACGACTCCTTTTTTGCGTTCGATGGTCTTGGCATCTAACAAAAAGTGTTGCATCAGGCTGGCCAAGTCCTGGGCATGGTCAGAATAAACAGAGCTAATTTCTAATTGATAGCGTCCTGATTCCGGATCCTTGATGGTCCCACTTGCTAAGAAAGCCCCTCTCAGATAAGCGCGACTTGCTTCATCTTCTTCTAAGATTCTCGGGTCAATCCCAGTCTCAATACCAAAGAAAGAATCCGCTAAGTGCAGGTCTGCAAGAATCTCTTCGACTTTTTCATCAATAGAAACAGTATAGACGCGATTCTTTTTTAAATTGGTTTTTTGGTGGTGACGAATGTCCGATTTGACCTGATAAAACTCTACAATTAATTCATAGATATGGCGGGCAATCTTAGCATTCTCCGTTGTCAAAGACAAACTTAAGCCCCCCATACTCAATCCCAAACTACCTGACATCTTAATCAGAGCAGATAACTCACTTTTCTCAAAGCGATGAAGGGTCAAGAGCTCTTCTTTTACTTTAATGGTAAAACTCATTTAATCACCTGTACAATTTGCATCAGTTCATCTACCACAGCTCCTCCATCATGGAAGGCGCCGCCGTTTTCCAAGCGAAGGAAATTGCTTGAAATAACTCGGGGAACCTGCAATTTTAAACCTGCAAAATCGTGTTCTACTTGAACCAGGTATTCATCAAAGCGATTCGTGTCCATATATTCTTGAGGGACTTTTTCAATATTGACTAAAACAGTATCAATAAACGGCTTCTTCAAGTGTTTATGAAGGACGGAAACATGGTCACTATCGGTAAAGTGTTCTGTCTCCCCACGTTGGGTCATGATATTGCAGACATAAGCAACCTCTGCTTTCGTCTCAAGCAAGGCCTGTCCAATTTCTTCAATCACTAGATTAGGAAGGATCGATGTAAAGAGAGAACCCGGTCCTAAAATCACCATATCACTTTCTAAAATCGCATCTACTACTTTTCGACTCGCTTTCGGTGTCTCATCATTATAGGTATTGGTGACATAGACATAATCAATCATTCCCTCATGATGGGCGATTTCACTCTCACCTGCGACCTCTGACCCATCCGTAAAGACGGCATGAAGGGTCAACGGTACATCGCTGGAAGGATAAATTTTTCCTGTCGTATGGAAAAATTTAGTCAGCAATTGCATGGCATTATAGGTCGAGCCCTGCATTTCAGAAATCCCGGCAATGATCAAATTCCCAAGAGGATGACCAGCTAGTGGCCCATCGTCTTCTGCAAAACGATATTGAAAGACTTTTTCATAAAAACGAGGCATGTCAGACATGGCTACTAGCACATTACGCAAGTCACCTGGTGGTGTCAATTGATGAATATTTTTTCGAAGTTCCCCAGAACTACCCCCATCATCCGCCACTGTCACAATAGCCGTAATCTCAACATCCTTTTTCCGAAGGCTATCCAAGATGACAGAAATCCCTGTACCGCCTCCGATGACGGTCATTTTTGGTTTTCTCATGAACGATTCACCGTTTCTTTCCGTCGGTCTTTGTCGCGATGACTCATATTAACCGTCCAATCTTTCTCTAGATCCCGTCCAAGACGAGCAGCAAAGGCTACTGAACGGTGTTGACCACCTGTACAGCCCACTGCAATTGTCAAAACGGATTTTCCTTCTCGTTTATATGCAGGCAAGATGGGAGCAATCAAATCGTAGAGATGGCGATAAAACTCCTCTGATTCTTGATGGTCCATGACATAGTTATAGACATCATCATCCAAGCCCGTTTGATTCCGTAGCTCTGGTTGGTAATAAGGATTCGGTAGGAAACGAACATCAAAGACCAAGTCTGCATCTAAAGGCAAACCATACTTAAAGCCAAAGGACATGACTTCAATCCGAAACTCAGGCTGACTATCTTGTCTGGAGAATTGTTCAGCAATCACTTTACGAAGATTACGAGGCGTTAGTTCCGTCGTATCAATGACATTTTGACTCATGTTTTTAAGTGGAGCCAAAAGTTCCCGTTCCAATGTAATCCCATCCAAGACACGCCCATCAGCAGCCAGTGGATGGCTACGACGAGTCTCTTTGTAGCGAGCAACCAATTCACTATCGGTCGCATCCAAAAAGAGAATTTTAAAATCAATCCCTTCGTGGTTCTCTAATTCGTCTAAAATGGAGCGAATTTCTGCAAAGAAAGACCGACTACGCATATCCACGACGAGAGCCAACTTGTTATTGTCCATCGAAAGTTGAATCAGCTCAATGAACTTCGGCAAGAGAGCTGGTGGCATATTGTCGATGGTGAAATAGCCCATATCTTCAAAGGATTGAATGGCTACGGTCTTTCCTGCACCACTCATTCCTGTTACAATGACCAGTTGAATGGTCTTTTCTGTATCTGTCATCCTAATCACCTTTTCCTTACAAAAAAGGAGGAGGGCATCATCTTTCCAGTTGGTCAGTCGATGGCTCTCACTCCAACATTCTTTTTACCCGAATGCATTCCTCTATTCAGACTAAACTTCTGCAATGACTTCAATTTCGATTTTGACATCGCGTGGCAAGCGAGCCACTTCTACTGCAGAACGTGCTGGAAATTCACTTGAAAAAGCTGTTTTGTATACCTCGTTAAAAGGTACAAAATCATTCATATCACTTAAGAAACAAGTTGTTTTCACTACGTGATCAAAGTCCGTTCCAGCTTCCTCAAGGATAGCAGCAATATTTTTCAACACTTGTTGGGTTTGTTCTTGGATGGTTTCTCCAACAATTTCACCAGTTTCTGGTGAAAGAGGAACTTGCCCACTTGCAAATAAAAGATTGCCCACAATTTTTCCTTGAACATAAGGTCCAATTGCTGCCGGTGCTTTGTCTGTGTGAATTGTTTTTGCCATTTTCTTCTCCTGATTCCTAATTTTCACTGGATGCTGCTAATTTTTCCCGTTCTAAGCGTAACTTACGTTTGGGATTCAGCTTATTAAAGAGTTCTTCCAATTTTTCTGCATTCCAAACGTCTGCAGCAGAGACAAAATTTCCGTCTTTATCACGAAAGGATATAGGTTTATCTCCCATCTTCTTCTCCTCTTTAGCTCTAACTAGTCAACAAATTCAAATTCGAATTTACCGATACGTACGATATCTCCATCTTTGGCACCACGCGCACGAAGGGCTTCATCGACACCCATTCCGCGCAATTGACGCGCAAATTTCATGACAGACTCGTCGCGATCAAAATTGGTCATATTGAAGAGCTTCTCTAACTTATCACCGGACAAGATCCAAGAAGCATCATCATCACGATTAATCTCGAAGGCTGGTTGGTCCTCATCAAAGCCGTAGTAGACTTCTTCTTGCGCCATATCTTCTTCTGTATAGAGCAAGAATTCTGGTGTTTTGTCTAACAAGTCTGCTGTTGCTTCTAACAAGTTGTCCAAACCTTGATGCGCTAAACTAGAGATTGGGAAGATTTGTGGCAGTTCATCAAACTCGTCGTAGTTGGCCGCCAATTTTTTCTTGAACTCTTTCAAATTTTCCTGGCTCTCTGGCATATCCATCTTATTCGCCACGATAATCTGAGGACGTTCCATCAAGCGAAGATTATAGGTTTCAAGCTCTTTATTGATTTGAACATAATCTTCATAAGGATCGCGTCCTTCACTGGCTGACATATCGATGACATGCAAGATGACACGGGTGCGCTCAATGTGGCGGAGGAACTGGGTTCCTAGTCCCACTCCTTGGCTAGCCCCTTCGATCAATCCAGGAAGGTCAGCTACTGCAAAGGATTCACCTGACGGCGTCCGAACCATGCCCAAGTTTGGAACGATGGTTGTAAAATGATAGGCCCCAATTTTTGGCTTAGCAGAAGTAATCACACTGAGAAGAGTTGATTTCCCTACTGATGGGAAGCCAACCAAACCAACGTCTGCTAAGACCTTGAGTTCTAATTCGAGTTCGCGTTCCTGACCTGGTTCCCCATTTTCTGAAATCTCAGGAGCTGGATTTTTAGGAGTTGCAAAACGGATATTTCCGCGTCCTCCACGGCCACCGTGTGCGACAATGTATTCTTGTCCATTTTCAACCAAGTCGGTAATGACCTTACCAGTCTCAGCATCTCGTACTGTTGTCCCTTGCGGTACTCGCACATAGAGGTCTTCTGCTCCCCGTCCATGCATCCCTTTGGTCATTCCTTTTTCCCCATTTTGGGCTTTGAAATGCCGGTTATAGCGGAAGTCCATCAGCGTGCGCAAGCCTTCGTCTACAACGAAGATGACATTGCCGCCACGGCCACCATCACCACCCCAAGGTCCGCCATTGGGAACATACTTTTCACGGCGAAAGGCCACCATGCCATCGCCGCCATTTCCAGCCTTGACCTTAATCTTGGCTGTATCTAAAAACATACTCATAGTTTATCGTTTTCCTTTTATAACCAAGAATCACTTGGTAGTCCCTTAATAGGATAGTGCACCCAAAGCTGCAGCAAAGATTGCTCCAACCGTTACAATCAACATAATTACAATGACCAGCATGGTCAATTTTTCAAAGAAAGTTTTTTTGCGTTTTCCATTGTCTCCAAAAGCCACGTTTTTTACCTCAATTACAATAAATTCATTAGCCCTATTTTACCACGAATAAGGGCATTTTTCAAACATCCACCCCCTAGCAGAAAGGGAGCTATTGGATGAAATAAATTTTCCAACATCGACACTTGTTTAAATCCATTTTTATATAGGCGAAAAAAAAGACTGGAAAATTCCAGCCTTTTAAAAACTAGTATTATTTTGTTAGCTTCTTAGAGCGTAACACTGTAAAGCCAACCGCACAGCCCAAGATACCAACTAGGATAATCACAGGCATCATCTTTTCACCTGTACTTGGAAGAACTTTTTTCTTACCTGTTTTTGGAATATCGTTGTTTTCAGTTGTAGTCGGATCGGAAGGTTTTGATGTCGTTGTTGTCGTAGATGAACTTGATGAAGAACTAGAACTTGATGAAGAGGATGAGCTTGATGAAGAACTAGAACTTGATGAAGAGGATGAGCTTGATGAAGAACTAGAATTTGAAGTCGGTGGCGTTTGTTCTTTCTCACCCAATCCTTCTCCAGAACCTGATTCCAATCTTACTTCTCGTGTTAAGCTACGTGGCTCTGGGAAATTGGTTGCTTTCCATGTTAAGGTGTTATGAACGAGATCACCAACTTTTGTACCAGGAGCTACTTTAGTAGAGTATTCGATGTACATTGGCCAATTGTAGTTATCTCCAAAGTCAATTGTAAATCCTGTAATCTGACCAGCTTCATTCTTGTCGAAGACAGCTTTTTTACTGAAATTGTCTAAAACTGGCAGACTTAAAATATGGGCTTCATTTCTAATGCCACCTTCTACTGGACTAAAGCGAACCGCACGGAAACTGCCTTCTACCAGTGTCAAACCATCTCCAAATTGATCCTTAATGACCATGCCACGAAGGATATCTTGACGAGCATTTAAGATAATCCGCCATTTTACAATCGTTGGATCTGTTTGGTCTTGGTAGCCATATTTCATTTCATAGTCACCAGCTTGACCATCTGTTTTTTCGTAGTTTAATGAAAAATCTGTATTGCCAATTTTAAAGGTCAGTGGGGATGTTTTTGTAACAACCTCTGGATCCACTTTCACATCAAAACGCAAAACTACGCGTTTATTGAGTGGGTGGGAAGCAAAGTAATCGTTAAAAGTAACGGTTACGGTCTTGTTTGCTGTATTGACAACAGCTTTTCCGACTGTCTGACCATTTGTTTGACCTTCTTCAACCACATCAAATTCGAGAGCTGTATAGAAGGTTAATTCTTTCGGCAAAGTCAAGGTCAGGGTGTCACCTGCTTGAATGGCTTGTGTATCTGGAAAGGCTACATTGATGGTAGCGGACAATTTTTCGTTTGAAAAGACTGTAGTTCCACTGGTTACTACTTGGTTTTCCTTGGTCAGACTAGCTGTTTGCGTATAAGACAGGACTTCAGACGCTTGAATAGTTTGAACAAAAGCATTCGAAAAGAGGACTGTAGCAACAAGGGCTAGGGACCACATGATTCGACGTAAATAATTCATATTGACCTCCTCAACTCTCGCTTGGAGAGTTCACTTCTTTATTTAATCTTTAAGACCAATTTCATCTTTGACTACAGCGGCAATTGTATCTACATAGTAATCCACTTCTTCATCAGTCGGAGCTTCTGCCATGACACGAAGAAGAGGTTCGGTACCACTTGGACGCACTAAGATACGACCATTCCCAGCCATTTCAGCTTCCATTTTTTCAATAATCGCGCGAATGGCAGGAACTTCCATAGCCTTATCTTTCATGCTGTTTTCAACACGGATATTGACCAATTTTTGAGGATAGATGGTAACTTCTGATGCAAGATCTGATAAAGTACGACCAGTTTCTTGCATAATCTTGGTCAATTGAACGGCACTCATCTGACCATCCCCAGTAGTATTGTAGTCCATGACAATCACGTGACCAGACTGTTCACCACCTAGATTGTAACCAGACTTCCGCATCTCTTCGACCACATAGCGGTCTCCGACAGCAGTCACAACCTTGTTAATGCCCTTGGCATCCAAAGCCTTATGGAAGCCTAGATTGGACATAACCGTCGTTACGATAGTGTTATCTTTTAAGAGGCCCTTCTCAGAAAGGTAGGTCCCAATGATGTACATGATTTTATCACCATCAACTAGGTCCCCATTTTCATCAACTGCAATCAAACGGTCACTATCACCATCAAAAGCCAAACCAATAGCCGCACCAGATTCTCGGACAGCCTCTTGCAAAGCCTCAGGATGGGTAGAGCCTACTTGGTCATTGATATTGAGACCATTTGGGCTTTCTCCAATAACTGTCAAGCGTGCTCCTAAGTCAGCAAATACTTGGCGGGCACTTGTAGATGCTGAACCATTCGCAGCATCCAAAGCCACGTGCATTCCTTCAAGCTGGGTTCCAGTTGAAACTAAGTATTCTTGATACTTACGAAGTCCTTCAGGATAGTCCATCACTGTTCCAAGACCTTCTGCACTAGGACGAGGAAGAGTATCAGTCTCCGCATCCAATAAGGCTTCAATCTCTAGTTCACGGTCATCGTCTAATTTATAGCCGTCATTCCCAAAGAATTTAATCCCATTGTCTAGGGCTGGATTATGAATGGCAGAAATCATGACCCCAGCACTTGCACCTTCAGAACGAACCAAATAAGCTACACCTGGTGTTGCAATTACACCCAATTTATAAACTTTAATCCCTACAGATAGGAGACCTGCTACGAGAGCACTTTCTAACATTTCACCAGAAATACGGGTATCTCGTCCTACGAAAACAAGTGGAGTTTCTTGCTCATGTTGACTGAGGACATACCCTCCGTATCGACCGAGCTTAAAGGCCAACTCTGGCGTCAATTCGACGTTTGCTTCTCCACGGACTCCGTCCGTTCCAAAATATTTACCCATTATGATAATCCTTTCGATGATTCTTTATTAATTGCTATTATTTGATGAGGAACTGGATGAAGAAGAGCTAGAACTTGTCTGTTTCAACTCAATCTTCATGTATAGCTCTGATGGAGAGATAATGACAGGTAAATCATTCCCCTCGCTATCTACCGCCTTTAAGGAGACGGTTGCCGTATAGGTATTGTTTAAAAGATCTCCTTCAGGGAAGATGGCTTCTACATGATCAACTTTGGCTAAAGTGTCCTGGTCGCTGGTTACAGAGACCTTATCCTCAGAAAAAGTAACATGTGAGAGACTCCACCCTGGGGCAATTTGTTTGTCTGGTACCGTGACGGAAACATCAAACTTTTTCGTTTTTTTCTTACCAATTTTTGCAGTAACTTTCTGAGGTTCGATGGTTGCAGTCAATCCTGAAGGCAGGTCTTCGACCTTTAAGGTGATTTCATGCTGGCCCTCTTTCAGATTGCTAAGATCAGCTACCACTTTAAATTTACGAGTACTAGCCTGCATTTCTGATGCTAAGGCGACACGGTTAGATCCCTTCAGAAAAACTGTTACTTCTGAACTAATCCCGCTAACAAAATATTTACTATCGTTATATTTTACATCAATCGGAATATTGGTTAAGGTGTTCGTGTAAGTTTCAGAGCTCACTTGACGCGCACTACTGTTATTCTGGAAATTAACAGAGGTGGCAATGATGAATAAGAGACTTGAGAAAAAGACTGATGTCACAATATAGACAATTTTTCTTTTTGGAATCATTTGATACGTCCTCCAAAAATTCTTGATTTCAAATCTTTTTTTCCTTGATCTTCTGGAATAATGAAAGAACGCAACTCTTGTTCGAATTCTTCGATACTGAGGTCGTGTCTAAAGCTCCCATTTCTCGCAATGGAGATACCACCCGTTTCTTCCGAAACAACAAAGGTGAAGGCATCACTTACCTCAGACAAGCCGATTGCAGCCCGGTGTCGCGTACCGAACTCTTTTGAAATTCCCGTGCTTTCTGTTAAGGGGAGATAAGCACAAGATACAGCAATTTTATCATTGGTGACAATCACTGCCCCATCGTGAAGCGGGGTGTTGGGAATAAAAATATTAATCAGAAGTTCACCCGAAACATCTGCATCGAGGGGAATACCCGTAGAAATATATTCTTGAAGGGTTCTACTTCCTTGAATAGCAACCAAGGCACCAATCTTTCGAGGACTCATATAAGCAACGGCTTTTACATAGGATTGAACCAATTTTTCTTCTGTACTAATCTGGTTGGTTGAGAAAAATTCAGTTGCTCGACCTAATCGTTCTAATCCCGTCCGAATTTCCGGAGAGAAAATCACTACCGCAGCAATGACCCCGTATGTGATGATTTGGTTGATCAACCAAGAAATGGTCGTCAGACCAATCATATTGGCAACTAACTCAAATAAGAAAAAGGTCAAGACACCACGGACTAAAATCATAATTTTAGTGCCGACAATGGCTTTTATAAAATAATACAATAACCAAGCTACTAGGGCAATGTCAATCAGGTTGACAACCACACTCCATGGAGTGGGAAATAAACTGGCCCAATACTGGGGATTTGACAATTGTTGGATGTTCACAATCTCATACCTACCACTTCTCTTCTAGGCTTTTCACGCAGCTAACAACTGTGGATGATTACTGGAAACACAGGGCTTCTAGCAAATGGATAGCGCGTTCAAACTACTCTACATCATTATATCATGTTTCAACAGATTTTTCTGTAACCTTCTGTTGCTTTTTGTGATAAAATATGAATTATGAAGATTAAGACTAGTATGGGGCTTATTGCCGGAAAAATGAGTAGTCACCTCTTGCGTTTGCTTGGTCGTGGCTCTACCCTTCCTGGAAAAATCGCCCTCCAAATTGATAAAGACATTTTACAATACCTGGCCCAGAACTACGAAATTGTGGTTATCACTGGTACGAATGGGAAAACACTAACAACAGCTCTCACTGTTGGCATTCTTCAGGAGGCTTTCGGACCTATCGTGACCAATCCTAGTGGTGCCAATATGATTTCAGGGATTACGACTACTTTCTTGAACGCAAAAGGTTCTTCTGGTCGTCCGATCGCTGTTCTTGAAATTGATGAAGCCAGTCTGTCTCGGATTTGTGACTATATCACACCGACCTTGTTTGTAATCACCAATATTTTCCGGGATCAAATGGACCGCTACGGAGAAATCTACACGACTTATCGGATGATCTTAGATGGGATTAAAAAAGCGCCACAGGCGACTGTTCTGATGAATGGGGATAGTCCTCTTTTCCATACCCTTCCCCTACCAAATCCCGTTCAATATTTTGGCTTTGACACGGAAAAAACTGCTCCACAGCTAGCCCATTACAATACGGAAGGAATCGTTTGTCCAGAGTGTCACGGTATTTTAACTTACCAATTAAACACCTATGCCAATCTAGGAGATTACATTTGTGAAAGCTGTGGCTTCCATCGTCCTCCATTGACAGTGGCAGTTAATGAATTGACCGAGCTGACCAATACTTCTTCTCACTTTAAGATCAACGACACAAACTACCACATCAATATCGGGGGCCTCTATAATATATACAACGCCCTCGCTGCAGTTGCGGTTGCCCATTATTTTGAAGTAAGTCCAGACGTCATTAAGCGTGGTTTCGACAAGAGTAAGGCTGTCTTTGGTCGTCAGGAAAGCTTTAAGATTGGAGACAAGGAATGTACCTTAGTCCTGATCAAAAATCCGGTTGGAGCTACTCAGGCTATTGAAATGATCAAACTAGCTCCATATCCTTTCAGCTTGTCTGTTCTTCTCAATGCTAACTATGCTGATGGGATCGATACCAGCTGGATCTGGGATGCGGACTTTGAGCAAATCACCCAAATGGACATCCCAGAGATCAACGCCGGAGGGGTACGCCACTCTGAAATTGCTCGACGACTTCGGGTTACAGGCTATCCGGCTGAAAAGATCACAGAAATGGTTGAATTAAAAGAGGTCTTCCAACGCATCCAGCAACAGGAAACTCCTCACGCCTATATCTTAGCCACTTATACGGCCATGCTTGAATTTCGTGAGATTTTGGCCCAAGAACACCTGATTGAAAAGGAGATGAATTAATGACTTACACTTCACTACAATCCCCTGATCAGGAAAACTACCAGTACGAATTGAGAATTGCCCATCTTTATGGGAATCTGATGAATACTTATGGGGACAATGGAAATATCCTCATGCTCAAGTACGTTGCGGAGAAACTTGGTGCTCATGTCACTGTGGATATCGTTTCTCTCAAAGACCGCTTTGATCCAGAAGTCTACGATATTGCCTTTTTCGGTGGAGGCCAAGACTACGAACAGACCATTGTATCAGAAGATCTACCAGATAAAAAAGAAGACCTTGAGCGCTTTATTGATGAAGATGGGGTGGTCCTTGCTATCTGTGGTGGCTTTCAGCTTCTAGGCCAGTACTACATTGAAGCTTCTGGCAAACGCATTGAGGGCCTTGGTATTATGGGGCATTATACCCTCAACCAAGAAAACAATCGCTATATTGGCGACATCAAGATCCATAATGAAGAGTTTAACGAGACCTACTATGGTTTTGAGAACCACCAAGGTCGCACCTTCTTGGCAGAGGATGAAAAACCGCTGGGCAAGGTCGTCTACGGAAATGGGAACAATAAAGAAGATGGTTGTGAAGGGGTTCATTACAAGAACGTCTTTGGCAGCTACTTCCACGGTCCTATCCTCTCTCGCAACGCCAATTTGGCCTATCGCTTGGTGACAACAGCTCTAAAGAAAAAATATGGGCAAGACATCGACCTAGCGAGTTATGATGATATCTTAAGCCTTGAAAAAGCGGAAGAATACGCTGATGTGAAAAGCAAGGCTGAATTAGAAGAATAGGGAGACAAAATGAATAAACGAAAACTACAATATGTTGCACTACTGATTTCTGTACTGCTCATCGCGATTATTTCCTTGGCCAATATGCAAACGGTAACTGTGAACTTTTTGCTGGTCCAATTTAAACTCCCTCTCATCATTTTGATTCTGGTTTGTGTCCTTCTTGGTTCGCTGGTGACTTTCTTAGTCAGCCTTCCAAAAAATTTCTCATTAAAACATGAGTTAAAAACCGCTAAAAAACAACTAGGACAAAAGATGTCAGGTGATAAAGAAGAAAAAATCAAACAAATCGAAAACTAAAAAGCACCAATCGGTGCTTTTTTCATGTTGTTCTAATGATTTTTTGCTTGTAGCTGCTTGGCGACTACTTGCGCTAAGAGTGAAAAGAGAATAACACCAGCTCCAATCAGGAGAAAGGATTCTACTCGAACACTTGGTAACCAGGTCATCAAGCCTTTTGCGATGGGCATAAAGAGAATGGCTAGGGTAAAAATGGTGCTTAAGACCCTGCCCAGATAGTCTCCTTCTACCTTGGTTTGAACCTGGGTAAAAAAGTGGATGTTAAAAATCGTCATACAGAGTTCACAGACCAAATTTCCAGAAAAAGATAGAAGAGGAGGAAGGGGCAAGCCCATCATGAACACTCCCACTCCTGTTAAAATCAATAAGAAGAGAAGCATCTCCATGCTTGATTTAAATTTATTAGCAATCAAGGCTCCGATGATGGAACCAATAGCTCCTAACGTTAAGATGGTCGCATAAGCACCCTTTACTCCGTAGAGTCGATTGGAAAAGGGAAGTAAAAACTCAAAAGCCGCAAAAAAGAAATTGACGCTGGAAGCCACCAATAGAAGGAAGAAAATCTCTTTCTGATGCCAGATATAGTGCAGTCCATCCTTGATATCCGAAAAAATATCTTTTCCCGTAAACCGTTTTTTTTCTTGAACTTTGGCTTCTTCTTTCGGAAGGAATGCCACCAGAACAAAGGCGATGAAAAAAGTCAGCGCATCTAGTAAGAGGGTCGCATGGAGACTGGCAAATTGTAAAACAAGGAAAGAGAACACAGGTGAGCTAACACCGACAACCTGTAAGACCAGCTCCAAGCGGGCATTATAGGTCACAATCTCGTCCTTCTCTACGACCTCAGTGATAATGGCTTTGTTGGCCGTACGAGAAAATGCAAAGGCAATGGCCTGGACAATATTGGCAACAATCAGGGCTGCAATCATCCAACGATCGTTCCTGATAAAAGAAATCGCCAAACAAAGGAGCCCACACACCAAGTCGGTCGTCATCAAAATCTTGCGACGGGAAAAACGGTCTGAGATCACGCCTCCAAATGGATTGACTAGAATGGAGGTGACGAGTTCAGAAATTTGATAAATCCCCAACACTGTCTTTCCTATAGTCCCCATCGAGGCCAGCCAGACACTGTTCCCATAATCATAGAGCATATTTCCCATTCTATTGATCGCCCCACGAGCAATTAATTGGACTGCATGTCGATTCATAAAAAAACCTCCTTCATTTTCTGAAACTATTGTATCAGTTCATGAAAGAGGTTTTCATTTTGTCCCTTATTTGGGAAAATTAGTGTTTTACAATTTTATAAAAGGATACCTACTGTTCTTTTGATTGAAGCTGCTTAGCTACTAGCTGAGCCAAGAGTGAAAAGAGAATAACTCCAGCTCCAATCAGGAGAAAGGATTCTACTCGGACACTTGGCAACCAAGTCATCAAACCTTTGGCGATGGGCATAAAGAGAACAGCCAAAGTATAAATCGTACTCAAGACTCTCCCCAGATAATCATCTTCCACCTTGGTTTGCACTTGAGTAAAAACGTGGATGTCGAAAATGGTCACAAAAAATTCACAGCCCAGATTTCCCGAAAAGGAAAGATAAGTCGGAAGAGGCAAGCCCATCATGAACACTCCTACACCTGCCATGATCAGTAAAAACAGGAGAATTTTCATACTTGATGTAATTTTATTGGCAACAAGTGCTCCTAGAATAGATCCAATAGCTCCCAATGTTAAGATGGTCGCATAAGCCCCCTTGCCCCCGTAGAGTCGATTGGAAAATGGAAGTAAAAACTCAAAAGCCGCAAAAAAGAAATTGACGCTGGAAGCCACCAACAAGAGAAAGAAAATCTCTTTCTGATGCCAGATATAGTCTAACCCCTCCTTGATATCAGAAAAAATATCTTTCCCCGTAAACTGTTTCCTCTCTTGAACCTTAGCTTCTTCTTTCGGAAGGAAAGCCACTAGGACAAAAGCAATGAAAAAGGTCAGCGCATCTAATAAGAGGGTCATATGAAGACTGGCAAATTGTAGAACTAGGAAAGAAAAAACAGGTGAACAGACACTAACAACCTGTAAGACTAACTCCAAGTGAGCGTTATAGGTCACAATCTCGTCTTTCTCTACTACCTCGGTAATAATGGCTTTATTGGCAGGTCGAGAAAAACCAAAGGCAATGGCCTGAACAATATTGGCAAAAATAAGAGCCGCAATCATCAAGCTATCATTTGTGATAAAAGAAATCGCCAAACAAAGGAGTCCACAAACCAAGTCGGTCGTCATCAAAATCTTGCGACGAGAAAAACGGTCTGAAATCACTCCTCCAAAAGGATTCACGAGAATCCCTGTCACTAACTCAGAAATCTGATAGATCCCTAATACCGTCTTTCCTATAGTCCCCATCGAGGCCAGCCAGACACTATTCCCATAATCATAGAGCATATTTCCAATTTTGTTAATAGCTCCACGACTAATTAATTGGACCGCATGTCGGTTCATAAAATCTCCTTTATCACTGTCCTATTTAGAACATTCATTTTTTACAAATTTATCAAAGTGTTCTTGATAATAGGCCACCTGCTCTGGCAGTCCCAGCACATCAAAAATATGCATGGCTTCCTGCATTTGCTGCCGCCCTTCTTCTGTTTGCCCCTTCTGATAGAGGGCAAATCCCTTGAGATAATGAAAGACATTGCGTTCGTAGAGTTTGATGCTCTTGCCGATAATCTTTTCTACATAGGCTTCAAAATAGCTGGCATTTTCAAAAGAACGATGTTCTAAACAATGTTGGTAACAATTCAGAGCTAGAATCAAGACCAGTTTTCGATGGCGACCAATTTCTTTGTAGAAATCTTCACGCTCCATCACTTCTCTCCCAAGCCGTGTGACATAGTCCACCTCATAAAAGCTGTAGAGATTGCCAAAGAGGATCAACTCATACATGGTCCATTCTTCCGTTTGAAAGAGGTAATCCGCCACCTTATCCAGATCACGCTGCTTCATGGTGTAGCTGGCATCTCTCTGGCAAATCAGACCTTGTAGCAGGATCCAGTTCAGCTCAAAATAGAGGGGATTGGTGGAATGTTTGGCTTTTTCAAGTTGTTCTCTTTGAAGCTTTTGAAAACCCGAAATATCATTTGAATAGTAAAGTGGAATAATCTGAGCCATCAAAGCGACATGCTCATGGTGTTGAAAATTTCTGGCCTTATCCATAAAATTCTCAATCGTCACATGGATATTGTCCAAAATGTCAAAGAAGCGCGACGCAGCCAGATCCGACTCCCCCAATTCGAAACGGGATAATTGGGAGGTCGAGCAGGCCTCTCCTGCAGCTTCTTTTAACGAATAATTTTTACTGATCCGAAATTCACGAAAAACTTTTCCTAAATCTTCCATTTGATTACCACTTAAATTCCTTTAAGTGCCTTTCTAACTCTTGCAAGTACCCTTCGTAGAATCCTTGATCTTCTTTCACGGAAACATCTAATTGTCTTAAGTAGGAAATCAGCCAATCAACCAATAGATCATACTGATGAAGAGGTAGGCGTTTCATCTGCTCTTCAACAAAAGAAATGGCCTCTGCAAAGCGCTGCTCTTCTAGAACTTGCTGAAGATAGTGAGCCCCGTTGATGAGCCTTCCTTCCTCATCCTCATACTGCCCCAAATCTAAATTTTGAATCTGTAGGCGCAAAGTTGTACCAATCATGTCGGCTACACCTTTAACCTGCTTCATAAACCAATCATTTTCAGTCGCCATTATGTTCTCCTTATACAAATTAGAAAACTATACTTACTGGGCTAGCGCTTCCCATTCTAGCATGGCTTCTTCTTGGGCGGCGGTCAGCTGGTCGATTTGCTACTGGCTCTCCATGAGTTCGCCAGCGTCAGTGGCCCGAAGCTTCTTTTAACGAATAATTTTTACTGATCCGAAATTCACGAAAAACTTTTCCAAGATCTTCCATCTATTCCACCTGCTCTGACAGTTCTGCCCACTCTTCCATGACCGCTTCCTGCTGGGCAGTTAGTTGATCCAGCTCGCTTTGGAGTTGAACCAAGTCTTCTGCATCATTGGTGCTATGCATGGTTTCGGTGATGGCTTGGATTTTCTGATCCAGCTCTTCCATCTCTGCTTCCAATTGTTCAATGCGGCGGATGATTTTGCGGAGTTCCTTTTGGTTTTGCTTTTGCAAGTGATAATCATCGCTGGTGACTTCTTCGGTCGAAGAAACAGGATCAGATTCTGCTTGCGCTGCAGCAAGGGCTTCTAACTCTGCTTTCTTCTCCAAATAATAATCATAGTCTCCCAGATAAAGGGTCGAGCCCTCTTCTGAGAGTTCTAAGACTTGGGTCGCTACCCGATTGATAAAGTAGCGGTCGTGGCTGACAAAGAGCAGGGTCCCATCAAAATCAATCAAGGCATTTTCCAGTACTTCCTTGCTATCGATGTCCAAGTGGTTGGTCGGCTCATCGAGAATCAAGAAATTGTTATTCTCCATGGACAGCTTGGCCAAGAGCAGGCGCGCCCGCTCTCCACCTGACAGCATGCCGACGGTTTTCTTGACATCATCCCCAGAGAAAAGAAAGGCTCCCAGGCGATTGCGGATCTCCACTTCTGGTGTCAGTTTAAAGTCATTCCAGAGCTCATCCAAGACACTGTTGTGAGGCGTTAGTTTACTCTGGGTCTGGTCATAGTAGCCCACCTCGACATTGGCCCCAAAACGAGCTTCACCCTTGATAAAAGGAATCTGCCCAACGATGGACTTGATTAAGGTTGATTTTCCGATCCCATTTGGTCCTACAATAGCGACTGCATTCATCTTGCGGATATCCAAATTAATGGGCTCTGACAGGATTTGATCGTCATAGCCGACGGCTGCCTCTTCTACTGTCAGGACGACATTGCCCGATGTCTTATCGGCATGGAAGGTCATATGAGCGGACTTGCTTCCAGCTTCAGGTTTGTCTAGGCGCTCCATTTTTTCCAACTGTTTGCGCCGAGACTGGGCCCGCTTGGTAGTCGACGCCCGCACCAAATTGCGATTAACAAAGTCTTCCAGAGCAGCAATTTCTTTTTGCTGTTTCTCATAGTTCTTGGCTTCGGTCAGCAATTTTTGTTCCTTTTGCTCCACAAAACTCGAGTAATTACCGACATAGCGATCCAAGGAATGCTTGGTCAAGTCCAGAGTAATAGTTGCGACCTTGTCTAAGAAATACCGGTCGTGGCTGACAATGAGAAGGGCCCCACTATAATTGACCAAGTAATTTTCCAACCAGGCAATGGTCTCAATATCCAAGTGGTTGGTCGGCTCGTCCAGTACCAAGAGATTTGGCTTCTCCAAGAGCATCTTGGCCAGAGCCAGACGGGTATTTTGCCCTCCAGATAACTCTTCAATCTTCATCTGCCACATGGACTCATCGAACTTGAAGCCGTTTAGAATGGCGCGGATATCTGCCTCATAGGTGAAGCCACCAGCTTGACGGAATTCTTCCGATAGCCGGTCATAATCCTGCATGAGTTTCTCCAAATCATCCCCAGTTTTTTCCCCCATCTCAAGCTCCATCTGCCGCAAACTTTTCTCCGTCTTACGAAGATCGTCAAAGACATGGAGCATCTCATCGTAGATGGTATTGGATGACTCAAAGCGGCTATCTTGAGCTAGATAAGAGAGGGAAAGGTCCCGTTTTTTATTGATTTCCCCAGAAGTCGGCTCTTCTTCTCCCACCAAGATTTTTAAGAGCGTCGACTTGCCAGCTCCATTCTTTCCGACCAGGGCAATCCGGTCCCGTTCATCCACTTGCAGGCTGATATTATCAAAAAGAACCTCCCCTGCAAAAGAGCGTTCAATTTTGTTGGCTTGTAAAATAATCATGTCCCTATTTTACTATCTTTTTACGGATTAAACAAGGAAAGACGAGCCATCAAAAAAATCCTGAGCCCCTTGAGGCTCAGAACTTTTGAAAGTATTTTAAAACTTATTCTTCCTTATACAATTGTCGGACTGCTTCCACATCTGTATCCTGAATACTGTAGAAGGAGCCAGCCGGTTGCATGACCGATTCTCCATCAGTGTGGTCCAGCCCAATCGCATGGCCTAGCTCATGCTCAGCTGTATTGACAATCCGATCATAACTATAGTTATAGACATAATTTAAAAGATAATGGCGATTGAGACGCACTGTGATGTGGGTGAAGCGGTTGGTTAAAAGGTTAGTCTGAGAGGCAGTCTCTCCTGCAGCAGAAACCGATGCGTTATCCATTTCCGTCAAGACCACATTAGCCTCTTTTTCATTTGTAACCAATTTGAAGGTAAAGGCGCCTGTTTGGTTCCAAGCCTCAATAGCATCCCGATAAGCTTTTACAAAAGTTTGACTGATATTGGGATCCAGGTAGACCGTAGCTTCCGCTTTTTCCCAGCGAGCACCACTATGCTCATGATTGTCCGTCTGCGTGGTCTGTGAGCTAGGCGTCATCCCAAAGCGCGATGCAAAGCCCTGATCACCAAATAAATTGCCGACTTGATAGACAACCTTTTGGGCAGCTCGTCCAAATCCATCCATACCAGAACTAGGAGAATCTGTGAAATAGATGATCCCCACTAGGACGAGAAAACTGATCGCAATGGTCCAGAAAAATCCCCAAAAAAGACTCCAAGCCATGCGAAGGATTCCTCTGAAAAATCGAAAAATGGTTCTCATACATTCTCCTTTCTCTTAAAGAAGGTATGCAATTGTAACACCCCATTCTTAAAAATAACTTAAATAGCCATGCTTTCCAGCTTATTGATGAACGGTTACTTTGCCTGTCTGGTAATCCAGGCTAATCCCACTTTGAACATTGGGAACAAAAACATTGAATTCAAGCGTCCCATCACTCGATTTGGCTTCAATCTGTGATCCTAATGGAATCAAATCTTTCGGCTGGTTGTAGATCAAGGTCACCCGATAGCGGATCCGCTTGTTCTTATCCAGTGCTTTTCGGACCAGGGTCTCATAGTAGTTTTGACCAGTGGAATGAGGATCATTGGCTTGATTGGACCAAGCCGTTTGCACAGCGATATTTTTGGGATTGCTAGTCGAAGCATCAAAACCTTTGAGATTACCGATCAAGGCGTAGCCCAATAGGTGGCCCCGATCCACAGCATGGTCATACTCACCGGATAGATTGTGGACCTGATGCCAACCTGCTGGTTTCCAATCGGTTAGGCCACTACCTGTTGCATCTCGATCTCTGTACTGGCGAGTCGCCTTGGTCATAATAGCGTTCGCAACCGTCGGTACGGTCTTTCCGTTCACTTCTTTTGTCTTGTTATCCGCATAGGGTTGACTAGCCACACTGGCATCCAGATCTGTGTGATTTCCCTTGACTACAAAGGCTCCAGCACCATTCCATTCCAAGTCATTTCCTAATTGCGAACGGGCAGATTTCGTTAGTACAGAACTAGCTAACTCTTTACTAGGTGTTTCTTGTTGGCTACTAGTGACCACCGAAACAACCTGATCCGTCGCTTCTTTTACCGTCGGTTGATTAAAATAATAGCCCCCGATAGCTAGGGCCGTTGCCACCACAAAACCTGCTAGGGTTTGTTTGGTTCGTTTTGTTAATATTTGTTTTGTCATGCCTCTCTCCAAAAAAGAGCAGCGCTAGATGGGTCATTGACTCGATTCGCTGCTCTCCTTTTTACTCAATTTTAGTTAAAAGCTTATTTGCCTGTTAGCTTTCCAATGATCTCTGACCAAGTGTCCGGAGAGAGAATGGACCATGGATTTTTTCCATCTCCAATCACTCCATAGCCAATGACCAAACCAACTGCAAAAATGATGATTCCAATCACAGCCAACAGGAGGACAATTCCTAGCTGTTTTCCAACATAGCGAAGATTAGTTTTCATCGTCTTCTTCCTCTACACGTTTCACGTCTGCACCTAGTGCCACCAATTTCTCATGGAATTGATAATAACCACGATCTAAGTGACTTAATTTGCTGACTTTCGTTTCTCCTTCTGCTACCAAGCCCATCAAGACCAAGGTTGCACTTGCTCGTAAATCGGTCGACATAACCTCTGCACCTTGGAAGCTTTCCCCTCCAACGATACGAGCTGTATCCCGCATAATATCCGAGTGAACGCCCATCCGACGCATTTCTTCCAAATGCTGGAAGCGATTCTCAAAAACCGTTTCAATCATGGTAGACTCACCTTTAGCCATGGCCATCAAGGCTGTGAATTGAGCCTGCATATCGGTTGGGAATCCTGGGTAGGGAAGGGTTTTAACGGTCACTGGACGGAGCTTACTGATATCCGATTGAATCCGAATTCCATTTTCTTCTTCGGTTACCGTCACGCCCATCTCCTGCATCTTAGACAGCAGCGGACGATTGTGTTCCCAAATGGCATCTTCGATCAAGACATCTCCACCAGTCATGGCTGCCCCAATCATAAAGGTTCCAGCTTCGATGCGGTCTTGCACAACATTGTGGTCTGCCCCGTGCAAGCTCTCCACACCAACGATGGTCAAGGTCTCAGTTCCTGCCCCCTTGACATTAGCTCCCATTTTATTGAGCAAAAGTGCTAGGTCAACAATTTCAGGTTCACGAGCTGCATTTTCAATCACCGTCACTCCATCTGCCAAGGTTGCGGCCATCATAATATTTTGTGTCGCACCTACAGATGGGAAATCCATATAGATATGCGCTCCATGAAGTCGATCTGCTTTCGCTTCGATATAACCAGCTGTTTGGGTAATTTCAGCTCCCATGGCTTCCAGACCTTTGAGGTGGAGGTCAATCGGACGACTACCGATTGTACAGCCTCCAGGCATGGAAACTTTGGCATGGCCATTCCGTGCCAATACAGGACCTAGGACAACAATCGATGCCCGCATCTTGCTCACATATTTATAAGGTGCTTCCTCAGACAATTCTGCTCGGGCATCTACAACAACCGTATTCTCTTCTTCGTTGAAGGTCACCTGGGCATTCAGACCACGAACGACATTGTTCATTGTAAAGACATCAGATAAAACCGGTACATTTTTCAAGGTTGTCACGCCTTCACTTGCTAAGACTGTTGCAGCAAGAAGAGGAAGGACAGCATTCTTCGCTCCTTCGATTTTGACGGTTCCAACCAGTCTATTATTGCCACCATTAACGATTATTTTTTCCATACGGGATTGTTCTCCAATTTCTTAAAGTCACGCCTTCTATCATACCATATTTTTTACAAAATGTGGCTAGAATTGGCCAATAAAAATCTGCCGACTAATTTCATACACACTGATAAAAAACGAGCTGGCTAAATAGCCCATTCCAACACTAATCATCAAGATCAAAAAACGGATTTTAACTGCATTTTCAGCATTTACTTTTAAAATCTTTTCCCATTGAACCAGGTTCAAGAGGAGGTAATAGGCAAAAAAGATAAACAATAGATGGCTTGAAAGGTTAAAAATCATTTGAATCATACAGCTATTATACCATAATTCATTCCCACTTTCTTCTTTTGATTCTTTCCTTTCGATCCCAATAAAAAAATAAGGTGAGGATAAAACCTCAACCTTATTTTAACTGTTTTATAACCGATTTCCGACATTAATCCGGTTAATAGCACGTTGAAGGGCAATTTTTGCACGACGCTCCATATCAACAGAATGTTGATCTTTGGCTTCTTCAAGGGCTTTTTCAGCACGCATTTTTGCACGCTCAGCCCGGCTAATATCAATGTCTCGAGCGCGTTCCGCCGAATCCGCTACGATGGTAATGACATTATCTGCCACTTCGATAATCCCACCGTTAACTGCAATCCAATCAATGTGTTTGTCATCATCGACACGACGAACCTTGACTTGGTCTACAGCCAAAACCGCAATGGTATTGATATGACGAGGTAAAATCCCTAATTCACCATCAATTGTCTTGACAGATACAAATGCGGCATGATGATCATAAACCAGTCCATCCGGTGTAACGATTTGGACGTTCA
>SKEK01000451.1_pt1 | contig 23266 bp, 21 predicted proteins | sample 4826761 | NCBI WGS metagenome assembly SKEK01 (sample SAMN11008811, study PRJNA524170) | human gut metagenome | biome: Human fecal sample; material: Feces; isolation source: fecal sample from pouch patient p32 | host: Homo sapiens | place: Israel: Tel-Aviv | collected 2015-10-13 | reverse complement strand
GTCAGCCTCAGCAGCCGCAGGGTGGCAATCAGTTCAGCGGCGGCGCGCAGTCTCGCCCGCAGCAGTCCGCTCCGGCAGCGCCGTCTAACGAGCCGCCGATGGACTTTGATGATGACATTCCGTTCTAACGAAAGACAAAATAAAAAATGTTGAAAAACACACTAAAGGCCGCTAATAGCGGCCTTTTCTTTTATTTGTCTGAAAAAAAAGGTTTATTTTTTAGGTTGATAGTGTATATTATTAACTTACAAGTTTTTATGTTGATTTTTGGGGTTGGGTATGAAGATTGAGATAAAGAAGTTTATGAGCGGTGAGCGTTATGTCTTTTTACTAGACGATGACGGCATGCCTGATTTTTGGGTAACGCACTTTGTCACTAATAAACTCAGGAAGAATTTAACAACATCTTCAATTCAACAGTATCTAAAGTCCATCAAACACTTAAAACTTTGGGAAAGTATAAATGGCAGAGATCTGCTTGAAGAAATTTATAATGGGGCCATTCCAACCCTTGATGATATCAATGCTCTGAAAGAGCATTGTAGCTATCGAGCTAGCGTCTTCAAAAATCAGATTAAAACAAATGTTACCGATATGGGCAAATTTCATCTTTCTAAATCAAAAGATAAGCCCACCGTCACAAAGTCTCAGTATATCTCTCGCATGGCTCACATTACTGAATATCTCCACTTTTGTGGTAAAGAGCGAGTTAAGAAGAAACCGTCTGCTTCGCAGTTATTTGATGCGCTTGATTTAATGAAGACGCAGCTAAAAAGCGACATGCCAAAGGATCGTTTAAAAAGCAAACAAATGGCTTTAGATAAATCAGGGATACCAGATGATGTATTTGAAGATTTTGTTGCTGTGGCTAAACCCAACTCTGAACACAATCCCTTTCGTAACTCTGTCATTCGGTTTCGAAATTACATCATCGTTCAAATCTTGTATGAAACGGGCTTTAGACGCAGTGAACTAGCAGCTCTAAGAATTGGTGACATCGGTACTGACACTGACAACCCCACCTTATCAGTTGTACGCAGACATAATAGTAAAGAAGACCCTCGTTTAGATGAGCCTACAGCGAAGACGCTTGGTAGAACCGTCCCAATCTCGAAAGAACTGAGAGATTTACTAAATATCTACGTTAGAACACATCGTTTTCAGACAAAGGCGGCCAAAAAACATCCATTTATATTTGTTTCTCACAAAGCTAAAAGTGGAAGCCATGAATCAGGTCAACCGCTTGTAAAACAAACGATAAACGATATCTTTAATCGTATTCGCAAGGTTAATTTTGAACGTTTTTGGGGGATCACGCCACACAGCTTTAGGCATTATTTCAACCATATGCTATCCAAAAGTATTGACCAAGAAAAAAAAGCGGTTGAAGAAGAAGTGAAGCGATTGGAAGCCGAAGGGAAGCCCCAAGCAGCCAAACTATATGCAGATGCAAATAAAATCACCGAAGCGCGTGAGCTAGAGATTAGAGCTGAGAAGAATGGACATTCCGACCTAAACTCTGGCAGACCTTACTTGAAACGAACAGTCATAGAACAAGCCAATAAGATGCGGAGAAAGATGCATGAAAATTTAAAACATAAGGCTGAAGTAGGTGTTTATGGCTATTAATACGAAAAAAAACAGTGCTTATAGAGATATAAAGTCAAAGTCAGACAAGCGACTAAGTAAAGCTAACTATGAGTTTGACGTTTATTCTGATAATTGGCAGTTGGATGCCAATGTGCGTTTGAATTTGGCTCTTTTAGAACCATTAAGTCTTACTCCTAAGTTTTCTGAGTGTTTCAGACTTGCTTTGGCGGACTACGCTGCTGAATTTTCATCTAACTATACACGCAATATTTTTTCTTTCACTCGATTGCTATTTGAAACGGGTGTAACTGATAAAATAGCAGAACAGCATATCATTAATTTTCAAAGTAGTTTGACCAAAGAGACTGAATACAAGCTAGGATACATCCGTGCTTTTTTGCTTGATTGGCATGACAAGGAAATCTACGGTGTTGATAAGAAAGTTGTTGGCTTGCTCTCAGCGCTCAAAATTTCAGGAAATAAAAAAGGGAAAGCGGTTGCACTAGGCTGCCCATACAGTGGTGCTTATACACTGGAAGAGCAATCCGCATTCATTACGTGGTACGTAGATGCATTTACAGAGCAGCTCATTTCATTATATGACTATGCGTTCATCATGGCATTGCAGTACACAGGTGCTCGGTCTCTTCAATTAACCCACCTGTATTATGGGGATCTACTCATCAGAACAGAGGCTGGCATTGAACACTTTGATTTACGAATCCCCAACGCCAAAAAACGTAATGAAACGTTTAGAGGGTCTTACCAAATCAAAAAAGATGTTAGTGAAGACCTGATATTGGTGCTGACTGCACAGGCAAAACAATCAATAAAAATGGTTGAAGAACATTTCAATGTTAGCCTTACTAGTCAGCAGAAAAAACAGATCCCCATTTATATCAATGAGCGACAGATATCGAATCTTGCAGACTTTAGTGAACTTGAAAAAATACAACAGAAAACGCCTGATTTATTGTGCTTACGGACTAATGGGGCAAAACTATCAGTTGCAGAAATAGTAAGAAGGTTAGCTCGGCTTTGCCCCTTAAAAACAACCCGAATTAAAGTGGATGGGGATTATGGAGACTTGCATATTAATCCGCGACGATTTCGTTACACTCATGCAACGAACATGGCTATGCTTGGAGCCAGCGAGCATACGATAGCTGAGGAGTTAGGGCATGAAGATACTCAACATGTCACCGTGTATACCGAGTTTAATGAAGAGATGGCGGATAGAATCGACGAGGCGCTAGCTACCGATCTTACCCCATTAGCTCAAGCTTTTTCTGGCACGTTAATAGACAGTGAAAAAGACGCAATTCGAGCTAACGATCCTCGAAGCAGAATTAACAATGACGAAGGCAACCCTATAGGAAACTGTGGAACATTCGGCTTTTGCGCTAATGGATCTGTACATTGCTACACATGCAATAAATTTCAACCTTGGTTAAATGCTCCTCATGAGAAAATGCTGAAAAGCGTCGTTTTGAAACGAGATCGAAAGCGTGAAATGGGAGCCAGTGAGTTTGTTTTGCAAGGACATAACCGCAGTATCAATGCTATTAAGGCGGTCATTCTAAAGTGCAACGCAAGAAAGCAAGAGTTAGAAAATGAAGGAGCGTTAAATGTCTAATGTTTTGCTGTTTACTCCTAAGCATCAAATTGATTTTCAAAAAAATTATGATGATTTTATCGATTTTGCAAAAAATGACCTGCGTCTGTTTGAAGACATTCAGTTCAAAACCCCTGAAGGCATTATTCAGAATGGCTGGGAATGTGATAAGTGGTCGTGGAAGACGGAAAAAGGAAAAAAGCTGACGATTGTTTTTGGGGCAAGTCAGAATCATTCAAAATATACACCTTTCCAGCCTCCTTTTTCTGACTTTGCGAAAGCATATGTTCGCTACCAGCAATCGCTTAACAAGAAAGATTCAACTACTTGGGCTTCATCACTTGTATTCCTCTATCAAGCACTAGAAGAGCACGCTGCTCACAATGATAAATCTTCAGTTGATATAATGAACATCAACAATAATGTGATTGATCGCGTAGAGCAGAAGATACGGAGCTGTGATTTAGGCGCTGGCGGCAAACGCAATATCGGTCTTTCATTCGAAAAGGTATTGAAATTCATCAAAGAAAAACGATTTAAACTAGATCTACAAGATTGGTCGAATCCGTTTCCTCGTCCATCTGACGCGAGAATAAAACTAGACGAAAAAAGTCGCAAGGAAATGGAAGATAAATGCCCGTCAGATTATCAGATGTTGCAAGTAGCAGACGCTTTTCATAAAGCGAAGACACCACGCCAGAAGTATTTTAGTAGTCTTTGCGTTATGTTGATGTGCCAGCCCAGCCGAAATACCGAATTGAATGGTTTGACTGTCAATTCATTACAGCAAAGTGATAAAGGTCGTTGGTACTTGATGTGGCATCCTGCCAAAGGAGGGGATGCCGTTCGAAAGTGGGTGCCAGCTTTGCTAGAAGACGTTGTTAAACAAGCATTTGAAAGACTTGTTGAGATTTCTGCTCCAGCCAGGTCTGCTGCAAAATTTGCGTACGACAATCCTGATCTGTTCATGTTGGCTAGTGACTCAGAAAGCTCTCAAGACAAGCCTTTGACATATAATCAGTTCGCGAAAGTAATGGGATTTAAAACAGGTAAATCAGAAAGAGGAACCGACATCACTTGGACGACGTATGGTAGCAACGTCAAGTGGTTAAATCGTTTAATTAGCGACTTGAACAATGTGAACGATTGGAAAAAGGACTTGTGTCAAGGACACATCGTTCTCCCGAACAATGAGATCGTAAATAGATACACTGGTAAGCCAACAGGAATCGTCATTCGATTTCCTAGTTACAGGGATCTCCGTTCTGTTATTGATGAACAATACAAGACGCTGGATTTCCCAAATTATGGCGACATGAAAGTATGGGATTGCATCACATTAGTCAGAGATCATGAATTTCACAAGGAATTCGCTGTTAAGCCCTTCTCATGGGTTAATCTTGGACATGGCTCTCTGAGTGATGCTATCGGCTCTGACAGAGGCATAGAATCAATTTTTGATGAGCTAGGTATCACAGATGAAGATGGGACACCTCTCAAGCTAAATAGTCACCAATTTCGTCACTGGTTAAACACGAAATTAAAGTTAGCAGGTGAAGCTGATTGGCTTATCGCCAAATGGTCAGGGCGAGCTGATATCAAGCAAAACAAAGCTTACGACGGACGAACTGAAAAGCAAAAGTCACGTCTAACTCAGCGTATTGGGCATGTTACGATTGGATCTGGTGTCATGACTGTTGCTCAAGCTAACCAGTTGTTAGAACCTTACACTGCCGAAGCGCCGCCACCGCCAATGGTTTTACATGACCTTGGACTTCCCATCTCACTGAAAGCTCTTGGGGTTGATAGGGATGGTGTTGCTCAGTTCACGGGGTTAGGCTTCTGTGTTCATAACTATGCCGAAAGTCCATGTGTTAAAAATGGTGACTGTGAGTTCTGTAATGAACATGTTTGCCTTAAAGGTATGCCTCACTCTCTTGATGAGTTAAAAACTCTTGAAGCGCTATATGAAGAGCAATTGAGGCATGCAAAAGCCGCCGCAGAAGATCAGGTTTTTGGAGCGGATAGATGGGTTACAGCTCTGGGCTTTCGATTGTCTAAGATAAAAACACTCATTTTTCTTCTTGAAGATCCAAAAAAAGCGGATGGCGCACACGTTAGAATACCTGATGAACTATCACCATCTCCTGTGAAGCGCTCACTGAATATAAATGAACAAAGCGCTATCCAAGGGTTTGATCTTATGGCTTTAGCACTATCTGATATGAGGGAGGCATAATGGCTTTTGTTCCAGATAACAAAGAAACGATACTGGCTATCATCGATGGGTGGACTGGCAAACTTAGTTATGAGCTTTTGGCTGAGAAATTACAGTTAGAACTTGGCCTAAAAAAGCCGCCATCACGTTTCACATTCACCAAGTATGATGAAATTAAGCATGCTTTTGATTTGAAGAAAGAGCAGCTAAGGCAAAAGAAATCAGAAGCTATCCAAGATGCCAAGTCGTTGTTCGAAAGTACTGACAAATTAAGTGATCTTATCTCTAATCTAGGGAATGATGACGTAGCGATTGCAGAATTAATCAAGCAAGTAGAAAAGCTTGAAAAGGAGAATGAAAGGCTTAGTTCAGAAAATAAAAGGCTTAATTCTCAAAATGATATGTTGCTTGAAAGATTTGCGAGATGGCAATACAACCTTCAGAAGATGGATGGCGTCGATCTCAATAAGTTAGTTTCTACACTTGATGATGGCCTGCCTGCCAAGTCCAAATAAGGCGTACTTATACAACTAGTTTGTACTAATTCACTTCTGGCTTGACAGATGCCCCTCTTCGTTATAGGGGCATCTTATTGAAATGATTGCAAATAGTTAAGGCGTGTCCGTCAGTACAGTTCAGCTATGCATCTTGCATCAAGTCCCAAAATTCACTGTCTAACTTTTTAATTTCTATGACCTTTTCAACTTGCATTCCCAAGTTAAAATCATAAATGTATTGCGCTAGTTGCTGACCATCGATCAAAACCAGTGCGGTAGTGCCATTCAAATTATTAGCGTATTCTTGAGCACCTTTCGTATAAGATGAAGTGGTAATGAAAATCCCTTTGTTCGATTGAGCGACAGCTACGCACCAACAAACTTCTGAATCTCGTCTCGACCAACAGTATTACCAATATCATAACGTTTTGCTTGGATGTGGATTCGCCCTAACCCCAGCAAATCTTCTTTGATAATCCCGTCAATTCCATCATCGTTAGAGGCTTGAGTCACTTCACCAGCGTTTTTAACTTGTCCACCATAGCCCATTCTCTCAAGAAGAGACACGACAAGATGTTCAAACTCTCGTGGCGATTTTCTCAGAACCGTCTCTAAAATCTCATCATAGATGGATTTTTTAATTTCATCGAATGATTCAGAAAAGAGCTGAAGTGGCGTTTTATCTTCCGCTTCAATATCAGCCGATTCATCTACCGTTAAAGGCTTTAATTTTCTCTTTGTATGAGCTTTATAGAGGTATGTTTGAGCGTCTTCTCGTTGCAATACCAATCGACCAGCATCATTGATTTGATACACACCACGCTTAGGCTTATCTATATACCCTGCTAAATTTAAAAAGCTCATCGCCCACGAGATCCGATCTAAAAAAACGGGACCATTACCAGAATCATACATTTGCTCAATCTCTTCATCAGAGAGTTGGAAGTGTTGTGCTAACGGTTTAACCAGTTCTTTTAGTTTCTTCACTTCACCATCGAGTAAGTGAGTTAAAACTACAAATCGAATCTCGTTGTGCTTGGGGATTGTCATAATTCTTTACCTATGCCGCATTGCGCTTAAAGTTCTCAGCCTGCTCAAAAATCTCTTTATACACTTCATCACGATCAATCGGTGGGTAGCCCCACTCATCGAGCAAGATGATCAGATCAAAGTGCAATTCAGCTTTGATATCGTCTCGCTTGTTCCAATCGGTGTATTTCGCTTTATCATCAATGACCTTCTTCACCTCTTTAGATAGGTCAAGTAGCTTCTCTTCTGGGTAGGTAAAGTCGTACTTATGAGCCAATGAAATGAGAATGTCGTAAAACGCTTTTTCTTCAAAATCTATCCCCATTTCACCAAACGATGCCATTTCAGCACGTAGTTCATTATAAAGGTTGATAATTTCATCTGAAAAATCATTAATAACTTCCGAGCGAAGTACATCCTTTTCGTCACGCTCATTGTACTTTTCAACCAACATATTCATTTTCTTGGTGAAATCGACACCTTTCACTTTGTTGGTCTTTTTAAACTCGCCAATCGCCTTAGCAAGCATTTGCTGAAGCAGTTGAAGTTTCGTATTGGGCTGCTTCACCATCTCCAGCTTGGCAAGATAATCATCATCGAATATATCAATCTCGCCACCGTCTTTCTCACCCAGCTTAAAGATCTCTTCGACTCCATCACTGATCAGAGCATCTTTAACCAAATCCCTTACTCTGCGGTTCATTTGCTCTACATCTGGCGCACCGCCAGTGGTGATTTTAAATACTATGGTTCGAACGGCTAGATAGTAATGAATCTTGTCTTTATGGGTTTTGGTCAGCTCACTGCTTCCCACACAAATGTCATAAGCCGATTTGAGGCGCTTAGTCAGATCCATAAACGTCTTTTCAAACTTCTTGGTTCTGAGTGCAAAGTCAGCCGAGGCATTTAAACAATGTAACTGCTCTAATGGAGTGCCATTGAAGTATGGCTTTGAATCGAACTTATGGAATAACCCATCTAACAGACTCAGGTGATCTTTAACGATAATGACCGACTGTTTAATGTCTTCTAGGTTCTGATCTTGCCCTGCTGTGTATTGGGAAAGAGCAAGGTTCATCTGTTTTTTAATGCCGATGTAATCGACTACCAGACCATTCTCTTTACCTTCAAATTTACGGTTTACTCTCGAAATGGTTTGGATCAGATTATGTTTTTGCAATGGCTTATCAATGTAGATGGTATCGAGAAACGGCACATCAAAGCCAGTTAGCCACATATCGACTACAATAGCGATTTTGAAGTTCGATTTGCCATTTTTAAACTGACGATCCAGCTCTTTACGATACTCTTTACTACCGAGCTTATTCCACAACTCTTTGTCATCATCTTTGTCACGAGTCATAATCATCTTGACCCGCTCCATCGGCTTCACTTTTTTCTTATCGCTTTCCGATAAAGTCGCACCATCCTCACAGACCTTTACCTCATCCCACTCAGGACGAAGCGCAATCAGTTCTTTGTAGAACTGATAAGCGATTTCACGGCTGCTACAAACGAACATTGCTTTGCCTTTTTGAGTCGTGCCTTCTTCAACACGCTTCTCATAATGCTCAACAAAGTCTTTTGCTATGGCTTTAATGCGATCTGGGTCGCCCAGTATGGTAGACATACTCGCCATAGCCGTTTTGCTTTTATCTATTTGATATTCGTTTGCTCCAGCTTCTTCACAGGCTTTATAGTATTTTTCGACTTCTTCAAGCTGGCGACCATCAAGCAACACTTTTGCTGCTCGACCTTCATAAACGATACGAACGGTAATTTCATCAAAAACCGATTCTGTCATTGTGTAGCTATCGACAACTGCACCAAATACATCCAGCGTTGCGTCAATCGGTGTACCTGTAAAACCGACATAAGTAGCATTTGGTAAAGAATCGTGAAGATACTTAGCAAAGCCGTAAGTCTTTTTCACCCCGTCTTCAGTAACGGTAATTTTCTGTTCTAAATTGGTTTGGCTGCGGTGAGCTTCATCTGAGATGCAAATGACGTTGGTTCGCTCACTCAGCAACTCCAAATCTTCGGTAAATTTATGGATGGTAGTCAGGAATACACCACCACTTTTACGCCCTTTCAAGTGTTCACGAAGTTCAGCACGGCTCTCTACACTAATGATGCTTTGATCACCCACATAACCTTTTGCATTGGTGAATTGACCTGAAAGCTGATCATCCAGATCAGTACGGTCAGTGATGAGAATAATGGTTGGGCTACCTAATTCGACATCTTTCATCAGTAGGCGAGATAAGAACAACATGGTGTAGCTCTTGCCACAACCAGTTGCGCCAAAATACGTACCACCTTTACCATCACCACTCACCAGCTTACCGTGCTCATCAAAGCACTTCATATGTTGTTTGATATTGGCGAAAAGCTTGGTTGCTGCGTAATACTGAGGGTAACGACAAACAATCTTTTCTTGTTTGCTTGAAGTATCAGGAAAGTAGATAAAGTGACGTATAACATCAGTGAGTCGTTTTTTGTTAAACAAACCGCTGATCATCGTAAACAGTGAATCAATACCGTCTTTATCTAGCTTCTCTGCACCCGTAATTTTGCGCCAAGAGTAATAAAACTCGTATGGGGCAAAGTAAGACCCCATTTTGTTATTCACACCATCACTAATCACGCACAAGGCGTTGTATTTAAATAGCTCAGGAATGTCTCGGTCATAACGAGTGGTAAGCTGCTTATACGCATCATAAATGGTCGCTTCTTCACGAATCGCGCTCTTAAACTCAAACACCACCAATGGCAAACCATTGATGTACAAGATGCCGTCAGGGATACGCTGCTCATAGCCTTGTATCTCCATTTGGTTGACGATGCGATAGCGGTTGTTCTCTAAGTCAACGTAGTCGATAAGCTGAATGTATAAGTCTTTCTGGTTTGCATCTTCACGCTTGAGCAAAAAACCATCAGAGACAAACTTCATAATGGCTTTGTTGGTATCGTAGAGATCCGAAGCAGGAAGGTACTCAAGCTTATGGATAATTTGCTCTATCTCATACGTTGTAATGCCTTCCGCTTGGTAACGTGTGGCTAGAAATTCACGAAGATCGGACTTAACCAGCACATCTTCAGGTGCTCGATCAATCGCCTCACCACGAGTATGTGGGTAGCCTTCTTTCCCTAGCAGTTCAATAATGGCTTGTTCCAGCCGTTCTTCTGTGAATTTCATCAGTTAAGCCTTCGAGATCCTTTGTAAAATTATTTGTGATAGATTTTTCAGCTGAACCTGAGAGTTTTTAATCACATCAATATTGTCATTTATCTTATTAATAATTTCTTTGAATAGAAGAACCAAACCACCATCTGGGTTGATAATATTTATCTTTACTAAATCTTTAATCGGCAACTGTGGTTGGGCTGAACCAGATAAGAAAGACTCAATCTTAATCTTCATTTCAACGCTTTGAAGCAATGAAAAAATAAAACCAGAATGCTCCTCAGATTTAGGTCTTATAATTAACATTCCAGAATTTATTCGCATATGTTTATAAGGGTTTACACTAGAGAATCTGGCGACATTTCCGATTGTCCCTCTAGTTGTCAGAACCACATCATTGACCTGAAGTTTCCCTTTTCTTAGCAATAAATCTCTTTCTTGATCAATAAAGCATAGATTCTCGAACAGGAATCCTTTTTTAGTAACATTGCCTGTATTCAGAAACAAACAATACCCTTGATCTTTCATTTGCTCTTTACTTGGGTAGTTTTTTCCACGGTCTCCATCAATCAAATCAGATATATCGCTAAGATTTCCGAATGACCAACCACTAGGTATATTTGTTTCTAATTCTTCACAATACTCCATCTCACCACCTGAGGACTTGTAAGGCTTCCCTTCTAGTTCAGGCTTACCGATGGACTCTGCGTACTCTTTTGATATCGGGAACTCAAAATCGACAAACCACTGTTTGTAAATAGCTTGAGCAGTATCCTCTAGCTTTTGAGTAAGTTGGTCGTTGAGTGCAATACGATCATTCACCACATTGTATTCACGAACGATTTCACGCTGCTTTTCGATAGATGGGATTGGTAGTTCCATATCGCAGAAGTCAGTCCAACTAAAACCACCACGGACACTATTGTCAGTCATAAACCAAGCGTTTCGGTCGAACTCTGAGCGCCTGCACCACATCATCAGATATGCAGGTAAAAGCTCTTCTTCATCCTTGACCTCAAAAACCACATATGCTGGCGATACAATGATTGGTTCATCATCTTCAAGCATTGAAATGGGCAACACTTCATCTCGGCCAACGTGCATTGGGTTAAATGCAAATTGATTTTTCTTAACCACTCGGTAGGTACTAAGGTCAGTACCATTCACGTTGGCAACCGATGGCATAAAGTGTTTGTTTATGTTTATGCCTTTAAGTGAAGAGATAGCTCCATCAGAATTTTTTAGCTTGACTAGGGTGACGTAATCACCAATACGCTTATAGTGTGATCTCATAGCCCAACTCTTCAAATACAGATAAAAGTTCCGATTTCGACTTTTCTTCTTGCTTCAATAGTGCTGTAAAGTCATCTCGCATTTGACTCATTTTCTGGTCAAAATCGACATCTTCATCGTGATTTTTAAACTCGATATATTTACTTGGCACTAATGAGTAGTCTTTTGCTGCGATCTCTTCTTTAGTCGCAGAGTAACAATACTCAGCAATATCTTTGTATTCCGTCTCGGCTCGTACTTCTTGCCAAGTGTGAAGCGTTTCAGCAATTTCAGAGATTTTCTCTGGAGAGAATTGAACGTATTTTTTCTCGAATGGTTCACCTTGCTTGCGTAAGTCCATAAATAGGACTTCGTCTTCACGATTACGGTAATGACGAGTCAGATCTTCGTGTGGAACCGTTCGCTCTTTCTTGTTCTTGTTAATAATCCAAAGTGTCACACTGATATCGGTGGTATAGAACATCTTCATTGGTAGAATGATGATAGCTTCAATTAAACCATTCTCGATAAGCTTCTGACGAATCGCCTTTTCGGTGCCATCCCCTGACAACGCACCGTTAGCTAAAATAAATCCAGCCACACCGTTCTCAGACAGCTTGGAAACCATATGCAAAATCCAAGCATAGTTGGCATTGCCTGTTTGAGGAGTTTCGTAGCCATCCCAGCGGTGATCATCAACCAGCTCATCGGAAGCTCGCCAATCTTTTTGGTTAAATGGTGGGTTTGCCATAATAAAATCAGCTTTCAGGGTTTCGTGCTGATCATTGGCAAAGGTATCTTTGGCGGCTGCGCCAAGGTTGGCAGAAATACCACGAATAGCGAGGTTCATTTTCGCTAATTTGTAAGTAGCGCCTGTATACTCTTGACCATATACAGAAACGTCTTTCTTGTTGCCTTTGTGGTTTTCAATGAACTTCATTGACTGAACAAACATACCTCCCGAACCACAACAAGGGTCATAGATTTTACCTTTATACGGTTCGATCAGTTCTGCGATTAGGTTAACGATGCTCTTTGGCGTATAGAACTCGCCTTTACCCTTACCTTCTGCTATTGCAAATTTAGACAAGAAATATTCGTAGACACGACCCACCACATCTTCGTGCGGATTGGCTAGGGTGTCGATGTTGTTAATCACATCTATTAGTGCGGCTAGCTTGCTGACATCCAAACCAAGACGAGAAAAATAGTTATCAGGCAATGCGCCTTGCAGTGCTTTGTTGGTTTTTTCGATTGTACTTAAAGCGGTATCAATCTTTAGGGCAATATCTTCTTGTTTAGCGTTTTTCTGAATAAAGCTCCAACGGCTCTCTTCAGGTAGATAAAAAACATTGTCCTTGGTGTAAGCAGGCACCATATCAATGTGTTTTTCTAGCCCTGCATCAATCAGCTTTTGACGCTGTTTCTCAAAGGTATCGCTGATGAACTTGAGGAATATCAGGCTTAATACGATGTGTTTGTATTCGGATGATTCAACACTACCACGTAGCTTGTTGGCTGCATCCCAGAGTGTTTCTTCAAATGATTTTTCGTTTTTCTTTTCTGCTGGTTTCTTAGCCATGTTCTTGTTTACCATGCGAAATTTAGTGGGGAAATTTTACAGTAATATGCAACATACGCCTAGCGTACTGCATAGTAGATGTACATTGTTTGTCGTGGTTGATGAAAATTAACCGTGTTTTAGGGGAGAAGCTCTTTAGCATCACAGCCCAAGGTTTCCGCAATTTCATACAACTTCTCAATCGTGATATTGACTTCACCGCGCTCAATGCGTCCTACATAACTTCTATCTATCTCTGCGAACAACGCGAGTTTATCTTGAGTTAACCCTTTGGATTTCCTCATTTTTGCAATGCGTTTGCCCACAAGTGCTGCAAGCTTCTTGTTCATGTTTTTTATTTATGAAATTAATTTGTTGAACAATTGCACAGTTGCGGCATATAATTCCACGGATTATAATCCTCAAAATCATCAATAAAGGCCGTTTTTTTGAACACATGAAGTTAAAGATCAGAAAAGAGTTATTTCTCGCCATTTATTACAATGAACATTTCTCTGCTAATGAAGCTTACGTAACCCACCACCGGCATCCATTCGTTCTTCAGACTTCTGAAGAAGCGTTCCATTGGGCTGTTATCCCAGCAATTTCCGCGCCGGCTCATACTCAGCCTGATCTGGTATCGCCACAATAACTGCCGGAACTGCCTGCTCGTATAATGACTGCCCTGATCGCTGTGGAACATCACCCCGCCGGGCTTACCACGGGTTTCCCATGCCATTTCCAGCGCTTTCATGGTGAGCCTGCTGTCCGGCGAGAACGACATGGCCCAGCCCACTGGTTTTCTTGCGAACAGGTCGAGAACAACGGCGAGGTACGCCCAGCGCTTACCCGTCCAGATATAGGTCACATCACCGCACCACACCTGATTTGGCTCGGTCACGGCGAACTGCCGTTCAAGGTAGTTAGGGATAGCAACATGTTCATGACCACCACGTTTATACCGGTGAGTCGGCTGTTGACAGCTGACCAGCCCCAGCTCTTTCATGAGCCTGCCAGCAAGCCAGCGTCCCATCTGGTAGCCCCTCCGGGTTGCCATTGTGGCGATGCTTCTTGCTCCGGCCGAACCGTGGCTGATGCCATGTAGCTCAAGTACCTGACTGCGTAATACAGCCCGTCTGCCGTCTGGTTTATCAGGACGGTTTTTCCAGTATCTGTAGCTACTGCGATGAACCCCGAACACATGGCAGAGTGTGACCACAGGATAATGCGCTCTGAGTTTCCCGATTATCGAGAACTGTTCAGGGAGTCTGACATCAAGAGCGCGGTAGCCTTTTTTAATATTTCATTCTCCATTTCAATGCGTTGTAGCTTTTTCCTCAGCTCACGTATTTCGATTTGTTCTGGTGTTATCGGAGAGGCTTTTGGTGTTTTGCCCTGACGCTCATCACGCAGTTGTTTGACCCATCTTGTCATTGTGGAAAGGCCAACATCCATAGCTTTGGCGGCATCTGCCACCGTGTAGTTCTGGTCAACAACCAGTTGAGCGGATTCGCGTTTAAACTCTGCGCTGAAATTTCTTTTTTTCATTGGAGCACCTATGTTGTTCTGAGGTGAGCATATCACCTCTGTTCAGGTGGCCAAATTCAGTGTGCCACTTCAGGTGGGAATATCGAGAGCTATCAATAAGTGACTTAAATGAACTCGTTACTCTGCGTAAATCATTTCTCCCATGTTTTGGTGACTACAGGCCATGTGTATCTGGTACACAAAGAAAAACCACGCTGATGAAAACAAATGGAAAGTGGTATGTCCCACAGGGAACCGCGTTCAGTAGTCACATAGTTAAGTATCCGATGGATGTTATTACCCAAAGTAACTCCGTGCTAGATATGAGTAGCAGCATTGAGAATGAATTCATATGTGCTCAAATAGCGAAGGAACTTGGTTTTAAAGTCCCCGATATGGACATAATAACCGTAGAATCAGGAGCTAAAGCCCTTGCAGTAAAACGGTTCGACCGATGTTTTGGTGATGGAGTTGTGACTCGTAGACACCAAGAAGATTTCTGCCAGATTTTGGGTGTACCTGAACATCAAAAATATCAATCGGAGAACAACCTAAGTGTCTCCAAAATTGTTGATGTTTTAAGTCTCTCTGCGCAAAGCAAGGCGAACAATCATGACTTTTTTAAATTCATGATTTTACAGTGCCTTCTTGGTGCCACTGACGGTCATCTCAAGAATTTTTCCGTGCATATTGATACTGGCGGATACTATAAACTTGCACCGTTCTACGATTTGCTATCAGCTTACCCTGCTGTCAGTGCTACAGGGTTAAATAAGCGCAAGCTAAAACTAGCAATGGGACTGCAAGCATCACGAGGATACAAATACCATATCAGCAAGATTTGCTTACGGCATATAGAGCAGACAGCGAGTCAGTTTGGTATCAGTAATGCTGAATGCCATGAAATCGTCTATGCCTTTCTCGCTCAATTTAGTAGCGCACTGAGTTCTATAGACAAAAGATTCCCTGGACAGGAGTTTGCGTTGGTAAAGGATGCAATATTTCAACATGCCACTGAAATCGTTGAAAAGTTAAGCAGAACAATTAAGTAAACATCTGGGGTAACAATGGTTGCCCGTGTTGTAAACATACTCGTTAGCAGTGAGGGGAAATATGGCTGAAACCACGACCAATGGAAGTAACACGACTCTCGACTTGAAGCAGTCTTTCGCGCTGTTAAGTGTCGATAAAAGCGGTATCGTAACGATGAAATTTGGAGATGAAGTAACGTTTTTTATGAATGACAAATGTTCAGCAATCACGGCCGATTTATTAAAAGTGATTGCGTCAATAAAAAATGGGAGTATCCAGCAATGAAGCGCGAAAAAGAAAAGATCCGTGGTTTAACAGAAACTTCGTGTGAGAACCACTTCTGTTGATTGCTCCTTCCCAAGAAATGAAAAAAGAATTAGATGCGACTATTAGGAGTAAGGATGGTATGGAAGCAAAAATCGGCATTCTATCAGAAGAGCTTGCTCGTAAGCGTATGATTCGTATTGCAGAAGGAAAAGTGACGTCTGAAGAACCTTATCCTCAATTTTTGTTTGAGTCACTGGCTGCGCTTTCACAACTGTTGTCTAACGAAAATGTTGAACTGTTGAATTTGATTGCTCGCGAGAAGCCAAACAGTCTTGATGAACTTGCTGAAATGAGTGGGCGCAGTATCAAGGATGTTACTGATGCTTTCGAAGCTCTTTCATCTAAGGGCTTTGCTTGCCTGGATGTGAGGGGAATGGAATCTCGACCAATAGCGTTGTTTACGAAGTTCGAGATCGTTATGGGCAACAATTTTACCCTTTGAAAAGTGTTTCAAGTACCGTGTAGTTCTTTCCGTTTTTTGATGTAAATAAAACGAAGGTTTGTGTTACATCTCCTTTCTCATCATATTTTAATGAATATCCTTCCATTTTCCGTAACAAAACTCGTAAACTAAACTATGTAACATAAACGTATGGGAGTGTTCCATGATAATTGGATATGCGAGAGTAAGCACTACAGATCAAAACTGTGATTATCAGATTGATGAACTAACCAAATCTGGCTGTGAAAAAATCTTTATAGAAAAGGCTTCAGCTAAGACCAAAGATCGCCCTGAACTTACTAGATTACTAGACTCCCTTCGCCAGGATGACATAGTTGTAGTTTATAAACTCGATAGGCTTGGACGCAGTCTTAAAGATCTTATTACTTTGCTTGAGATGTTTAAGAGCAACGGAGTTCAGTTTAAATCATTGTCCGAAAACATTGATACAACAACATCTACAGGGAAGCTAGTGTTTAACGTGATTGGAGCTATAGCTGAGTTTGAGCGAGATATTATTGTGGAAAGAACCAAGGCTGGACTTAAAGCTGCAAGAGCGCGAGGCAGAAAAGGTGGCAGGAAGCAAAAACTCACAGATAAGCAAATTAAGCTCGCGAAATTGATGCTACAAGATCCCTCAGTACAAAAATCTGATGTGGCTAAGCACTTCAATATTTCTAGGCCAACGCTCAACAGATATCTAGATGCGGCACCAGATTTGGAACAAGAGAGTCTGTTTAAATAGCGTCTTTAATTTGAAATATCGGGATTTGGGAATTGGTGTAAATAGAATCTAGGAGAAGACCAGGTGAGCAAAGAGAAAGGACAAAGAAATAGAAATCTCTTCATTGCATGGGTTGATGAAATGAAGGACAAGAACCCTCCGAATTGGCTGGATTACTGGCATGGTGATACTTTAAGTCCCAAAAAGATAGCAGATGAGCTTGGTTTTGATTCGTCTGCATTCAAAGCATCTAGAAACAAAAAACTCTTCGAACTATTCGATGAGCTTAAGAAAGAGCTTGCAACAGAGGGGGTGTATCAAAAACGGAAAGAGAATCTGCCACTGGAAGAACTGAGCGCTGAAGTCAGGGGAGTGTTCCAGGACAATATGGACGAGGGTATAACAGATAGCATCAAGGTTCGTGACTTAAAGCGGTTCAATGCTCGGTTACAAGCTGAAAATGCAAGACTTACCGCCGAAGTCGCTAGGCTATCTGAATTTAAAGAAGTTCTCATTGAAATGGGGCTTTGGAAATGAGTAACGGTACTTTCTTGGTTCGGATTACCCAGATATATCAATATCATCCTGATAATGTTCAGTTAGGTGCTGTGTTTGTTAACCAAAACGCTGGAGCACACCGAATCGTATTGCTAACTACTCAAAACCAGCTAAATATGAAGCCGCAAGTAGGGCAGCAATGGGAGATATTAAAAGAGAATAACTATAGTGTGCGACAACAGCCAGTTAGTGTGGGTGGTTATGTGGACGTGTGGCGTTTCATGCAACCCAAACTTAAGTGTGTGATGCCTGACAATGGTATTGGTTTCGTTAACTTTTTAAGCTCTGAGAAAGAGTTTGTCGGTATTGGCAGGGTGAAAGCACAATTACTCTGGGCTGAATTCCGTAGTGACATTTTCACCATGCTCGAATGCGAAAAAGATGAACCATATAAACATGATAAATCAATAAGTAACTTTCAAGCGATCAAGGATGTTTTGAGGAGTGATGGGACGGTAAATGCGCTTTATCAAGGTTTTAGAAAATATGCCAATCTCAAGTATGCGAGCCAGTTAGTTGAGTGGGAGGTAGAAGAACCTATTCAACGTCAACTTTTTAGATTGTCAGGTAAGGATGCAATTGGATTTTTGAAAACGAATCCGTACCGCTTGTTGTCTTTGGGTATGAGATTTAGCAAGGTTGACGAGATCGCACAAAAACACTTCAAAGTTGAACCAAGTGATGAAATAAGGCTTGCAGCTATAATTGAACAATCTTTGCGTCTATGGAGTGACAAAGGGCATACGGTTGCACTTTGGCGTGACATAGAACATACGATTAGCACCTACTTAAATAACGACAAGTTACTTATTGAAAGGGCTAAACAGTTAACTGGCGACATCATCGGTTTTGTAAAACACGATGACAAATACTACGCCTCAGGCAACTATATTTTTGAAAAAACAATAGCCAAACGATTCAGCAAACTCAGCAAAATGGGAAGCCTTTGGCGAAGTGAACTAGAGGTTGCGTTCACTACTTCTATCCCTGAAGGTTGGAAACTTGAGGAAGCTCAAGCAAGAGCTGTAAGGACAGCATTAGTCAGCCATATTTTTGCTCTCACTGGAGGTGCTGGCACAGGTAAAACGACAACCACGAAGCTTATCGTTGATGCCTATCAAAAATTAGGTTTTAGTATTTATCCAGTAGCGCTTTCAGGAAAAGCAGCTAGACGCCTTCAGCAGTCTATTGGCATTAATTGTATGACGATAGCGCGATTATTACGTAAAGACAGTATTCCAGATAACAGTGTTTTACTGATTGACGAAGCGTCGATGCTAGACGCTTACACTATGTGGCGTTTGGTTACTTTGTTCTCCGACAAGTCAAGGATCGTACTCGTGGGAGATCCTAATCAGTTACCTCCGATCAATGCAGGGTTAATTTTGCATGATGTTATTAAGAGTGGGGTAATCAATCATGTCGAACTAGATGTGGTTAAGCGACAAGGCGCTATTAGCTCTATTCCTGAGTATTCGAATGACATACGCAATGGCAATAAGCCATCTTCTTTAACGACGTCTGATATTACGTTCCATGAATCAAGTGATGACCTGCTTCAGGACGCTGTGTCGGTGTATTTGAAATACGACAGGGCGATGATTGTAGCATCGACGAATGCCACCGTAAGAAATGCTAACCTCAAGTTACAAGCAGAGGTGAACCCTAATGGTCGGTTACTTGATCTAACAAATATGCCGATCACTAAAGGAAACTATGAGTTCAGAGAAGGCGACCCAATAGTTATAACCCTGACAAACTATAAATACGATGTTCAAAATGGCACTTTGGGCGTGATAACAAACGCTGAAGCAACCGAAGAGTATGCTTGTATCATTGAGCTAGAGGATATTGGCGAGGATGGAAGCAAAAGATCTTTAAAGGTCGATTGGCAGCTATTCGAATATGTAGAGCTGGCTTACGCACTAACGCTACATAAGTTGCAAGGCTCGCAAGCTGAGAATGTAATCGTGCTGCTGGAGCGAAGCTTGTTGCTTGATCGAAGTTGGCTTTATACAGCCATAACACGAGCCGAAAGTAAGGTACATATCATTGGTAAGGAGTATGACTTTCAGTATGGGATAAACAAGCGCAGTGCTTTGGATACACGCAAAACAGCTTTGTCAGAAATGTTGAAAAATGCTTAAATAGAGCTGAATTAAGTAAAAAATGCGGATATTTTTACACGTTTAGTTGGTGAAAGGTTGATTTTTAAATTAGGGTCAGTTTGGCTATATGTATGATTTGTATGGAAATTTTAATTGTACTGACCCTGCTTTGGTTTTATTTGTCTTAGTTAACCGTTCTGATTTGTCATTAAAACAATAGGTTATATTGTTTTAAGGTGGATGATTAAAGCATCTGCCAGCCATAAAAAAGAAGCCTCCGTTATGGAGGCTTCTACGTATCAGGTCAAAATCATTGGCCATTGTGGCGGTGTCTGATTCATCTCTTCTATCATCACCGACTCGATGTTATGCCAGATAGCGGTGATGTCCGCCATTGTGATGCCAAGCAACCCCATTGCGAACCAACAGGCGGAAACAACGCCCAGACCGCTGCTGATCACCGCAAGCCCGACATAATCAGACCGACGAAAACGGATGTTGAGTGTGCTGGCCAGAAACATCATTACGGCACTAAGAAGTTGCCAGCGAAGAAGAACCACGCCAGTGGTGAGGGTAGCCATCAAACAATTCCTCTGAAAAGAGCCGATGCCCTGGACAGCGCGGCGTTGTTCACGGGAGGCGTGGTACACTCTGGCTATCGCGGGGCTTGCAGAACACAAAAATGAAACACTCTGTTTGTTTCATTAATTTTGTGAACTATATCACAATTGATTGTTTGTTAGCCATATTAGGCCGTGACTTTTATTGCTGTACAGATTATGTGGTTTTTCAGTGGCATTAAGGGCATATCTTCCCGCCGCCTCTGCATTCCTGTAGGAAATTAATTTTGAATATCAATGAATTATTTTCATCCAGGTGACGATTAGAAAGGTATCAATTTCAAATCAGGCAAAAGTGCTATTTATACCGTAAGATTTATCTAAAGACGTCGGTACCCAGGGTTTTCACCTTGCAATGGCCGGGTATAAACAGGCAGGAAATTGATAGCAATGAGTCATCGTGCACGACACCAATTACTGGCGTTGCCGGGCATTATCTTTTTAGTTCTCTTTCCCATCATTCTTTCGCTATGGATTGCCTTCCTTTGGGCAAAATCAGAAGTGAATAATCAGCTCCGAACCTTTGCTCAACTGGCACTGGATAAATCCGAGCTGGTCATTCGCCAGGCAGATTTAGTGAGCGATGCAGCTGAACGCTATCAGGGGCAAGTTTGCACTCCAGCCCATCAAAAGCGAATGTTGAATATTATTCGTGGCTATCTTTATATTAATGAATTGATCTATGCCCGTGATAACCATTTTTTATGCTCATCGCTGATAGCGCCTGTAAACGGCTATACGATTGCACCGGCCGATTATAAGCGTGAACCTAACGTTTCTATCTATTATTACCGCGATACGCCTTTTTTCTCTGGCTATAAAATGACCTATATGCAGCGGGGAAATTATGTGGCGGTTATCAACCCTCTCTTCTGGAGTGAAGTGATGTCTGATGACCCGACATTGCAATGGGGTGTGTATGATACGGTGACGAAAACCTTTTTCTCGTTAAGCAAAGAGGCCTCGGCAGCAACGTTTTCTCCGCTGATTCATTTGAAGGATTTAACCGTACAAAGAAATGGCTATTTATATGCGACAGTTTATTCGACAAAACGCCCAATTGCAGCCATTGTTGCGACTTCATATCAACGTCTTATAACCCATTTTTATAATCATCTTATTTTTGCGTTGCCCGCCGGTATTTTGGGGAGTCTTGTTCTGCTATTACTCTGGCTACGTATTCGACAAAACTATTTATCTCCCAAACGTAAATTGCAACGCGCCCTCGAAAAACATCAACTTTGTCTTTATTACCAGCCAATAATCGATATCAAAACAGAAAAATGTATCGGCGCTGAAGCGTTGTTACGTTGGCCTGGTGAGCAGGGGCAAATAATGAATCCGGCAGAGTTTATTCCGCTGGCAGAAAAGGAGGGGATGATAGAACAGATAACTGATTATGTTATTGATAATGTCTTCCGCGATCTGGGCGATTACCTGGCAACACATGCAGATCGCTATGTTTCTATTAACCTGTCGGCCTCCGATTTTCATACGTCACGGTTGATAGCGCGAATCAATCAGAAAACAGAGCAATACGCGGTGCGTCCGCAGCAAATTAAATTTGAAGTGACTGAGCATGCATTTCTTGATGTTGACAAAATGACGCCGATTATTCTGGCTTTCCGCCAGGCAGGTTACGAAGTGGCAATTGATGATTTTGGTATTGGCTACTCTAACTTGCATAACCTTAAATCATTGAATGTCGATATTTTGAAAATCGACAAATCGTTTGTTGAAACGCTGACCACCCACAAAACCAGTCATTTGATTGCGGAACACATCATCGAGCTGGCGCACAGCCTGGGGTTAAAAACGATCGCTGAAGGCGTCGAAACTGAGGAGCAGGTTAACTGGCTGCGCAAACGCGGCGTGCGCTATTGCCAGGGATGGTTCTTTGCGAAGGCGATGCCGCCGCAGGTGTTTATGCAATGGATGGAGCAATTACCCGCGCGGGAGTTAACGCGCGGGCAATAAAATTACAGGCGGTGGCGATAATCGCTGGGAGTGCGATCAAACTGCCGACGGAAAACGCGGGAGAAGGTCTGCTGCGAGACATAACCCAGGTCCATTGCGATATCAAAAATCGGACGCTCGGTGGTGCGCAACTCAACGGCGGCCAGTAACAGGCGGCGTTGGCGAATGTAATCGCCAAGCGTCTGATGCGTCACCGTGCGGAACATTCGTTGCAAGTACCACTTTGAATAGCCTGATTTTTTTGCGACTACATCAATGTTAAGCGGCTGGTCAATATGCTCGTCAATCCATGCGATAAGATCCTGAATAATTTTCTGATGGGACATAAATCTGCCTCTTTTCAGTGTTCAGTTCGTTAATTCATCTGTTGGGGAGTATAATTCCTCAAGTTAACTTGAGGTAAAGCGATTTATGGAAAAGAAATTACCCCGCATTAAAGCGCTGCTAACCCCCGGCGAAGTGGCGAAACGCAGCGGTGTGGCGGTATCGGCGCTGCATTTCTATGAAAGTAAAGGGTTGATTACCAGTATCCGTAACAGCGGCAATCAGCGGCGATATAAACGTGATGTGTTGCGATATGTTGCAATTATCAAAATTGCTCAGCGTATTGGCATTCCGCTGGCGACCATTGGTGAAGCGTTTGGCGTGTTGCCCGAAGGGCATACGTTAAGTGCGAAAGAGTGGAAACAGCTTTCGTCCCAATGGCGAGAAGAGTTGGATCGGCGCATTCATACCTTAGTGGCGCTGCGTGACGAACTGGACGGATGTATTGGTTGTGGCTGCCTTTCGCGCAGTGATTGCCCGTTGCGTAACCCGGGCGACCGCTTAGGAGAAGAAGGTACCGGCGCACGCTTGCTGGAAGATGAACAAAACTAAAGCGCCACAAGGGCGCTTTAGTTTGTTTTCCGGTCTTTGTCTTTCTCTCTATCCCGCTGGTACACAGGAGGGTTTCCCCCGACGTCAACACACCTCATTCGAGCAC
>SKEK01000449.1_pt1 | contig 23297 bp, 26 predicted proteins | sample 4826761 | NCBI WGS metagenome assembly SKEK01 (sample SAMN11008811, study PRJNA524170) | human gut metagenome | biome: Human fecal sample; material: Feces; isolation source: fecal sample from pouch patient p32 | host: Homo sapiens | place: Israel: Tel-Aviv | collected 2015-10-13 | reverse complement strand
CTCAAAATCAAACTTTGCCACAATCGTCCCATACGACCATTTCCATCTTCAAACGGATGAATGATTTCCAACTCAAAATGTACAAGACACGATTTCACTAAATCGAGTAAATCACTGTTCTTAGCCCAGGCGAATAACTCTTCCACGAGCCCTGGAACAAACTGCGGACGTGCGCCCACATGAACCACTCGCCCACTCGCATCATAAACGCCAACATCACTCAAGCGAAACTGACCTGGATGCTTGATGAGGTCATTCGTTAACAAGCGATGTGCCTCCAAGAAATTCTCCACGCTATACGGATTCATCGAAAAGACGCGTTCATATGCCTCATACGCATTTTGCACCTCGTGAATATCCTTTGGTGGCCCGAGCACCCTGCGCCCCTCGATAATATCTGTTACTTGCTCCAGCGTTAGACTATTATTTTCAATCGCAAGCGAGGATTGAATCGATCGAATTCGATTTTCTTTACATGGTAATAATGGACGTTTCTCGATCGAATATTTCGTCAGAAGTTCCGCAATATTGTGCACCAGCACTAACATTTTTTCGGTAATTTGAAAATTAGGTTGCATCTTTCACACCTCTCTTTTGTCCTATTGTAATGCCACTTCTTTATTGAATCAAGCGAAAAACGAGCGGATTATAAGCGAAAAATAATCTCGTATCGAGGTTTTCTTTTCATTTATTTTTTAAAATGGAGTTTTTGCTATTGATTTATTGTATACACAGAACTATACTACTGTATATACAGTAAACAAAGGGAGAGTTTTATTCTGATGAAAAATGTTCGTTTTATGACACTAACCGCACTATTAACCGCGATTGCCATCTTCATTCCTATCGCGATGCCACTAAAATTGGTGATTCCACCTGCTTCATATACACTCGGAAGCCACGTTGCAATCTTTATCGCTATGTTTATCAATCCGTGGATGGCCATCTTCGTCGTTCTGGGGTCATCGTATGGATTCTTTATTTCCGGAGCATATCCACTCGTTATCGTATTCCGCGCGCTTTCGCATATTCTCTTTGCGACACTAGGAGCCTTTTTCCTACAAAAATATCCAAAGACACTAGAAAATCGCAAAGCGTCATGGATTTTCAACTTCGTATTGGCACTCATTCATGCAGTCGGTGAAGTACTAGCCTGCGTTCTCTTCTACTCCGTTTCAGGGACGGATCTTCAAAGCATGTTTTACGTCCTCTTCGTCCTAGTCGGATTTGGTACAGTGATTCACAGTATGGTAGACTATGAATTAGCACTAGCGGTGTATAAAGTTTTACAAAAAAGACGTTAAAAGAGGGAAACTATGCCAAAAGAACGAAAAGCTGAATTACTAAAATTGCTGAAAAATGCGCCGAAGCCACTCAATGGCCAAAGCCTGGCGGAACATTTCCACGTAACACGACAAATTATCGTGCAAGATATCGCGCTTCTTCGCGCTGACGGAGCCTTGATTCTATCGACCAACCGCGGATATGTCTACAAAGAGCAAGAGAGTTCGCCGTACGTTCATCGCCTCTTCAAGGTTAAACATGACACCAAGGCTATCGAAACTGAACTGCTGGCGATTGTCGACAATGGAGGTCGCGTTCAAAATATCCAAATCGATCATCCCGTTTATGGTGAAATCCAAACGCTCGTGAAACTGACCTGTCGCCGTGACGTTCAGCACTTCTTGGAACAAATCCATCAAGCCGACTTCCGCCCACTGTCGTCTCTAACAGACGGTGTGCATTATCATCTGGTTGAGGCCGAAAACCAACAAGACCTCGACTTTATCGAAGACGCCCTCGACAAATTAGGGTATTTAGTGAAAGAAGATTAAATGAAAGGAGCACCACACGATTGTGTGGTGCTCCTTTTTCATTCTTTAGAACTATGCCGTTTCCCTAACCTTTTTGCCTGTGCTTCTGTCATTTCTACAACATTACCCCAGTTTGTATTATGTGGCATGTTCCCTTTATTGTACCAATACACATCTGACTTTCCTTTTTTAGCTACATATACAGTTCGATACTCTTCTTGATTTACTGTTGTTTCTGTTACAGCCTCAGTTACAGCCTCAGTCTGGGCAACGGTTGTTTCTACTTTCTTCGCAAATAGCGGTTCCGCATTTCCTGTCGCATAGTCGATTTTTGCATTTGGTGAAGTGTTATCAAGCGTTACGTGAGTCACGCCATCTTTATCGATGTTCTCTTGTTTTGTTCCAAATGAAATCTTCATCAGAGTTCCATCGCTTTTAATTCCAGCATACTGCAACTCAATTTTTCGAGGAATGAGTTCATCCCCTTCGTAAATTGGCGTTACTTTATAATCCAACCAATCATTTGGATGCGCATTAATCCAATCCGCAAGATTGTTCTCATAGAAAAGCATCGCGGTTTGGTTTGCCGAATCCTTATCGGACAAACTACCTGTATTTAACAGGGCTGTCATTGGTGTTAAATTCCGTAACTCGTTATCGAGTCCACTGAATTGATATCCTACTAAATGCCCGCGATTCATCAACCACGCTTCTTTACCACTTCCGGAGTCATCAATCGGCATCTTATAGTTATGCCAACCAACTGGATCTACACTGATTTTCGGTTCTCTTTTTGCTTTCGGTTTATCTTTGATATTCAGTTGAATATGAGCCGATGTCGAACGCTCTAATTTATCAAGATCCCCCAATACTAATTGCTTTTCCTTCTTAAACGGAAGTAACGAATCTGGCAACTTCGCAGGTGCTACTGTTGTCGTTTCAACTGTTGTGACTTTCGCTACCTCCTCTGTTGTCGCCTTAGACTCTTTCTTATGTCCCCCACACGCTGCTAAAGAAATGCAAGCGAATACTAATAACCCCAATTTCCACTTCGATTGAATCTTCACCCTAATTCCCCCTAGTATACTTTGTTAAAAAACACACTAACTAGATTTAGTATAGTCCTCCTACATCCTGAATACAATAGAGTTTTTATTTATTTTTCGTCCTTTCGGGTGAAAAAACCGTATAGGATATATTGCTAACAGAAAAAGACCTGGCATTTCTGCCAGGTCTTCTACGTCATCCATAATTCAAGCCTCTGATTGGCTAAACTAAATCATTATTTGCTTTTTCAGTTAGTTCAAATTCATATTCCATACTTCTCCCTCAATTTTAGAAGCGCCTCTTTCCCATCTAGCACACGACCTTCTTTAACATCTTCGAGTGCTTCGTTTAGTAGACTTGCTTCTTCATATTGTCTTTCTGCTTCAAAATCTGTCATCGGAATATCATTCATTTTTTATTCCTCCTTTTTATTGGTCTATTAATTGTACCATATCTTATCTAGAACTACACTTTTCCTCCGCAACAAAAAAGACCTGGCATTTCTGCCAGGTCTATAAAACTGCGTTATATTTTAAGCGCACAGATTTATTGAGTAAAAACACGCCTCTCTGTACAGTTTATTCCTTGATTGAATACCACTGATTTGCCCATTCTAGCACCGGCAATTCCCGGTTTGCTAAGAGTACGCCCCACGGTTTCGTCGCGCATCGTTTGTACTCTTCGACGGCTTCTTCATAAGTGAGTTTTAAGGTCGACAGCTCGAATTCCTCTAATTCTTTGGACGTCATCTCGGTTTTCCCAAAACTTGTCACGAGGCAGAGGAAATAGTGGTTCACATTATGACGGTGAATCTGATTGTAGTAATCGCTCACCGTGCCAATCTTGCACAGCACCTCCACGCTAGCGCCAAGCTCTTCCTTCAGCTCCCGACGAATCGCCTCTTCGGGGGTCTCGCCTTCTTCTACGCCACCGCCAGCTGTTTCGATAAAAGCTCCGTTACCGAATATATCGTCTCTAACGACACGGACAAAGTAGAAAAATCCTTCCTCGTCCACAACGATGGCCCGAGCAACATGCCGATCATGCGTAATCTCTGTCTTCTCCCACTGCGTATCTTCTAATGTTAATGCTAATTCCTTCACTGCCAAACTCTCTTTCTACAGTATTTCTCTACCTAAATATCATTAATAACACAAATAGTACAAGTAATCCAAAACCTAAGCTTAACGCAATCTTGCCAACACGAATCGCATCTGCATCCGTTTGACTCCCTACCTTCTTACGAGCTTCAAAATCATTGATAAGCCCAAACTTCTTTTTGAATACGATGAGGTATCCAAAAATTGAAAATGTAATTCCTAGTGCAAAGATGATTATTTTTAATAATAACATTTTCCTCACCTCAGATTTTTCTGAAACTACCATACTTTCAGCCCTAATTCACTACTATTATCTCTCCTCCAATACAAAAAAAACAATTCTAAAACTTACATTTAATTCCTTTCTACCGCTTCTTTTCATATCATTTGGAACATGATAAACTAATAACAAAGTTAGATTTGGGAGGGCTTTATGAAACACAAAATTTTATTAACTTCTGTAACGCTTCTATCTGCTTTAATAGTAGCGTCTTGCGGGAACGAAGAAAAGAAAGTACCCGAAACAACTGCGGCGCCTACAACAGAAGTAACAACAACCGTAACAACTACAACAACAGAATCTTCTGCAACAAAAGAAGTATCACTCGCAGACACTCAACGTGTAGGCCGTGAAGATGTTGGTTATTTCAATGTTCCTAAAGACTGGGTAGAATACAAAGATCCAAACGGCGGCCCTCAATTCCAATACGCTACAAAAGATCCATACAATATGATTACAATCAATGGATATGGCAAAGACCAATTAACCGTCAATGCTGGGGAAACTTTCGGGGCTGAGTTACTAGCTAATCGTTTGTATGAAGGCTGGCAACACAATCCTAAAGTCGAAAAAACGCAAAAGGAAAAGACAAAATTTGCTGGCGAGGATGCTTTCCTTATTAAAATTCAATTGAAAGAGGACAAATACATGTTCCAATGGGTTTTCCAAAGATGCGAAAAAGTATACGACGTTTTACTGGAAGGAACAGAGAATACAGTCGCAACATTAAAACCTATTCTTGAACAATCTTGGAGCTTAGACCCAAAATTTCCTAGACAATACTAAAAGAGACGGACTCTGACAATCGGACTCTTCTCACAGTTCGAGAAAAATGAACTCTCTATTTAAATTCAATCTAAAGAATGGTAAAATAACCTTGTGACAACAACTTTTAAGGAGAACAATCATAATGAAAAATAAAATTTTATTAGGCTCTGTGACGCTCCTGTCTGCTTTAATGGTAGCGGCTTGCGGAAACGGAGAAAAGAAAGCAACGGAAACAACGGCAGCTCCAACAACAGAAGCAACTACAACTACAGCTGCACCAACTACAACAGCACCGACAACTACTGCTGGCGCTTCTTCTGAGACGGCTGAAGTTTCACTTGAAGATACTAAACGTATCGGACGTGAAGATACTGGTTATATCAATGTTCCTAAAGACTGGGTAGAATTCAAAGCTGCCAATGGTGGCGATCAGTATCAATATGCTGCATTAGATGGATATAATATTGTGACATTAAACGTCTTCACTAAGGACAAATACCAACCTGTCGAAGGTGAAACGTGGGGCGCAGAAATGATTGCAAACCGATTATATGGTACATACCAAAAAAATCCTAGCATCGAAAAAATCCAAGGTGCCAAAAGAAAAGTGGTCGGAATGGATGCTTTTCTAGTTCAAATTCTTACAAAAGATGGTAAATATTTCTTCACCTGGGTCTTCCAAAAAGACGACAAAGTGTATTCAACAAGCTTTGAAGGAAATAAAGAAACACTTTTAAAAATGTTTGACTTGATTGAACAAACATGGGGCTTAGATCCAAAAACTCCTGGAAAATAATCAATCGTTAATTACTGAGACTAATCCCTATGATTAGTCTCTTATTTTATACTCTTTTTGCTATTATTTAAATTCCATCACATTAATGGTAAAATAGACCTATAACAACTGTTAAGGAGAACAATCATGATGAAAAACAAAATTTTATTAGGTTCTGTGACGCTTCTATCTGCGTTAATGATAGCGGCATGCGGAAACGGAGAAAAGAAAGCAACGGAAACAACTGCAGCTCCAACAACAGAAGAAACTACTGCTACACCAACTACAACAGCACCGACAACTACTGCGGGCGCTTCTTCTGAAACAAAAGAAGTATCACTTGCAGATACTAAACGTATCGGACGTGAAGATACTGGTTATGTCAATGTTCCTAAAGACTGGGTAGAGTTCAAAGAAATCGAAGGAAACAACCCACAACAGTATCAATACACAGCAGATGGATACAATGTTGTGACATTAACTGGCTACTCTAAAGACCAAGTAAAACTTGGGAAAAATGACACCTGGGGTGCAGAATTGGTTGCGAACCGTTTATATACTACATACGAAAACAATTCTGAAATCGCTAAAATTCAAGGTACGAAATCCAAAGTGATTGGAATTGATGCTTTTGTCATCCAATCTCTCACAAAAGATGGAAAATATTTCTTTACCTGGATCTTCCCAAAAGGTGATAAAGTATATACAGTAGCCTTTGACGGAGACAAAAACACTCTTCAAAAAATGATTGACTTGATTGAACAATCATGGGGCTTAGACCCAAAAACTCCAGGTAAATAATTAGTAGTTAAATAACTGAGACTAATCCATGCGATTAGTCTCTTTTTTATACACTATCGTTCCACATTTTCAACCAAAATTCCCTAGTTGCATTTTAATTTATAAGTGATATAATACAAGTATAATAAACCTGTTAAGGAGAACAATCATGATGAAAAACAAAATTTTATTAGGTTCTGTAACGCTTCTATCTGCATTAATGGTAGCGGCTTGCGGAAACGGAGAAAAGAAAACAGCGGAACCTGCTGCGCACCAACAACTGAAGTCGCTAAAGAAACTACAGCTGCACCAACAACTACTGCTCCAACGACTACTGCTAAAACAACAACTCCTGGGACTTCTTCAGAGACAAAAAAAGTATCACTTGAAGACACTCAACGTGTTGGGAAAGATAATATTGGCTATGTCAACGTCCCTAAAGACTGGGTAGTATTCAAAGCCTCAAACAACCCTGATAACTTCTATTATTCGTCACCAGATCAATATAATATTATGTATCTAGAGTCTTATTCTAAAGATAAAGTTAAACTTAATGATGGTGAAACGTTTGGCGCAGAGTTAATTGCCAATCGTTTGCTCAATGGCGTGAAAAATGATAAAGAACAAACTAGTGTTCAAGGCGTGAAAGCTGATTTTGCGGGAGAAAAAGCTTACTTAATAAAAGCAACATTCTCCGATGGTAAAACTATGTTCGAATGGATTTTCCAAAAAGGGGATATCGTTTACGTAGTCTCAATCGAAGGTACAGAAGACATGGTTAAATCGTTAAGACCAGTTTTTGAACAATCTTGGGGCTTAAATGCAAAAACTCCAGGACAATAATATAAAAACCAGGTATTAACCTCATCAAGGAGAAAAACAATTTGAAAAACAAAATTTTATTGAGCTCTGTAACGCTTCTATCTGCTTTAATGGTAGCGGCTTGCGGAAACGGAGAAAAGAAAACAGCGGAACCTGCTGCTGCACCAACAACTGAAGTAACGACAGTTGCACCAACGACAACTGCTCCAACAACTACTGCCAGCGCTTCTTCTACAGAAAAAAAAGTATCATTTGAAGATACTCAACGTGTTGGCCGTGAAGAATCTGGTTATATTAACGTTCCTAAGGACTGGGCCACATACCAAGATAAACACACTGGTTCTCAATTCCAGTTTTCTTCACCAGATAAATACAATATTTTATCAATGAACGCGTACACTAAAGATTCCGTTAAACTAAAAGATGATGAGAAATTCGGTGCGGAATTACTTGCCAACCGTTTGTATGATAACTGGGAAAATAACAAACAAGTGAAACAACTACAGGGAGTAAAAGCTAAATTTGCTGGAGATCAAGCTTTCTTAGTAAAAGTAGTATTTACGGACGGAAAATACATGTACGAATGGGTTTTCCAAAAAGGTGAAAAAGTATATGCAGTTGCCCTTGAAGGCACAGCAGATACAATCAATACTTTAAGACCTTTCTTTGAGCAATCATTTGGCTTAGATCCAAACACTCCAGGAAAATAATGACTAACATACTAAAAGAGACTAATCACACATTGATTAGTCTCTTTCTTTATCCTTATGCTCTTGTAGCCCACTCTTCTCGTAAAACTCCATACTTCACACTATCATAATACTGCCCTTGATAGTAACGGACTTTACGAATTTGGCCTTCTTTTAGGAATCCTAATTTCTCGGCAACGGCCATCATCGCACCATTTCCACTCCAAGTCGTCATTCCAATATGTTCGAGCGCATCGGTTTCGTGGAAAATGGCATCCACCCACTTCGTTAGCGCGGTAGTCGCAACCCCTCGGCTCCATAACTGGTCGTCATAAATCACAATCCCGATTTCTAGCCATCGTGTTGCTTCGTCCACCCATGATTTTGAAACCATCCCAACAGGCTGACCGTCAACTACAATACATCTGCAATCTTCGCTCATTAAAAAGTCCGCAATCGGGCTTGCTCCAAAACTTTTCGCATCATCAAACTTGCGATAGTCATTAAAATACGGTGCGTTAAACTTCGTCCACGCTGGATGGTCTGTTGAAAAACCACTCTTCCAAATCGTTTCCAGAAAGTTTTTATTAAAAGGCAATAGTTGAACTTCGATTGTTTGCTTTAAGCTTTCCACTGATTCATTCCCCCTTCAACGTTTACTACATCAAACCCTTTTGTCTCTAAGAACTGGCAAGCACGCTCCGAACGCATGCCGCCTTGGCAAATCACATAATAGCGTTTAGACGCATCTAGCTGTTCATACCCCTTATCTAACGTACTAAGCGGCACATTCACAGCACCTTCGATATGTCCTGCTTGGAATTCATCCACTTCACGAACGTCTAGAATCGTGAGGTCCTCTTTTTGATGCAACGCTTTAAATGCTGCTGGTTCAATTCTTTCCATTTTCTTACTCCCTTTCTCCTACTTCATTTCTTCTCACTTCCTACTGTATCGTATTCCAGCGAAAATACAAAGCGCCATGCACGCATCATGCATGGCACTGTCATTATTTAATATTATGTTTGTTCATCTTTTGTTGGAAAATTCCAGTGATGATTTCACGCAATTCTTCGCGTTCTTTTTCAGGAAGTTCTCCTTCTTGTTTTGCGACTGCATAAAGTTCAGGATTTTCTTTTGCGATGCGTTGAACAGTTTTTGTTGTCGCATGACCTCTGACTAAGAACGGAATCGCCTTAATCCATTCTTCTGGCACTAGCGCTAAAATTTTCTTAGCCGCTTCTTTATCCGTCAACACCGCTGTGCTCAAACCCTTTTTAATTTGTTCTTGTTCTTTTTCTGTAAAATCTTTTAAATCCATCTTTTATCCCCTTTTCTAACTCTAATCTCTACTCTACTTATTATAATCAAATCGGATTACTTGTGCATCTACATCAACTTGGGCATGTACTCCAAAAGGAACAATACAGCGTGGTGTCGCATGTCCAACATTAATATTGTAAACAATAGAGACCTCTTTGTCCGTTAACTCCTCTAATAGTACTGCTTTGTATTCTTCATAATGAATTTCATTTTGAGGTTTACCCACCAATACACCAGAAACTACATCAAAGATTCCATACTGTTTTAAAGCTTGGATCATCTTTCGATACAACTCAACACTTGGTAGTTCCCCGCTTGTTTCCAGCAACAGAATTTTCCCACTCCAGTCTTCAAGCGTTGGAAATAGCTTATATTTCTGAGTAAGCTGTACAGAATCTGCATATAATGAAGAATCGAAACAATCATACATTGATTCTAAGCATCCTCCTAGAATCGGTCCGCTAAATTGGGCATTTCCTTTTAATAATTCAAACCCTTGATTTGGAAAACTTGGCGTCGAAACGCCTAATCCTTTTTCACTAAAATCTTCTCTCTCCTGATACCAAATGTCACTTGGGCGAATTTCTTTAATTCTTCCCGTTGTCAGTAATTCCTCAAAATACGATTTCGTATATGGGAGCATTTCCGCTGAAAGTTCACATACATCCGGTAAGAATGCCTGCCCATAAAAGCTTTGAATGCCAACTTTATGTAACATTAAATGATTCATTGTTGTATCTGAAAAGCCTAAAAAAATCTTCTGTTTAGCAACCTTTTTAAGCGCGCCCTGTTCAAATAAGTAAGGGAGTAGGCGATAAGTATCATCCCCGCCAATCGCAGTTAAAATCATATCAATCGAGTCATCTTGAAATGCAGCTAGCAAATCTTGCGCTCTACATTCTGGATGCTGCTTAATAAATTCAAGTCCTTTTAAAGCATGGGGTAAAAATTCAACTGCTACACCGTACTCTTCTATACGTTTCTTTCCAAGATTGAGTTCATGCTGAATGAAGTTCTCTCCCATTATTCCGCTGGATAAGCTAACGATTCCTATCTTCTTTACTTTCATGTGTAATCCTCCTTAAGTACGGATTAGTACTCTCTATAGAAACAGGATTCGGCTCACTTCGTTAATGGTACCGCAGTGATTCCAAACCCTGTCTCTTTAAGTTTGCTATTAATACTACCATAGGTGCTATTAGGATTCAATCCCACATCTTATCCTATTTTTACGTTTCCTAAAGGATTCCTACGATCTTTCCACATATTTCGCATTATCCATAATAAATGGCTTGGCTAACCCTTCTCCGGTATAGTCTTGATATTTCGTTTCAAGATACTTGTAGACATCTTCTTTCGTCTTGAATTTAATCGCTTGATATGGTTCCTCGAAAGTCAGTTTTTCGACAAAGAGGAACCCGTCCCCCGTTGGTACTAAGACTCCTACGTGGCCGATAAAGAGCGATTCCCCGTCCAAATTATCGTGAATCACGACTGAGAGCATACGCGCATTCTCGTCAAAAGTAAATTGCGATAGGAACTGTTCCATCTTCTTCGCATGCGTCTTCACGTCTGTGGTGGCTTCCGTTTCCACACGCGAGAACAAACGATTCAAGTCTTCTTTTTCATCCGCGCTAAAGAGATGCCCCTTGTCAATCGCATCATTATCGATAAATAAGAGCTCGCTATCCGCAGCAATCTTCGGAATCGTAATCTTATTCTTCAACAACGCATACGTATTGATACGGCAGTTCGTCCCAACAAAATCGCCTTTCTTGGCAGTCCAGAGCGCGCTAATTTTCTCAACGTCATACTCCGTTTTTGTAAACGACGCAAAATCCCCTTGCAAGCCTGTCTCGCCGACAATCGCATTGTAGTCATTCACGAACTCGAAGAACTTCTCCACACTTTCTTTATCTAAGTATGCAGACAACAACGCCTTCACTTCTTCAACGCTTGAAGGATTGCTGATGTTGGTGTACGTCGCAACCCATTGCGGAGCTTCCTGAGTCTGTGCGGCCACGGTTGTTGTCTCTGGAGCTGCCTGTGTTGTCGTTTCTTTTTGCGTCTGTCCGCAACCGGCCAAGCCGACCAGCACAGCTGCACAAAGTCCTAATCTTACTGTTTTCGAAATACTCTTCATTCTTTTCTCCCTTTCGCTGTCGTTTTCTACGATTATCAAGCGATTCATCCTCAATTTTAACTTCTCCACGGCATTTGAGGATGTTCCCTCCAAGCGTCTTTTCCTAGAGGCAAGTCTTTAAGTTCCCCGATAGACGGATCGAGCTCGTAGGCTTGTTTCAAGGTCACTAGCATCAAGTCCTCAATGGCATGCTCCTGGTTGCATAGAAACTGCCACATGCCATCGTCCTCGTCATGACTTACATATAAAATCGGCTTTTCTCCTCTTGCAATATGCTTGCACAGTATCGTTGCCGTATTTGGATCTTCACGAAATGGAAAACTCATAACCATCCTCCTAATCCTACTTGTATTGAGCAACCGTTGAATGCGGTTTCAACTCTCTCACTTATAATCTATCCTATTCTCTAGAAAAATACAATAAAACCTCTGTGAAATTTAGGAAAACAATATAAAAAACGAGCACCCGAAGATGCCCGTTTCGTTTTAGAATAAATCAAAAATTAACTTGAAGTTTAAAATCGTTAGGATAACGGCTACCGCGTATCCAAGGAAGGTATTCCATTTAGCGTTGGTGAATTCGCCCATGAGTGATTTCTTCGATGTGAAGTAAATCAATGGGAAGATAGAGAATGGTAACGCCACTGATAGGAATACTTGTGAATAAACCAAGAGTTGGTCCAATGTTTTTTCTTGCGAACCGAATAACATTGCTACGACAATCACCGGTAGTAAGGCGAATAAACGAGTCACCAGACGGATCACCCATTGTGGTAGTTTCATATGTAAGAAACCTTCCATCACGATTTGTCCTGTCAATGTTCCTGTGATTGTTGAGTTTTGTCCACTTGCTAAAAGTGCCACGGCAAAGAGTGTCGATAATGTAGAACTTGCAACCGCACCGGCAATCTTCGAATCTTGCAACGCGTTGTACATTTGCGAGAAGGCAGAGATTTCAGATGCGTGTCCGAAGAATAACGCTGCCCCTAAGATTAATAGGAGTGAGTTCACAACGAACGCTAAGCTCAACTGGATGTTTGAGTCCCATGTCATGAAACGAACAGCTTTACGAACATTATCTTGATTTGTGTAATCCACTTTTCTCGTTTGTGAGAGTGATGAATGCAAGTATAAGTTATGCGGCATTACGGTTGCCCCGATAATCCCTAGTGACAATGTTAAAATGCTATCGTGTCCAGGAGTTGTTGGTTCGAATAACTGCGCCGTTGGTAGGAATCCTGTGAAAATTCCTGAAATACTTGGTTCTGCTAACGCTACTAAATACACGAAAATTAAAAGGATTGTTAAAATCAACGTTGATACAATCGCTTCGATTTTCTTAAATCCAAGCTTCATAATTCCAAGAAGCAAGAATACGTCCAGAACCGTAATAAAGATGGCCACCATAATTGGAATTCCAAACAAGAGGTTCAAGGCGATGGCTGATCCAAGCACTTCCGCTAAGTCTGTCGCCATCAGTGCTAATTCGACAATCACCCACAAAATATGACGAAGCCATTTTGGTGCGTGATGGGCTGTTGCTTGCGCTAAGTCCATACGCGTTACAATCCCAAGTTTTCCTGCCATTTGTTGCAACTGCATTGCGATTAATGACGAAATAAGGATTACGAAGAGCAATGTATATTTGTACGAAGCCCCTCCGACCACGCTAGTAATCCAGTTACCTGGGTCCATGTACCCTACTGCTACAAGCGCTCCTGGTCCTAAGAAGGCTTTTAGGTTTTGCCAGAAATTATTATTCTTTGGCGTCTCAATCGATTGGTTTACTTCTGAAAGTGATACTTTTTTATGAGTAGACATTATGTTCTCCCCTTTCTGTTGTAAATAATTTTCATTTTTTGTAAATTCTCTGAAAACAAGTCGTGTCCAATAAAAAGCAGTACCTATTATAGCAATCAAGCACTCATCGTGCAATGTGAGATGTTACAGTTCATCAAACTGCTGTCTTTCCTCCTAGCCAATAAACTGAAATCAGGAAACAAAAAATGGAAATAAACTCTAAAAGCTTACTTCCATTTTAAGACATTTATATTATTTGCACCGTGCTCTGCTTAAAACGATTGTCGTCTGACAAGAGTTGTAGAAACCTCTACAGATTTTCTTTTATCTCCATTGATAATCGCAAGAACTCCATCAATCATTTCTTTTGCTAACTGACTATAATCTGGAGAAATGGTTGATAATGCAGGTGTATAGTATTGTGCTATTGGAATGTTGTCAAACCCTACAATAGCTAATTGGTCAGGAATCGAAATTCCTTTTTCGTAACACGCACGAATAATCCCTTGGACTTTTTCATCCCCAGAGACAAATATAATATCCGGTATATTCGTACCTGTTAAATTATCCATCGCATAATGATACACAGATTCAATCGTAGCTAATCCATAAACAACTTCTAAAGCAATTTCATACTTTTTCTCTTTTACAAAAGTACGAGCACCCTTCTCACGATCTTTATTGACAAGTGACTCTCCACCCATTAGTAGCCACATGTCACGAAGCCCTTTATCAGCAACGGCCCCCATCAAATCGTACATTGCTTGGAAATCATTATTCGAAACATAAATAACACCTTCTGTCTGTGATTCCCCAAACACAATAAAAGGCATATTATTTTTCTTTAAATATTGAATTCTACTATCATCTTTACCTTCATAAAAGACAATAACTCCATCGACTAAACTTCCAGTACTTGAAATAATAGAATCCTTAATTGAATCCCCTTCACCAAAATACTCGACGATTGCATTGACTCCCATTTCTTTACAAGTTTGTAAAACCTTATCCAATAGTGTCTGGAACCAGATTAATGGGAAGGACTCCATCTTCTTGACTGAAATGAGAATATTCGTTGTTTCTTTCTTAGTCAGATTTTGTGCATACGCATTTGGAATATAAGACAGTTCATCAATTACCTTCATCACAGACTGGTAAGTTTCTGATCTAACTCCATCACCACCATTGATAACACGGGAAACAGTCTTTGGAGAGACCCCTGAAATGCGCGCAATATCATAAATAGTAGCCTTTCTCTTAAACTTTTCCATCCTTACTCCTTATAAATTTATTTTTTCGATCACTATACTAATTGTCATTATTGATGCGTTCTGTTCACTCGAAATTTTAAGAGCTCACTATTATATCCAAGCAATTCAAAATATCTGATAATCATCGCTTGAATATACGTGTAAGACATTGGAATACCACATAATTCTATCAAATATAACTCAGTGAGACAATTCATTCCTTTTAGTTCTTGGTCTATTTCTTTTATGTAACTTTCTAAAATTGGTACTAGCTTTTCTTTGAAAATTACTTTATTTATTATTTGATCCATTGGAAGACGAAATGCCCATACCCATTCACAAATCTCGTGAAATGTATGAATATGACATTCCTTCTCTAGGCATTCTCTATTATAATATCGAATGCTGCCATTATCAAAATTTATCTTACATACTTTCATCCCATAATAACTCCTCTATCCATCCTATACTAGGAAATTGGCATTCGACATCTCTTTAGCAAATACTTATTCATCTAAAAAAGAGCAAGGAAATCCCTGCTCTTTGATCCGTATCTAACTAATCTCTTCAACATAAATGACACCTGGAAGATTAGAAAGTTCTTCCATAAGTCGAAGATGTTCAAAGCTGCCAGCTAATTCTAACGTTACAAAAGAAGCAATTTTCTTCTCTGGCACATCGAAATACTGGATTCGACTTTGGTTCACTTCACCGAATGCAGTCCTTGAATCAGTAATTCTAATTCGATTTTCTGCACAATAGACTAATACACGATTATAGGCTTCCGTAGAATTGACTACAATATAGAGTTCAATTACTCGAGAGCGTTTTTGTAGATACATCTTTAACGGTTGAAACATGGATATCACGCCCCAAATAGAAACGGCTGCTAAAATTGCTCCTTGATAAAAGCCGACTCCAATTGCGAGTCCTATCCCTGCAGAACCCCAAATACCTGCTGCAGTTGTTAACCCTGTAACTTTTTTCTTTTCTGTGACAAGGATCGTCCCTGCCCCTAAGAAACCGACTCCCGAAACAACCTGCGCTCCTAATCTGGTCGGATCTCCTGTCCCAAACTTATAAGAAACAAATTCATTAGTCATCATGATTAAACATGCCGCAACACAAACGACACTATGCGTTCTAATTCCTGCTGGTTGCGATTTACTACCTCGCTCCATGCCGATAACCATTCCGGCTATCAAAGACAATGCAATTCGGATAAAAATATCTGTATTCGTTAATTCAATACCTGATGTAACCATAATTATTTTCTAGTTGTTTTGCCACGTCTTTGTGTGAAGTAAAGTACTGCTGAAGAAATAATCATCAATACAATTGTATATACAAAGACAAGTGCTTGTGCATTTGATGTTGCTGTTTCATCACCAGCTGAACGGATAGTAATACCTAAAGGTTGAGCTAATGGATGATACAAGAATACAGATAAGTCGAAGTCTGTTAATAGAGAGTTAAAGTTAAGCGCAATAACTGAAAGTACTACCGGTAAAATAAACGGAATAATAACCTTCATCATTGTATAAAACGGAGACGCCCCCATACTACGAGCTGCATCTTCCATCTCATCATCAACACTAAACAAAATAGCACGAACCATACGATAAGAGAATGGAATCTTCACAATAATATATCCAATTAATAGAATTACTAGCGTTCCTACTAAAATGAAATTAAATACAAGTGGTTGTGGTTGATTAAATGTAAATAGCAAACTAATTGCTAATAAAGTATTTGGTAATAACCAAGGTAATAACGCACCATATTCAAATAAGGAGTCAAAGCGAGCTTTATGTTTACGAACCACACGTGCAAATACAACGGCAAGAACTGTCGCAGTGATAGCAGCAAGACTGGCATATACAAAGCTGACTAAGAATGGTGAGAACGCAACACTATTAGTCAAGAACTGATGATAGTTTTCTAGAGTAAAGTTAGCTAATGACAAGTTACCTGTTTGAATCGCCACTGGATCAGTGAATGAGTACAAGACAATGAAAATCAAAGGTAACATGAACACTACGAATAAAGCGTATGCCACGATATGCGCAATGATATTCCATGGTTTTGAAGTAATCTTTTGTTTCTTTAAAGGTGCTTTTGTTTTAGAAATTGAAATATAATTTCCACCTTTTTCAATCTTATTCATGATACTTAATAAGATTGTTGTTGCAACCCCTAGGACAATCGCAAGTAACGCAGCAAGGTCACGAGAGTTCCCCATCCCTGCAAAAGTGATAATCATCGGGTTAATTGTTTGGAATTGTTTACCCCCTACAATCATTGGAGCCGCAACTGCTGATAACCCGCTTAAGAAAATCATGATTGTTAAGGCAAATAATGTTGGCGTTAATGTTGGTAAAACAATTTTTCTGAATACGGTAAATGGTTTTGCTCCCATATTACGCGCTGCTTCAATAGTATGATAATCGACACCACGAATGGTATTTGTTAAGAACAATGTATGGTTGGCTGTACCTGAGAAGGTCATAATGAATAATACAGCACCATATCCCACAAACCAGTTTGGATCAAGGTTTGGTAGGAAGTTTTGAAGAATTCTTGTAATCATTCCATAAGGGCCGTATACGAATTTATACCCTGTTGCAAGAACCACACCACCATAAATTAAAGATGTCATATATCCAAGTTTTAAGATCTTGGCACCTTTAATATCGAAGTATTCTGTGAACAACACACAAAGAAGACCGACTACGTTAACTGTAACAATTAACGATAATGCTAGTTTAAAACTGTTCATAATACTTTGAATTGCACGTGGTGATTTAAGTACACGATTAACAGCATCTAGCGAGAATTGTCCATCTTTGACAAACACACTTAATACCAAATCAATATTTGGATAAATAATAAACGTTACGAGGAACCAGATTAGCCCTATACGAATGAGCCAATCTTTCCAATTTAACTTATGACGCATGTTGTACCTCCTTAATATTGCACAACATCTGAAGGTGTAATATAAAGTTCCACATTTTCCCCTACAGATTTGATTGCAAATTGACTATCAATGCGTGTAACATTAACAACCTGATGGTCTGACACTTGAACAGTGTAACGCACAGTTACACCAGAGAATTCTGTATCAATAATTGTTCCTTTTAGAACAATATCGTCTTCTGTTTCACGTCTGAAACGAATTTTTTCTAAACGAATATATCCTTTTTTATCTTCTAAAGGAATGTTTGGATTGCTTTCTAAAATCTCATGAACTGTTTCTTCAGAAAGGACGTTAATATCTCCGATAAAGTCACAAACAAATTCTGTTTTAGATTGATGGTAAATTTCAGGAGGTGTTCCCACTTGTTCGATGAAACCATTGTTAAATACAGCAATTCTATCTGATAATGTCAATGCCTCTTCTTGGTCGTGTGTAACATACAATGTTGTAATTCCTAAATCTTTTTGTAGACGTTTCAATTCTTTTCTTAAGTCTACACGTAATTTAGCATCCAAGTTAGAGAGCGGTTCGTCAAGACAGAGAATTTTTGGTTCTAATACTAATGCACGGGCTAGCGCCACACGTTGTTGTTGCCCTCCGGATAATTCAGATACATTACGTTGCAATTGTTGGTCAGAAATCTTAATTTTCGCTGCTACAGCTGCTACTTTTGCTTTAATCACATCCGGAGCTACTTTCTTCACTTTCAAACCAAACGCAATATTATCAAAAACAGTCATCGTTGGAAATAATGCATAAGATTGGAACACAATTCCGATTCCACGTTTTTCAGGTTCTAATTTAGTAACATCCTTACCATTTACTTCAATACGACCTGCTGATGGATCTAAGAATCCTACTAATGCACGTAAAGTTGTTGATTTTCCGCATCCTGAAGGTCCTAAGAATGTAAAGAACTCCCCTTCGTTAATTTCTAAATTCAAATTGTCAATCGCAATAAAATCACCGTATTTAATTTGAATGTTATCAAATTTAATCATATCGTTTACTCCTTTGTGTTATCTTAAAAAGTCTCGCGTAGACTCTTTCTATGGCATAGAGTAGAATCCTAGCGAGACTCTTATTGATTAATTCAACATTTAATATTACTTAACGTATTCTAATTCAGCTTTTTCAACCCATTGGTCTAAGTATTTACCAACAACTTCCCAGTTAATATCTTGTGGTTTAAGTTGGTCAACAAATTTCTTAGTTGCTTCTGGTAATTCTTTTAGAGCATCTTTATTCGCTGGAATAGAACCGAATTTTTGGCTGTATTCAGCTTGGATGTCTGCTTGACCGAACCAGTTGATGAATTCTTTTGCTAATGCTTGTTTCTTACTTGTATTTAAAATCATTGTTTGCTCTGTTACAAAAGGAACCCCGATTTCAGGTGACATTACTTTGAATTCAACATTTTGTTCTTTTTGTCCGACTAACGCTCCAGAACCCCAAATCATACCGTATTGAATTGGGCTTTCTTTATCTAACACTTTAACAACTGTGCTTTCACCTTTTTGAAGTGTATAGGCATTCGCGAAGTATTCTTTTGCAACTTCCCATCCTTTTTCTGATACGCCTAAATCTCCTTTTTCATCAAGGTAACGAACTAAGATACTTGCGTAAATCGCACGTCCTGTTCCTCCAGTTAATCCATAGATAGAATATTGGCCTTTATATTTTTCTGCTAATTCAGTCCAGTCTTTAGGCATTACTTTAGCTTCTGGATTTCCAATCAATACTAAAGGTTGAACGATAACTGGGTTATAGTATCCATCTTTATCGGCTAATGATGCATCAATCTTGTTAAGCCATTCTGGTTTGAATTGAGCTAGAAGGTTTGCATCACGAAGTTTATTTGAGTCTACAGCACCGATACCAAACACCATATCTGCTACTGAGTTATTTTTTTCAGCGATAACGCGGTCAGCTAATTGCGCACCAGCGATATCCACCATACGAATGTTGAAACCAGCTTCTTTCGCTTTAGCAGTTAGCCAATCTCCACGTCCATTTGAAACAGAGTTAGAATAAATTACTAATTCTTGGCTCTTATCCGCTTTTTCTTCTGATTGTGCTTGAGGTGCAGTTGTTGTAGCGTTTGATGAACTATTTGCTCCTCCTGAGCATGCAGCTAATGTTGTAACTGCAAGCCCTGCAGCTAGTAAAGTTTTTAAAAATTTCGATTTTTTCATGTTGAAATCTCCTTTTTGTTTTTATTTGTAATTTTTATTTTCCAAACTTTTCGCAATATGGAACAAAACGTCTCATATCTTCAAACACTGTATAATCGATACGATTTACAGTAATGACAGGAACTTTTTCAAGTAAAACTTTTGTTAATTCCTTTTTCACTTTCGTAAACTCTTCATTTTCTTCTTCAGTTAATGGAACTCGAAGATATCCAATTGAGATATGGAATTGGTAACGATCATGGTTAGGGAAACGAACACCTGCTTTTTCAGAAACATAAGCTCTAATTTCTTCTAATCGTTTAGCGGATTTTTCATCTGCTGGTTCAACTAAAATATTTTGATTTCCCATTTCAGTCACACGCATATGAATCTCTTCGTTTAGCAATGGGAAAATTTCTAGTTGTTTTGCAAAGTAATCATGGATTTCTTGTAATGGTGTATCCAATGGTAGATGGCTACTCCAAAATTCAGGCTCACGATTTTCATGGCAAAGCAATTCAATTACAGTCATATGAATAGAATCTCTAGGGGTGAGAGTAAACTTATCAATAAAAGGTAATTCTCTATAGCGAGCCTGAATAATATCCACAACTTCCATTAAATCTGGATTTGTATAAAGATTGGCAACAACAGTGTTACCTGGAAAATGATTAAATTCTCCATTTTCTTTAAATTTTATTTTTGTAAGATTTTTCATGTTATTCTTCCTTCTTTTGTTTTTGACACCGGTGTCAAACGGTAACTTCATTATAGTGTGTAACCGATTTCTTGTCAACCGTTTTCATAAACTTTTTTTATTCCTGTTTTTATTGTCTTTTTTACTATTACAAAGCAGAATTATACTATTGATATCCGTTTGGATTTTTCGATTGCCAATTCCATGTATCTCTACACATGTCTTCAACTGATTTCGTTGTCTTCCAATTTAATTCCTTATAAGCTTTGTCTGCATTTGCATAACAAGTCGCAACGTCTCCTGATCTTCTTGGAACAATTTTATAAGGAATTGGAACCCTATTAACTCTTTCAAATGTATTTACAAGTTGTAATACACTAGTGCCTTCTCCTGAACCAAGGTTATAAATATAAACATCTGTTTTTTCAGATACTTTTTCTAACGCTTTTATGTGGCCAATCGCTAAATCCACTACATGGATATAATCTCGAACGCCAGTACCATCTACCGTATCATAATCATCTCCAAAAACACTTAGCTCTGGTCGCTTACCTACCGCTACTTGTGCAATAAAAGGCATCAAGTTGTTCGGAATTCCTGAAGGGTTTTCACCAATCAACCCAGACTCGTGAGCCCCAATTGGATTGAAATAACGAAGCAATGCAATACTCCACTCTGAATCTGCTACATGAACATCTTTTAAAATTTGTTCAAGCATCACTTTGGTGTACCCATAAGGATTTGTTGCACTTGTCGGCATTGTCTCAATGAGGGGTGATTGATTGTGAACGCCGTATACAGTCGCACTCGATGAAAATACAATCTTCTTAACTTTAAACTCTGACATCACTTCAACAAGAGCTAATGTGCTCATAATATTATTTTCGTAGTACATCACAGGCTTTTGCACGGATTCGCCGACAGCTTTGTATCCTGCAAAATGAATTGCAGCCTCAATAGATTCTTGTTCAAAAACTTTTCTCAATCCTTGTTTATCACAAACATCTAATTCGTAAAACGCAGGACGTTTCCCTGTAATTGCTTCAATCCGATCTAATACCAAGATGCTAGAGTTCGAAAGGTTATCGACAATTATGACTTCCTTCCCTAAATTTAATAATTCTACTACGGTATGGCTACCAATATAACCAGCTCCGCCTGTCACCAATATTGCCATTTGGGGTTCCTCCTAATTAATTCCAACCGACTTAACAAATCTCATAAATGCTTCATGTCCAAACGGAGTATTCTTATAAACGCCAGCATCTTCGAGAACTCTTGCAAACACTTGCCCTACTTCGTGTTGAACTACGCTATTAATCTCTTCTTCTTTAACGTTAGGGTATTTTTCTTTTAATTGGTCTGCCCATTCTAAATGATAATCTGCAATTGCATTCTCTTTACCTAAAAGGTATTTCTCAACTTCCTCTAACTCTGTTTTCAAACGAGGTGGTAAAATAGCAAGTCCCATCACTTCAATTAACCCGATATTTTCCTTTTTAATATGCTGAACATCTTTATGAGGATGATATACGCCATCTGGATGTAACTCTGATGTGTGGTTATCTCTCAAAACAAGATCCATTTCAAATTGGCCATCCACTACACGAGCAATCGGAGTGATTGTATGGTGTGGGACTTCTCCAGTTGCAGCAATAATATCTGCTTCTAAATCGGTATATCCTTGCCATGATTTTAAAATCTTCGAAGCTAATTCCACTATTCTTTGTTTATTTGTACCACGTAATCGAAGAACAGACATTGGCCATTTCACAATACCAGCCTGAATATCTTCGAATCCTGAAAATACGAAGTTTGTTTCGCATTCTGCTACTTCCATTGGGAAAACGTATTTTCCACCTTGATAATGGTTGTGACTTAAAATAGAGCCACCTGCAATAGGGAGGTCTGCGTTTGATCCTGCAAAATAACCCGGAATAATATCTACAATTTCTAATAGTTGTTCAAATGTTTTAGGAGTAATCGCCATCGGAATATGCTTTGTATTTAGAAAAATGGCATGCTCATTAAAATATGAATATGGTGAATATTGTAATCCCCATTCTTCATCTCCAAGTTTCATTCGGATAATTCTATGATTCGCACGAGCTGGGTAGTTTACTCTTCCTTGATACCCTTCATTTTCCATACACAAAAGACATTTTGGATAATTCGAAGCTTTCATCAATTTCTCAGCTGCAATTGTTTTAGGATCTTTTTCTGGTTTAGATAAATTAACCGTTATTTCTAACTCACCATATTCTGTTTTTGCAGGCCACCAAAGATTTTTAGCTATTCTTTCTGTCATAATATAATTTGATGCTTTGCTTAAATCATAAAACCAATCTGTTGCTTTTTCCTTAGATTCATTTTCATACTTATCATAAAAACTCTTAACAACTTCACTTTCTCTTGGCATTAATAAGCCCATAATCTTAGCATCAAATAAATCTCTATGTGTTGTTGTATTTTCTTCTATTAATCCAGCCTCAACTGCATAATCTAAAATATTATTTAATATCTTAACAGGTGTCTCTTCAATTACTTCTTCTACTTCACCTTCAAATGGTTCCTCAACTTTCAATAAATCAATTAATGCATTTCTTGTTGCAATTATGTCCCACTTGGAAATCATTTCCTTACTCAATGCAAATTTTAAAAGCCTCTCAATTTCATACCCAATTTTATTCATAATCTCACCATCCACTTTTATTTTTATTTTTTAATTGATTTAACAAACTTTGGTTATTTGTCTATCTCATATTTAATTAATACTCATCCCATTAAATATTTCTTGTATTACTAATGTTGTAGCACCAACTACTGCTGCATCTCTTCCTAACATACTTTTAATTA
>SKEK01000445.1_pt1 | contig 23471 bp, 19 predicted proteins | sample 4826761 | NCBI WGS metagenome assembly SKEK01 (sample SAMN11008811, study PRJNA524170) | human gut metagenome | biome: Human fecal sample; material: Feces; isolation source: fecal sample from pouch patient p32 | host: Homo sapiens | place: Israel: Tel-Aviv | collected 2015-10-13 | reverse complement strand
GATCTAATCGACCGTGGTACATCAATACCTGAATTACTTGGAAATCCAGGCGAAATCGAAGGCTTTTTCCATAGTATTTTAGAGGAGATGGGCGTCTTGAATCAATTCGAAGATTCAGACGGTTTGAGCTTCCAAATCATGCCAAATCCAGACGGTCTAGAACTCTATGTCACACGTATTGTAGATATGGGAGATGAATCGACAGATGAGCGTATGGTACGCAATATCGTCGATACGATTCAACATTCTCTAACAGACCGTATCGGGAAGAAGCGTAAAGAGGATAAAGAAGAAGGAAAAATTTCTCCAAAACCAGTCATTAATATGGAAGATAAATCTTCAACATTGAAACCAATCGATGTGACAGTTGTCTTTGAAGACTTCGAAGATTTTGTCTCGATGGCAAAAGAAGCATCAGGCGAATTTGACCAATCGGTTCTTTACCGTTACAGCGGACATTACTTCTTACACGTTTTCCATCAAGTGGAAAAACCAGAAGAAGTGGCTTCAAAAATGGCCCTTATTCGTGAGTACGCCGAGTTCTCAAGAATTTCATGGGAAGTATTAAAAGAATACGGCGAAGTGATTATGCCAGAAGCAGCCTTGGAAACAGGTAAACAATATTTCTAAAAAACAAAAAGAGTTGAGCAGTCGACTCTTTTTTTGATACAAAGGAGTAATCAAAATGAATGAAACCATCAAAACACAACTCAATCACCGTACAATTCGTGCGTTTGAAGACAGACCTTTAACAAAAGAGGAAGTGGATTTACTTGTAGAAGTAGCGCAAAGAACAGCTTCAAGTATGTACTTACAAGCCTATTCGATTATTAGTGTGACGGATCCAGTATTAAAGAAAGAGTTGGCTGCTGTGAGTGGGCAACCTTATGTGGCTAACAACGGACATCTATTTGTATTCGTGGTGGACCAACGTCGTAACACTGAAATTGCAAAAGCCTTAGGACAAGAAGTAGGCGTTCAAGGGAGCGCAGACCGTTTCGTATCAGGACTAACAGATGCGGTGATTGCAGCGCAAAATGTGGTTGTAGCAGCAGAATCTCTAGGGATGGGAACTGTTTATTTAGGAAGTTTCTTTAACGACACAGCAAAAATCGTCGAGTTACTAAATTTACCAAAATACACTTATCCAGCAATTGGGGTAGCGGTAGGTTGGCCCTCCCAAGAGCCACAATTAAAACCACGCCTTCCAAAAGAAGTCATTCATATGGAAAATGGATACCGTGAACTGGAGAATCCATTAGAAGAGTTGAAAGAGTATGATGCGACAGTGACAGAATACTATGACCTTCGCGATGCTAACCGACGTGTAGATGCTTTTACAAAACAAGTTTCTACGAAATACCACACGCTTGGTGCAAAACGTGCGGACATGTTCGATGTACTAAAAGCACAAGGGTTCCTAACAGAAGAATAAAAAAGAAGACAAGAAATCATCGTTTCAACGGTTTCTTGTCTTTTTTGTTTTATTGAATGTTTAATGAAACAAGGACTGATTGTTTCATGCCTTCGATAGAAAGAACTTTTGTATGACGGATTGGCGCATCCAATACGCTTGTAACAGCTGTTGGAATGGCAATGCCGCTTTCTTGTTGAATCGCATCCATGAGTTCTGCGTCAGATTGATTCGTATCCACGTCTAGAGCTGAAAGAACGCTTTGTGGGAATTTGTATGGACTAGCTGTCGATACCACCACTGTAGGAGTTACGTCTCCTGTTTCTTCCTTATATTTCGTATACACAGCGTCTGCGACCGCAGTGTGTGGATCTAATAAGTAGTGCTCGCTCTTGAATACATCATGAATCGTTTGAGCCGTTTCTTCTTGGCTGGCACGGTTTCCGTAAAATTGTTGGAATAGAGCTGTATCTGTATTTGGAACAGAGTAGCTTCCATTTTCTTTTAGAGAAGTCATTAGAGCATTTGTTTCCTGCGAGCTACGTCCTGTTAATTCGAATACGAAACGCTCAAGGTTACTTGAAACAAGAATATCCATACTTGGAGAACTTGTTAGTTTAAATTCACGTAGTCGGTTGTATGTTCCTGTTTGGAAGAAATCAACAAGCACATCATTTTCGTTTGAAGCACAGATGAGTTTATTGATTGGAACACCGATGCCTTTTGCGTAGTAGGCTGCTAGAATGTTACCGAAGTTACCAGTTGGAACGACCACGTTCATTGGGTCGCCAATTGCTAGAGTACCGTCTTTCACTAATTGTGCATACACGAATACGTAGTACACGATTTGTGGGCAAAGACGCCCAATGTTAATTGAGTTTGCAGAAGAGAATTGGAATCCTTTTTCTGCAAGTGTTGCGTTTAGTTCTTTATCCGCAAACAACTCTTTAACTTTCGTTTGTGCGTCATCAAAGTTTCCCTCTACACCATAAACAAAAGTGTTGTCGCCTGCTTGAGTCACCATTTGACGTTCTTGAATCGTACTGACACCACCTTTTGGATAAAAGACGATGATGTTTGTATGAGGAACATCTGCAAATCCTGCAAGGGCAGCTTTACCAGTGTCTCCAGAAGTCGCTGTTAAAATGACGATATCTTTATCGGATTTGTTTTTCTTTGCTGCAGTTGTAAGAAGGTATGGCAAGATAGATAGCGCCATATCCTTGAAGGCGATAGTTCTTCCGTGGAAAAGTTCCATGAAATGACGGTCGCCAACTTTTTTCACTGGTGCGATTTCTTTCGTGTCGAATGTTGTATCGTACGCTGAATGCACGCAGTTTGTAATTTCTTCTTTTGTAAAATCTGTTAAAAAGGCAGATAAAATTTCGATGGCAATTTCTTGATAGCTTTGAGTTTTTAATACTTCCCAGTCCAGAGTCACTTCTGGGAGGGCAGTCGGTACATATAAACCACCGTCTTCAGCAATTCCTTTTAAAATGGCTTGCGAAGCTGTAACGCGGTTGTTTGTGTCTCGTGTACTAATGTATTGAATTGTGGACACTTGAGTCCCTCGCTTTCTAAAATTTCGTTGCGCTCATTGTACCATAAATCGCGGTCTAAACACAAAACACAGGCACATTCGAAGTGTAAAAGTTGAAGCTAGTATTCGTTGCATAAGCAGAAAAGATTGTAAAGTAAAAATGAAAATTCAATTAAATTTTGAAGGGCAATCTATTGAAAACTAATAGAAAGATTGTTAAACTGAATATAGTAATTCGTAGCTAATTGCTTGTCTTTGAGAGGTTCTCAAAGGCGGTTTTTTATTATCTAAATTCATTAAAAAGGAGTGAAAAAATGCTAAAACAGATTCTTCCGTTTTTTAGTAAGTATAAAAAATATCCTTTCTTAGCGTTTTTTGCCATCTTAATCGAGGTGCTCTGTGAAGTAGCACAACCGATTATTATGAAGCAAATTATCGACGAAGGGATTCCAAATAAAGACTTAGGCTATATTGTGCAACAAGGATTGATTATGGTTCTAGTTGCGATTGTGTCTCTTTCAGCCGGAGTTCTTGGTGCAAAATTTGCATCGATTGCCGGAACTGGGGTAGCAGCAGAATTACGTTCTGCTGAGATGAAGAAAATTCAAGCTTTCTCATTTAAGAACATCGATCACTTCTCAAATGCTTCCTTAATTACGCGTATGACAAGTGACGTTAACAACATTCAAAATACAGCCATTATGACGATGCGTATTTTAGCGCGTGCGCCAATGATGTTTATCTTCGCCATCTTCTTTGCGGTAAGTATCAATGCGCAATTATCTCTTGTATTCATGGTAGCCGTACCAATCTTAGTACTTTCATTAGCACTCATCATTTCTACAGCCTTTCCTCGCTTTAGAAAATTACAACAAGCAACAGACGGCATCAACCGTACACTACAAGAAAACTTTATCGGCATTCGCGTTGTAAAATCATTCGTACGTGAAACATTCGAGAAGAAAAAATTCGGTAAAGAAAACTCTACCTTTAGAGAACGCGCCTTACATGCGATGTATGTCGTAATGTGGAACAACCCAATTATGCAATTAACGGTTTATGCGGTAACGATTGCGGTGATGTGGTTCGGTGGTGGCCTCGTTATTAGCGGAACGATGACAACAGGGGACCTTATCAGTTTCATTTCTTATATCACTCAAATTTTGATGTCACTCATGATGATTTCATTCGTATTCGTCATGTTAACCATGACAAAAGCATCAATGGACCGTATCTTCGAAGTATTAGATACAAACATCGATGTGGAAGAACCTGAATTCCCAATTACAGTTGACAAAGTTTACGGTGAAGTGGAATTTGATCATGTTCATTTCTCTTACGGAAAACAACAAGACGAAGAAGTGCTTAGCGACATCAACTTCAAAATTAAACCAGGTGAAGTGTTCGGGATTATCGGGCCAACTGGTTCAGGGAAATCTTCTCTTGTACAATTGATTCCTCGACTTTATGACACTACAGCAGGAACTGTTCGTGTGGGTGGACATGATGTTCGCGAGTATCGTTTCGCAGACCTTCGTCAAAACGTATCGATGGTATTACAAAAGAATACATTATTCTCTGGAACGATTCGTGAGAACCTTTTATGGGGGAATCCAGACGCCACAGAAGAAGAGATGATTCAAGCAGCCAAACATGCACAAGCGCATGACTTCATTATGGAAATGCCAGATGGTTATGACACTCGTGTAGAACAAGGCGGTTCAAACTTCTCTGGTGGACAAAAACAACGTCTTACAATTGCACGTGCAATGCTACGTAAACCAGCCGTGTTAATCTTAGACGATTCAACATCAGCGGTTGATACAGCGACTGACTCGAAAATCCGTGAAGCGTTCTTCAACCATTTACCAGATACAACGGTCATCATTATTGCCCAACGTATTTCATCTATCCAAGGAGCAGACAATATTCTTGTATTAGATGATGGTAAAGTAAATGGACTTGGAACACACGAAGAGTTAATGGAAACAAACGACTTATACCGTGATATTTACGAAACCCAAATGAAAGGAGCCAAAGGAGATGAATAGAAATAAAGGGCCAAAACGTCCAGAAAATATGAAACAAACTTTGGCAGACTTATGGGGTTATTTATGGAAGAGTAAATGGACTCTTGCAGTCGTTGTGGTCTGCTTAATCATTTCAAGTGCATCCGGAATTATCGGGACTTATGCGATTCGTCCGTTAATCAATGATTTTATTGAAACAGGAGATTTAGCCGGATTAGCGAAAATGCTTGGCTTTATCGCGATTGTCTATGTACTTGGCGCAACAGCCAGCTACTTCTCAGCACGTTTAATGGTAACGGTGGGACAAAATACCATCGAAAAAATGCGTGCAGATTTATTCAACCATATTCAAAGTTTGCCAATTCGATTCTTTGATACGAATAAGCATGGGGACTTAATGTCTCGTTTTACAAACGACTTTGAAAATATTCAAAACGCGTTTAACAACAGTATGTTAATGATTATTAGCTCAACGCTTCAATTAGTATTGACGTTTGTGATGATGGTCATCCTTTCACCAATCTTAACAGTGCTTTTGATTGCGATGGTATTCTTGATGTTCCAAATCGTGAAGAAACTAGGGGTAAAATCAGGCAAACAATTCGCTGCGCAACAAGCGATTCTTGGACAAGTGAATGGATTCGTGGAAGAGCATATTGAAGGACAAAAAGTCGTGAAAGTATTTAACCACGAACATAAAGTGCTGGATGAATTCAACAAACTCAACACTGAACTTCAAGAAGCTGCTAATAACGCACAATTCTATTCAAGTATTATGTTCCCAATCTTAGGAAACATCAGTTACGTGAACTATGCGATTACTGCAGCAGTTGGTGGATACTTGGTAATTATTAACGCGATGGATATCGGGGGACTTGCCTCATTCCTACAATTCTCAAGAACATTCGCGCAACCTCTTGGTCAAATGTCTCAACAAATGAACGTACTTCTTAGTGCGATGGCTGGGGCAGAACGTATCTTTGCCATTCTTCGTGAAGAACCTGAAGTCGACGAAGGAACGGTTACTCTGGACCAACGCGATCCAAACCAATGGTACTGGGTGGATGGTGATAAACGTATTCCGGTTGTCGGAAACATCCAATTGCACAATGTTGACTTTGGCTATGTGCCAGGGGTGCGTATCTTAAAAGATATCAATGTTTGGGCTGAACCAGGATTAAAAGTAGCCTTTGTAGGGGCGACTGGTGCTGGTAAAACAACCATCACAAACTTAATCAACCGTTTCTACGAAATCGATTCTGGGGTCATTACATTTGACGAGATTCCAGTAACGAAGATTAAGAAAGATGACTTACGTAAGACAATTTCGATTGTATTGCAAGACACGCATTTATTTACTGGAACAATTGCGGATAATATTCGCTACGGTAATTTAGAAGCGACAGATGATGAAGTCATTAAGGCGGCGAAACTTGCCAATGCCCACAGCTTTATCAAACGTCTTCCTCAAGGTTACCAAACAGAAATTACAGGGGACGGCGAAGGCTTGTCACAAGGTCAACGTCAATTACTTGCGATTGCGCGTGCTGCCGTTGCGAACCCTAAAGTATTGATTCTAGATGAAGCTACAAGTTCAATCGATAGCCATACGGAAGCGTTAATTTCACGTGGTATGGACCAATTGATGGAAGGGCGTACTTCATTTGTAATTGCCCACCGTTTATCTACGATTCGTAATTCGGACGTGATTATGGTAATGGATCACGGTGAGATTATCGAACGCGGAGACCATGAGAGCCTTATGGACAAACGCGGAGTCTACTACAAACTATATACAGGCCAAATCGAACTCGATTAGTGCACAAATAAAAGAAAAGAGATCCTTCGGATATTTTTATAGTAACTACAATAGCTGTACCGGAGTGAGCCTTGAGTCTCACTTCCTATCGATTTTCAAACTGACGCTAGGGATTAAAATCCTTAGCGTCAGTAATTCAAATCGATTACACTCGCTATTGTTGCTACTATAAAATCCGAAGGTCTCTTTTTCTTTTGTATAAATGAAATGTGATTTGACTTTGTACAGTTGTATCCAAATGGAAAAGTAGAAGGTGTCGCTTGTGAATTTGGCGAATTATTTTCAAAAAAAAATACGCTGAAAGGGCTTAATTACAGATGGATTCTACGTTTTTAATCTATGCTAAACATTGTGAAAATATAAATTTGTGCTCGAGTGAGGAAATTATTTGCAATCATTTTTTAGGTATGTTACTATGTTCCGGCAGTCAAAAATGAAAGGAAGAGATAAATGAAAAAACTATCTGCAAAATTATTAGTTATTGTAACTTTATTAGGTCTTGTAGGACTATTTTCAAATACAGTAGCACAAGCAGCGGCTCCAGAAGTAGTTACTGTAAACATCGCTGATTTAACAAAAGAACAACGTGAAGCGATTCAACCAGGTCAACCTACACCTGCAAAAGAAGGCGAACGTACTTTATTAGTATATGCGTACGACAAAAACGCATGTCAATTAGCACCAGCATTACCAGAAACAGGTACAGGTTCAACTGCAGTGATGATGGTTGCTGGAATTGTAGCTTTAACAGGTGCTGCATACTTCTTAGTATCAAACAAAAATGGTAAGAAGATGGTATTAATGGCGGGTCTTGTATTATCAGGAGCAGTTGCTGCAACATCAGTTGTATCTGCGAATGAAACATTATCAGATGACAGCTGCTACAAATATGTAGGGTTCCTTCGTGAGTCTGGTGAAACAACTACAGAGTCAACAACTTCAACTGAAGCGACTACTGAAGCTACAACAGCAGAATCTACAGAAGCAACTACAACAACAGAAGCGACTACTGAGTCAACTACAGAGTCTACTACAACAACAGAAACAACAACTACTACAGAGTCAACTACGACTACTGAAGCAACAACAACTACAACTACAACAACAACGACTACATCAGATCCAATCGTTGTAGGAGATATGGATCACTTATAATCCGAATTGAAAATACGACTGGCGAGGGCAACTTCGCCAGTTTTTTTGTGCTTGTTTATATAGTAGGGAAGATGAAGTTTGAAAAGTTTGTGAATTTACACGGGGATGAATTGTGTTTCGTGGAAAGTTATGTGATAATGAAGACATATTACTAAAACGTGAGGAAGGTGTGTATGAAGAAAATAGCTTTAAGACTAGCAGCAATGATTATGTTGTTTGGGATTTTTGGATTCAGTACAACTAGCATCGCTGAAGCAACACATCCAGAGGTAATCACTGTTCAATACACTGATTTAACTCCACAACAGAAAGAAGTTCTTCAAAAGGGCGAACCGAATTATGAATTGCTCGATGGGGAACGCATTATTCTCGTATATGATTACAATAAAGAAGCGTGTCAATTACCAAAAACAGGGACAAACTCTACGATGATTATGGTTAGCTTAGGAATCTTAGCGCTGACGGGTGCAGGGTATTTCCTAGTATCTAATAAAAACGGGAAGAAATTCATCTTAATCGTTGGATTAGTATTGTCTGGAGTTGCAGCAAGCACAAGTTTAGTTTCTGCAGGGGCATCATTTGTGGAAGAAGATTGTACTATTTATATTGGTTATATTCGTGAAAATAATACGACGACAACAACAGAAGCATCGACAACTGCGGAAGTAACTACAAGTGAAACAACCACTGAAGAACAGTCAACAACGACGACAGAGACGACAACAGAAACGACGACTACTGAAGAAACAACAACTGAACAAACATATACAGTAGTACCAACAGATCATTTTTAAGAGTCGTTAAAGTTGCAAAATTTCCAAAAATTTCCTCTTGAGTGTCAAAAGTTGGAGTTAAAATTCGAGCTACACTTTTGCAATCTAAAAATAGGTACAGTAAAATAATGTGCTATTAAGATAAAAGGGAGGAATGCATAGTTTGAAAAAATTAGTTAAAGTATTAGTAGCAACTTTATTAACTTTTACGATGGGTGTGACTGTATCTTCAACTGCCCAAGCAGCGACAGTACACTATGTCGATTACGATAAAACAACTGAAAACATTAGAAAAGAAATTAAACAAGGAAAACCGACTGAGGCCGACTTGAAAGATGGTTCGCATGCGGTTTATGTATATAGAAAGAATAATACTTGTGGTGTATCGATTCCAAAACGAGGTCCAGAATTACCAAATACTGGTACAGTCGCGAACACTGTTTCAGCAGTTTTTGCAGTAGTATTAGTAGCAGGTGGTCTGTACTTAGTGAAATCAAACAAGATGCGCAATATTGCTAAAATGGTTTTAGTATTGGGTGGCTTAGGAACATTCTTTGCTTTCCAAGGAGAAGTTTTAGCAGCAGACAGCTCAATCTTAGGTCAAATCATTGAGCAAATGAACTTAGATCCTGAGGAAATCGATTGCTATGACTACGTTGGGTTCTATATTTCAGAAGAAACAACGACTTCTGAAGCAACTACAACAGTTGTAACTACAGAGTCAACAACAACGACTGAAACAACAACAGAAGAACCAACAACGACAACGGAAGCAACGACAACAACTGAAACAACAACGACAGAAGAGCCAACAACTCAAACGCAAGCAACGACTTGGGTAGAACCGCAGACAGTTGCTCCAACGGATCGTTTATAATGAATCAAGAGTCCGGATATGATCCGGGCTTTTTATTTTGTAGAATCTTGCATTTGAAAAACATCGGAAGAACAGGACTACGTAAATAAATTAATTGCATTTTAAATATAGATACAGTACGATGAGCTGTGACAAAAAATAGAGGGAGACGGATCGATGAAGAAATTGACGAAGGTTCTATTAGCCGCTTTAGCAATAGTAACACTAGGAATTAGTGTAGCAACGCCTGCGTCGGCCGCAACTGTAAATTATGTTGATTATGACAAAACAGTTGAAACCATTAGAAAAGATATCAAACAAGGAAAACCAACTGAAGCCGATGTACAAGCTGGGTCACAAGTAACTTATGTTTATAAGAAAAATGGGACTTGTGGTGTATCGATGCCGAAACAAGAAAAAGAATTACCAAGCACAGGTACAGTAGCCAATACAATTACATTAGTGTTTTCAGTAGTACTGATAGCAGGAGGACTTTATTTAGTGAAATCGAATAAAGTATCTCGTATTGCTAAAACTGTCTTAGTACTGGGTGGAGCAGGAGTCATCTTAGCAACTCAAGGAGAAGTTTTAGCTGCGGATAGCTCAATTCTTGGACAAGTTGTAGAACAAAAGGACTTAACTCCAGAACAAGTTGATTGTTATGACTATGTGGGATATTACATTACAAGTGGTTCAACTACAACAGAAGCAACAACGACAGCCGTAACGACTGAATCAACAACAGAAACAACAACGGAAGAACCAACAACAACGACAGAAGCAACGACAACAACCCAAACAACAACGACAGAAGAGCCAACTACACAAACAGCAGCAACAACTTCGACAGAAAGTATCACAGTTGCGCAAACAGATCGCTTATAATGAAACAAGAGTCCGGATATAATCCGGGCTTTTTATTTTGTAGAATCTTGCGTTTGAAAAACATCGGAAGAACAAGACTACGTAAATAAATTAATTGCATTTTAAATATAGATACAGTACGATGACCTGTGACAACATAATAAGGGAGATGAAGCGATGAAAAAGATTAGTAAAATTGTTTTAGCAACGTTAGCTACATTAATATTAGGAGTAAGTGTAGCATCACCTGCATCAGCAGCAAGTGTGAACTATGTTGATTACGATAAAACAACAGAAACAGTTAGAAAAGAAATTAAACAAGGGAAACCAACTGAAGCTGATGTACAAGCGGGAGCACAAGTGACTTATGTTTATAAGAAAAACGGAACTTGTGGCGTATCAGTACCAAAACAAGAAAAAGAATTACCAAGCACAGGTACAGTAGCCAATACCATTACATTGGTATTCTCAGTAGTGCTTGTAGCAGGCGGGCTATACCTCGTTAAATCAAATAAAGCATCTCGTATTGCTAAAACTGTTTTAGTATTAGGCGGAGCAGGAGCGTTCTTAGCGACTCAAGGAGAAGTGTTAGCTGCTGATAGCTCAATTCTTGGACAAGTTGTAGAACAAAAAGATTTAACTCCAGAGCAAGTTGATTGCTATGACTATGTTGGATATATTGTTACAACTGGTTCCACAACAACAGAAGCAACAACGACAGCCGTAACGACTGAATCAACAACAGAAACAACGACGGAGTCAACAACGACTACAGAGGCGACTACAACAACAGAAGCAACGACTACTACAGAATCGACTACGACAACAGAAACAACAACGACTACAACAACAACTACAACTACAATGCAAGCTGAAACAACGACAGAAGCAAATATAGTCGCGCCAACAGATACTTTATAGAAGTGATTGAAGACTGAAGATATATTCTTCGGTCTTTTTATTATGTAATCAAGTGGGATTTGCGTTTTGAATTTCGATACAGTATACTCCTAAAGGTATAAAGTTAAGGGGGAAATATATATTGAAAAAAATTAGTTCAAAAATTTTAGCGTTACTAATGCTAATTGGATTGTTTGGGTTATTGTCAAATACAGTTACTCAAGCAGCAGCTCCAGAAGTGGGTACTGTAAACATCGCTGATTTAACGAAAGAACAACGTGAAGCGATTCAACCAGGTGAGCCAACTCCAGCTAAAGAAGGAGAACGTACTTTATTAGTATACGCGTACGACAAAAACGCATGTCAATTAGCACCAGCTTTACCAGAAACTGGTACTGGTTCGCAAGCATTGATGATGGTTGCAGGAATCGTAGCGTTAACAGGTGCTGTATACTTCTTAGTAACTAACAAAAATGGTAAGAAGATGGTATTAATGGCAGGTCTTGTATTATCAGGAGCAGTTGCGGCGACATCAGTTGTATCTGCGAATGAAACTTTATCGGACGATAGCTGTTACAAATATATGGGATTCCTTCGTGAGTCTGGTGAAACAACGACTGAGTCAACAACTTCAACTGAAGCGACTACTGAAGCAACTACAGCAGAATCAACTGAAGCAACTACAACTACAGAAGCAACTACTGAGTCAACAACTACAACGACTACTACCACAACAGAAGAGCCTACAACAGAGGCGCCGACACCTGGTACAACATCATCAGCACCGCAAGTGGTTGCACCAGATGATCATTTATAAGGATAGAGAAGGATTGTTAAATTAAGTTTTAACAATCTTTTTTTATTGGAAAAGATCTTATGGAAATGAAAAAGAATCGGAATTTTTCAGGGAAGATTTGGAAATGTTTGGAAATAAACATTTCCGAAAAGTTCCTTTTGGAGGAAAAAAGCGTTGAAAATGTTAAAAAGTTTATAAGAAGATTGAAAAAGTTTGAAATTTTTACATAAAAACTTTATAATTTTCACATAATAAATTAAGGAGGAATATCCAGATGAAAAACAAATGGTTAAAACTATGTGCTGTAGTAGTAATGTTATTTGCTTTTGTTGGACTATCCGCTACAAAAGTAGCGAATGCAGAGACTCCTGAAGTACAATCAGTGAATATTGCTGATTTAACGAAAGAACAACGTGAGGCGATTCAATCAGGTGAACCAACTACACCTGCACTGGCTGGCCAAGCGACATTGTTCGTCTATGAGTTGGATAAAGGGAAATGCCCATTAGGCGACACTTTACCACATACGGGATCATCTTCGACAACAATTCTAGCAGTTCTTGGTATCGTATCATTATCAGGAGCAGCTTACTTCTTAGTTTCGAATAAGAAAGCTAAGAAAACAATCTTAATGATTGGATTAGTAGCAGCGGGGACAGCGGCAGCGACAACTTCAGTTTCTGCGGTAACTCCATATGAACAAAGTTTAATCGACATGGGTTGTTATCGATATGTAGGATTCATTCGCGAGGACGTTTCAACAACGACTGAAGGAACAACTTCAAGCGCAACGACAACAGAAGCTACGACAACTGAAGAAGTAACGACAGAAGAAACAACTGTTGAAACAACAACAACAGAAACGACTACAACAACTACAACAACGACTACTGAATCAACAACTGCTGAAACAACAACAGAAACAGCAGCGACTCAATCCGTTGAGCCAATTACAGTAGCACCAACAGACCACTTATAATATAAGAGGAAATAGGAAGGCTGACAAAGGTTACTTTGTCAGTCTTTTTTTAGTTAAGACTCTATTAACATTTCAGTACAGGCTCTTTCTCTTTGCATTTGTTCTATGCTATAATGACGGGGAGACTAGAAAGGATGAGTTTATTACATGATTACTTTAAAATCAAAACGCGAAATTGACGCAATGGAAGAATCAGGTGCGCTTTTAGCATCGATTCACGTGCAGCTTCGTGATTTTATTAAACCTGGTGTCACAACTTGGGACATCGATCAATTTGTACAAAAGAAAATCGAAGAAGCGGGTGGTTCAGCGCCGCAGATTGGATACGAAGGATATAAATACGCAACATGCCAAAGTATCAATGACGAAATCTGTCACGGATTTCCACGTCGCAAACCTTTAAAATCAGGAGATCTAGTAAAAGTAGACTTCTGCGTGGAACTTAAAGGCGCTTTATCAGATTCTTGCTGGAGCTATATTGTTGGCGAAAGCACTCCAGAAATCGACCATTTATATGAAGTAACAAAGAAAGCTTTATACTTAGGAATTCAACAAGCAAAAGTTGGAAATCGTATTGGAGACATCGGTCACGCGATTCAAACTTATGTTGAGAGTGAAGGGTTATCTGTTGTTCGTGACTTTATCGGGCACGGAATTGGACCAACGATTCACGAAAGCCCAGCAGTTCCTCACTATGGCGAGCCTGGCAAAGGTCTTCGCTTGAAAGAGGGAATGGTTATTACGATTGAACCAATGGTGAATACTGGTACTTGGAAAGCGGAAATGGAAAGCAATGGCTGGACAGCTCATACATTAGATGGTGGACTAAGCTGCCAATTCGAACATACATTAGCCATTACGAAAGATGGTCCACGTATTTTAACATTACAAAAAGATCACGCTGAAGACGTGTTGAATTAAGGGGAGGAAGCAAAAATGGCAATTTTAGTAACAGGTGGAGCAGGGTATATCGGTTCTCATACGGTAATCGAATTGGATAAAGCTGGATTTGACGTTGTTATCGTCGACAACTTTTCTAACAGTTCGCCAGAAGTATTGAACCGTTTGAAAACAATCACAGGAAAAGATTTCCCTCTATATGAAGGGGACATTCTTGATTGTGATTTCCTAGTAACAGTTTTTGAAAAAGAAAACATTGATTCAGTGATTCATTTTGCGGGGTTCAAGGCTGTGGGAGAGTCTGTTGAAAAACCTTTAGAATACTATCACAACAACATTACAGGAACATTAGTGTTATTAGACGTAATGCGTCAATTTAACGTGAAAGACATCGTATTCAGCTCAAGTGCAACAGTTTATGGTATGAACAATGTCGTTCCTTTTAAAGAAGAAATGCCAACAAGCGCTACAAACCCTTATGGTTATACAAAAGTAATGCTTGAACAAATCTTGAATGACGTTGCTTTCTCAGATAGCGACTGGTCAGTCACAAACCTACGTTACTTCAACCCAATCGGAGCGCATGAAAGTGGTTTAATTGGAGAAGCGCCAAATGGCATTCCAAATAACTTAATGCCATATATCACTCAAGTAGCTGTTGGTAAACGTGAATTCTTAAGTGTGTTTGGAGACGACTATGATACACATGATGGTACTGGTGTGCGTGACTACATCCACGTTGTTGACTTAGCTCGTGGGCACGTGCTTGCGGTTAAAAACAACGCCGCTCAAAAAGGTGCAAAAGTCTTTAACTTAGGAACTGGTATTGGATATAGTGTATTAGATTTAGTGAAAGCATTTATCTCAGAAAACGGAGTGGATATTCCTTATAAAATTGCACCTCGTCGTGCAGGGGATATCGCAACTTGTTATGCGGATGCTTCTAAAGCAAAAGAAGTGCTAGGATGGGTAGCAGAAAAGAACTTAAACGATATGGTTCGCGACTCATGGAACTGGCAAAAGAAAAATCCAGAGGGCTATTAGAAATACTTTTTAATACCGCTGAAAAAAGAATTAAAAGAACTCCTTTGGAGTTGTTATTATGGCAGAAATGGTAGGATACCAGCTTGAGCCTAAGGTCTCAAGCTTACCAAGCTTCAAAGGGAGAGTAGCGAGTAATCGCAACTCTCCCTAATTCACATTGGTTATGATTCCCTACCATTGCCATAATAACTCCAAGGAGTTCTTTTTTGTGTATTTCTAATAACCCTCTGTGGTGGGGAGAGGAATGGTGCTAAGACTTTGCTGGAGTTGTTATTGTGGCAAGAATAGTAGGATACCGGCTTGAGCCTGAGGTCTCAAGCCTACCAAGCTTCAAAGGGAGAGTAGCGAATAAATCGCAACTCTCCCTAATTCACATTGGTTATGACCCCCTACTATTGCCACAATAACTCCGAGGAGTTTTATTTGATTTGCACTATATTTCTAGTAACCTTCTGTGGAGAGAAGGGAAATAGTGCTGAAAAAACTTTGGAGTTCTAATAACCTTCTATAGAGGGAAAAAGAAACAGCTATTACGAATTCGATCGTAATAGCTGTTTTGTCTATTTTCTTACTCGTTTTAGTGCTTCTTTGAAGAGTGGGTAAACGATTGGAACTGCAACTACTGTGAAGATAGCTGATCCAAACGTTCCTGTAATTTTATTGATGGCTTGAATGAATGCTGGTGTTAATGCAAGGCCGCCGACAATCATCCCTCGTAAGAATGTGTATTTAATGATATTGACAATGATTTTTACAATAGCAGCAATAACACCCACCGCAATTACGTTTGCGGTTTTGTCATCTTTATCCATTGCTTTCTCGTATACAAGATGGATCACATAGCAGACGATTAATGACTCAAGAACAGTTTGCCACGCAACATCGGCGTAATTATTGAGGATGTCGAAAAGTCCTAAACCGATTGAAGCGGCGATTGCTCCTTGTTTTGTTCCGAAAAGTAAGCATCCAATTACTACAAGCGCGTTTCCAAAATGAACGAACTGTGTTGTGAATGGCATTGGGATTCTAAAGACGCTAACTCCCAAATAAATTAAAGCTGCGAATAAGCTTGTTTGAACTAAATCTCTTATATCTGTATTTTTCATAATGACACCTCAATAGTAAATTTTGTTGTAAGCATTCCAAGTTTTTTCTCGATTGGAAGACCAAATGGAATTTGTTCAGGTTGTTGGCTACCTAATTGAAGCACTTCGTCGATAAATTGTAATGTGAATGATAGTGCGTCTTCTATAGGAAATCCTTGTAGGATGCATGCAGTCGCAAGAGCGGCGAGGGTATCGCCTGTTCCGTAAAAATGATGCGGATACTTTGTTTTATAGAAATCAAAGAATGAATCCGTCTCTTTGGTATAAAGTTGAACACCTGTTAACGCTTCGCTATCAGGGCATCCCGTAATAATGATATGTTCTGGTCCAAGTTCGGCTAGTTTCTTAGCTAACTCCCTTGTAAAGTCCATCGTGATTTTTCCAGAAGGATACGCCGTTTCGGTTAATAAGCAGGCTTCTGTAATATTTGGATAAATCACTTGAGCATGTTGAATGAGTTTTCTCATCGCTTCAACGTGTTCTTGTGTAAATCCGCTATATAGATTTCCGTTATCCGCCATAACTGGATCGACAAAAACTTGTGTAGATTCAGGCAGTTTTTCAATAGTTTCTATCATTAATTCAATTTGTTCCGCATTTCGAAAATATCCCGTCAAAACAGCATCTGGTTTCAATTCCAATTCTTGCCATTGTTTTAAAGATTGCTTCATAAATTCGGTTTGCTCCGCAATCGCGATATTTTTGAATCCGCCTGTATGAGATGAAAGGAGCACCGTAGGAAGGAGCATCGTTTCAATTTGACAACAAGCAAAAATCGGGATAGCGGGAGCGAGTGCGACTTTGCCAATTCCAGGTAAGTCGTTTGCGATTAATATTTTTTTCATATCTATTCCTCGAGTTTCAATGTATCTGTATTGTAAAACGGGACAGGTGAGGATACAATAGGGATGAAAACGAACTGTACCGGTACAGTGGAGGTGTGTCATGTATCAATACCAGCAATTAGCAAATGCATTAAAAGAGGAAATATTAAGTGGAAATCTACAGAAGGGGAATAAGCTTCCTTCCGTTCGTGAACTTGTCGCAGCATACGGAGTGAATAAGGATACCGTACAAAGAGCCTTGCGTAGTTTAAAAGATGAAAGTTTTATTTATTCGAGAGAAAAAAGTGGCTATTATGTACTGAAAAATTCAGAGCCGAAGCCATTGGAGGAGTTCGAAGAAGACTATTCTCAACTTCCGATTGAAGATTTGCGTATCTGTTTTAATCAATCGCTTGCCAGTGCGCATGATTTAAAGTTAACAAAAGAAGAACAAGCTTCTGGGATGGATGAATTGATTCAGGCATTAATGCCTATTCTAGAAGAGTATGGAGTGTATGCTACAAAGGAACAATTGGTCATCACTACGGGAACACAACAAGCACTCTATATTTTATTACAACTGATTCAGGGGAAAAAAGTATTGCTGGAGCAACCAACTTATGCACGGATGAATGAGTTGGTGAAGCACTTGAACATTCCTTACGAAACCATTGAACGTCAGATGGATGGTGAAATTGATTTAAACCGATTAGAGGAATTATTTGCGAGTGGAGAGTTTTCGCTATTTTATACGATTTCCCGCTTTCATAATCCACTTGGCGGAAGTTACAGTGAAGCTACCAAGAAAAAAATTGTGGAACTAGCAAGCAAGTACTCAGTGTATATTATCGAAGATGACTATATGGCAGATTTTGTCGAGGGTAATGCGACGCCACTTCATTATTATGATATGGACGGACGTGTTATTTATGTTAAATCTTTCTCGTCCATTTTATTCTCAGCTTTGAAAATTGGAATTGTAGTGTTACCAAAAGAGTTAGTGGAGCCTTTTGCAATGCGGAAGTTATGGATGGATTACGATTCGAATGTGATGATGCAAAAAACATTTACGCTTTTTATTGAAAATGGAATGTTTTTGAAGCATCGTAAGGAAATGGTCGGAAATTATATTGAAAAAAGTAAACGCGCAAAGAAGTGGCTTCTATCATCAGGTGTCAGCGAAGGAATCCTTCATGGAACGCAATTGGTGTTTAAGAAAACGCCGACGATGGCTGACAAATTACAAGCGATGAACCTGAAAGCAAAACCACTTGATGAGTACTTTATCTCGAAAAATGCGCCATCATTGGAACGGTTGGATTTGGCTAAAATCCGCGAAATTTAGGTAAAAAGAAAGGTTAACAATTCAACTAAAAAATTTGCAAATCTTATACTTATTTGGTATAGTAACTACAACAATAATCAATCTCTATAAGGGAGTAACTGGCAACCGAGCGTTGCGATAATATCAACAGCAAGCGAATTCTCGCTGGTATTATCTTGAACAGTGAGACTTATGTTTGTTATCAATAGGATGATGGGCATAAGTCTCTCTTTTTATAGAAAAGAAAAGGAGTGTATTTTGTTGGAACAACAAACAAAACCCGTATATTTGCAGTCTGTAGAAGATGTATTTAAAGAAGTACAATCAAGTCCTTCTGGTTTAAGCTCACAAGAAGCTGCATCAAGACTTGAAAAATACGGTGCAAACACGTTACAAGAAGGAAAGAAAAAAACACTATTAGAAAAATTCGTAGATCAATTTAAAGACTTCATGATTTTGGTACTTTTAGTGGCGGCAGTTGTGTCTATGTTTGCTCACCAAGGTGACCCAGACCCAACGGATGCAATTATCATCCTAGCAGTAGTATTGCTTAACGCAGTTCTAGGGGTCTTCCAAGAGTCAAAAGCCGAGGAAGCAATCGAAGCGTTGAAGAAAATGGCTTCACCTGTAGCAAGTGTTTTACGTGATGGACACGTGGAACATATTAAAGGGGAAGACATCGTAGTCGGTGACGTTGTTATTCTTGAAGCTGGTGATGTTGTGCCAGCGGATATGCGTTTATTCGAAGTAAACACAGTGAAAATTGAAGAGTCAGCATTAACAGGGGAATCAGTTCCGGTTGATAAAGACTTAGTGATTCCTGCAGGGGATGAAGTGGGAATTGGAGATCGTACTAATATGGCGTTCTCAAGTACAAACGTAACTTACGGCCGTGCTGTTGGTGTGGTTACAAGTACTGGTATGAATACAGAAGTTGGTAAAATCGCTAATATGTTAGCGAACACTGAAGAAGGTAAAACACCACTTCAAGAAAACCAAGATGCTCTTGGTAAATGGCTAACAATCATGATTTTAGTGATTGCCGTGATTATCTTCTTGGTAGGGATGCTTCGAGGAAATGAATGGACTCATATGTTATTAACAGCGATTGCGATTGCCGTTGCTGCGATTCCAGAAGGGTTACCAGCCATTTCTACAATTATCCTAGCATTAGGAACTCAAAAAATGGCGCAACGTAACGCGATTGTTCGTAAATTGCCAGCTGTTGAAACATTAGGTGGTGTTGAAATTATCTGTTCGGATAAAACAGGTACATTAACACTTAACCAAATGACTGTTGAAAAAATGGTTTATGATAACGAAATCCATGATGCGTCAGAAGAAATTTCTAAAGACAACATCGCGCTTCGTGTAATGAACTTAGCCAACGATACTAAGATTTCTCAAGATAACTCATTATTAGGGGACCCAACTGAAACAGCAATGGTTCAATACGGTCTTGATAAAAACTATGATGTACGTGAAGAGTTAGTAAACATTCCACGTATTGCGGAAGTTCCGTTTGACTCAACACGTAAATTAATGACAACTATTCATCAATTAGAAGACGGTAAATATTTGGTTGCCACTAAAGGTGCTCCAGATATGTTATTAGACCGTGTAACGAAGATTGAAAAACATGGTGAGGTTTCTGCGTTTACTGAAGATGACCGCACAACATTAATGAAATTAAACAAAGAAATGGCCACTCAAGCGCTTCGTGTGTTAGCGATGGCATACAAAGTGATTGATACTCTACCTGAAACAGTGGACACAGATTCAATCGAACATGATTTAATCTTTGCTGGTTTAGTAGGGATGATTGACCCAGAACGTAAGGAAGCAGCGGCTGCGATTAAAGTAGCTCAATCAGCTGGTATCCGTACAATTATGATTACTGGGGACCACCGTGATACAGCCCAAGCGATTGCAAAACGTTTAGGCATCCTTCGTCCAGATCAAGAAGACGGAGTATTAACTGGTGGCGAATTAAACGATATTTCTGATGAAGAATTAGAACGTACTGTTGAAACTTACTCTGTATACGCTCGTGTATCTCCAGAGCATAAAGTTCGTATCGTAAAAGCTTGGCAAAAGAATGGTAAAGTTGTTTCGATGACAGGAGATGGAGTTAACGATGCTCCTTCACTTAAACAAGCCGATATCGGTGTTGGTATGGGGATTACAGGTACTGAAGTTTCTAAAGGTGCTTCAGACATGGTACTTGCCGATGATAACTTCGAAACAATCGTTGTTGCCGTTGAAGAAGGACGTAAAGTATTCGCGAACATCCAAAAAGCTGTTCAATACTTACTATCTGCAAACTTCGGTGAAGTAATGACAATGTTCGTTGCGACAATGGCTGGTTGGTCAATTCTAGAACCAATCCATATCTTATGGATCAACTTAGTAACAGACGTATTCCCAGCGATTGCTTTAGGTCTTGAAGAAGCGGAAGCAGATATCATGAACCACCCACCACGCGGTAAGGGCTCGAACTTCTTATCAAACGGTGTGTTACCAAGTATCTTCTACCAAGGTTTCTTCGAAGGTGGAATTACATTGTTTGTATTCTGGTACGCAACTCATATTGCTAATTGGGGGAACCCAGTTGGGGAAACAATGGCGTTTGCAACATTAGGTTTAATCCAATTGTTCCACGCCTTCAACGTGAAGTCAGTGTACAAATCACTTGGCACAGTTGGTGCGTTCAAGAACAAGATGTTTAACTACGCAATCCTAGTATCAGCCGTAATGCTTCTAAGCGTAATGGTGATTCCTGGATTAACAACTGTATTTGATGTAGCAATTCTTACAGCTGAACAATGGTTGTTCGTAGTTGGTGCAGCATTTTCAATCGTTCCAATCGTAGAAATTGCAAAAGCAATTATGCGTGCAATGGGAATGGATAAAGACTAATCTAATAAGTATAACGAAGAAAGGTTCACCTTGTGTGAGCCTTTTTTTCGTATGTATTAATAGAAGTAGTGAGTCTAGCTTTTATTCAACTGTGTATTTTGCTAAAATATTTCTATGTAGAATGGAGTGTGGGAATATGGTCATTACAAAAATTGAGGCTCAAAAGAAAAAAGGCCGTTACAATATTTATTTGAATGATACTTTTGCATTTGGTGTTGATGAGGCGACTGTTGTAAAATACGCTTTATTCAAAGGAACCGAATTAACCAAAGAACAAATTGATGAAATTCAACATGATGATTGTATTCAGCAAGCCTATCAAAAGGCTTTACATTTCTTGAATTTCAAGCTTCGTTCAACGAAAGAAGTCTATGAAAAATTAGAAAAATTAGAATTTGACGAAGATATTATTAATGAAGTGCTTGGAAAGCTGCATGAGCAGAATTTTATTAACGATACGTTTTATGCAGAAAGCTACTTAAATCAAGCTAAGTTTGTGACGTTCAAAGGGCCAAAGTCTGTTGTTTTTGATTTGCAAAAGAAAGGTATTAGCGATAAGGTCATTCAAACAGTGCTTGAAGGCTATACGCTAAAAGAGCAACTTGAAAATGCAATTCAAATTGCGCAGTCATATTTAAAAGGGCAAAAGCGGGTCACACCCAAAGTAGCTAAGCAAAAAGTAAAAGTGTTTGTGATGCAAAAAGGGTATTCGAAAGAAATCGCAGAAGAGGTTGTTCCGTTTTTATCGTTTGAAGCGCAAAGCGAGATGGAAGCAGAATTAGCGGTGAAGGAGATTGCAACGATTTACCGACGCATCGCCAAAAAATATGAAGAGAATGAATCGACGCTCTGGTATCAAATCAAAGGGAAGTTGTATCAAAAAGGATTTACTTCTAGTGTGATTGAACAGGCCATTGCGCAGTTTGAAATGGAGAAAGAAGAATGGATTTAGCCGATATTGGCGTAAAAATGTGGGACGAGGAGAAAATCAAGCGCTTCAGAAAAGCATTGCTTGATTGGTACGACAAAGAAAAACGAGACTTGCCTTGGAGAAGAACGAGTAATCCGTACGCTATTTGGGTGAGCGAGATTATGCTCCAACAAACCAGAGTGGATACAGTCATTCCATATTACGAGCGTTTCTTAGCGACGTTCCCAACGGTAAAAGATTTGGCGGAGGCTCCAGAAGACGTATTGTTGAAATGCTGGGAAGGGCTAGGCTATTATTCGCGCGTTCGCAACATGCAAAAAGCAGCGATTCAAGTCATGGAGGAGTTCGGTGGTGTATTTCCCAATACCTATGAAGGAATTCTTTCGTTAAAAGGGATTGGACCGTATACGGCAGGTGCGATTGCTAGTATCGCTTTTGGATTGCCAGAGCCTGCCGTGGATGGCAACTTGATGCGTGTGATTAGCCGATTGTTTGAAGTGAATTTAGACATTGGGAACCCAAGTAATCGTTGGGCGTTTCAAGAAATTGCAGAAATTTTAATTGACCCCAAACGTCCAGGAGATTTTAATCAGGCTCTGATGGATTTAGGCTCAGATATCGAATCTCCTGTAAATCCGCGCCCCGAAGAGAGTCCTGTAAAGGAATTTAGTGCAGCGTATCAAAATGGAACAATGCATATTTATCCGATTAAGAAGCCGAAGAAGAAACCAACGCCGATGAAATGGCGAGCGTTTATTATTCAAGATGACAAAGGTCGTTTCTTAGTAGAGAAGAATACGCAAGCAGACCTGCTAAGTGGATTTTGGCATTTCCCATTAATTCGTGATTTCAGTACAGTGGGAGAATCGATTGATTTATTTGAAGGAATTGCCGAAGAAAATTCGACTTACGAAATTAACCAGAACATCCCGCTGGAAGTTCAATTCGAGAGTTTATATAAAATGAAGCTTCAACCAACTCGTATTTTACCGAAAACCGTAAAACATATTTTCAGTCACCAACGCTGGGATATTGAATTGCAATGTGCAACGGCTTCAGGAGCGCTAGAGCAGCATTCAACGCGTACGCTCCAATGGGTCACAAAAGAAGAAATGGCACAACTGCCACAGTCAAGAGTGCAAGGAAAGATGTGTGAGTTACTCGCTTCTCAAGAGCTTTTATAAGAATAGGCGCCGTAAATCTGATTTTTGTTCACAGAATGGTAGAAATATGCTATACTACTAGTGATTTGAAATAACTAAGAGTTTACTCTTAAATAGATATAGAAAGTTGGATA
>SKEK01000433.1_pt1 | contig 23879 bp, 17 predicted proteins | sample 4826761 | NCBI WGS metagenome assembly SKEK01 (sample SAMN11008811, study PRJNA524170) | human gut metagenome | biome: Human fecal sample; material: Feces; isolation source: fecal sample from pouch patient p32 | host: Homo sapiens | place: Israel: Tel-Aviv | collected 2015-10-13 | reverse complement strand
GCCTGAAAGGCGATCTCACCATGCTGCAAACCACCATCTGCCGCCTGAACGGCGTGGAGTGCGAAAGCCCGGTGGTGATTTGCAATGAGCAGCACCGCTTTATTGTCGCGGAACAGCTGCGTCAACTGAACAAACTCACCGAGAACATTATTCTCGAACCTGCAGGGCGTAACACTGCACCTGCCATTGCGTTGGCGGCGCTGGCGGCAAAACGTCATAGCCCGGAGAGCGACCCGTTAATGCTGGTATTGGCGGCGGATCATGTGATTGCCGATGAAGACGCGTTCCGTGCCGCCGTGCGTAATGCCATGCCATATGCCGAAGCGGGCAAGCTGGTGACCTTTGGCATTGTGCCGGATCTACCAGAAACCGGTTATGGCTATATTCGTCGCGGTGAAGTGTCTGCGGGTGAGCAGGATACGGTGGCCTTTGAAGTGGCGCAGTTTGTCGAAAAACCGAATCTGGAAACCGCCCAGGCCTATGTGGCAAGCGGCGAATATTACTGGAACAGCGGCATGTTCCTGTTCCGCGCCGGACGCTATCTCGAAGAACTGAAAAAATATCGCCCGGATATTCTCGACGCCTGTGAAAAAGCGATGAGCGCCGTCGATCCGGATCTCGATTTTATTCGCGTGAATGAAGAAGCGTTTCTCGCCTGCCCGGAAGAGTCGGTGGATTACGCGGTCATGGAACGTACGGCAGATGCCGTTGTGGTGCCGATGGATGCGGGCTGGAGCGATGTCGGTTCCTGGTCTTCATTATGGGAGATCAGCGCCCACACCGCCGAGGGCAACGTTTGCCACGGTGATGTGATTAATCACAAAACTGAAAACAGCTATGTGTACGCCGAATCTGGCCTGGTCACCACCGTCGGGGTGAAAGATCTGGTAGTGGTGCAGACCAAAGATGCGGTGCTGATTGCCGACCGTAACGCGGTGCAGGATGTGAAAAAAGTGGTCGAGCAGATCAAAGCCGATGGTCGCCATGAGCATCGGGTGCATCGCGAAGTGTATCGTCCGTGGGGCAAATATGACTCTATCGACGCAGGCGACCGCTACCAGGTGAAACGCATCACCGTGAAACCGGGCGAAGGCTTGTCGGTACAGATGCATCATCACCGCGCGGAACACTGGGTGGTTGTCGCGGGAACGGCAAAAGTCACCATTGATGGTGATATCAAACTGCTTGGTGAAAACGAGTCCATTTATATTCCGCTGGGGGCGACGCACTGCCTGGAAAACCCGGGGAAAATTCCGCTCGATTTAATTGAAGTGCGCTCCGGCTCTTATCTCGAAGAGGATGATGTGGTGCGTTTCGCGGATCGCTACGGACGGGTGTAAACGTCGCATCAGGAGCTGTTTGTCGGATGCGGCGTGAACGCCTTATCCGACCTACGGTTCGGGTTTGTAGGCCTGATAAGACGCGGCAGCGTCGCATCAGGCAATGAATGCGAAACCGAGATGTAAATAACGACAAAAACAAAATTGGCCGTTTCGGTCAGGGCCAACTATTGCCTGAAAAAGGGTAACGACATGAAAAAATTAACCTGCTTTAAAGCCTATGATATTCGCGGGAAATTAGGCGAAGAACTGAATGAAGATATTGCCTGGCGTATTGGGCGTGCCTATGGCCAATTTCTCAAACCGAAAACCATTGTGTTAGGCGGTGATGTCCGCCTCACCAGCGAAACCTTAAAACTGGCGCTGGCAAAAGGTTTACAGGATGCGGGCGTTGACGTGCTGGATATCGGTATGTCCGGCACCGAAGAGATCTATTTCGCCACGTTCCATCTCGGCGTGGATGGCGGCATTGAAGTTACTGCCAGCCATAATCCGATGGATTACAACGGCATGAAGCTGGTGCGCGAGGGGGCTCGCCCGATCAGCGGTGATACCGGACTGCGCGACGTCCAGCGTCTGGCTGAAGCCAACGACTTTCCTCCCGTCGATGAAACCAAACGCGGTCGCTATCAGCAAATCAACCTGCGTGACGCTTACGTTGATCACCTGTTCGGTTATATCAATGTCAAAAACCTCACGCCGCTCAAGCTGGTGATCAACTCCGGGAATGGCGCAGCGGGTCCGGTGGTGGACGCCATTGAAGCCCGCTTTAAAGCCCTCGGCGCGCCCGTGGAATTAATCAAAGTGCACAACACACCGGACGGCAATTTCCCCAACGGTATTCCTAACCCACTACTGCCGGAATGCCGCGACGACACCCGCAATGCGGTCATCAAACACGGCGCGGATATGGGCATTGCTTTTGATGGCGATTTTGACCGCTGCTTCCTGTTTGACGAAAAAGGGCAGTTTATTGAGGGCTACTACATTGTCGGCCTGTTGGCAGAAGCATTCCTCGAAAAAAATCCCGGCGCGAAGATCATCCACGATCCACGTCTCTCCTGGAACACCGTTGATGTGGTGACTGCCGCAGGTGGCACGCCGGTAATGTCGAAAACCGGACACGCCTTTATTAAAGAACGTATGCGCAAGGAAGACGCCATCTATGGTGGCGAAATGAGCGCCCACCATTACTTCCGTGATTTCGCTTACTGCGACAGCGGCATGATCCCGTGGCTGCTGGTCGCCGAACTGGTGTGCCTGAAAGATAAAACGCTGGGCGAACTGGTACGCGACCGGATGGCTGCGTTTCCGGCAAGCGGTGAGATCAACAGCAAACTGGCGCAACCCGTTGAGGCGATTAATCGCGTGGAACAGCATTTTAGCCGTGAGGCGCTGGCGGTGGATCGCACCGATGGCATCAGCATGACCTTTGCCGACTGGCGCTTTAACCTGCGCTCCTCCAACACCGAACCGGTGGTGCGGTTGAATGTTGAATCGCGCGGTGATGTGCCGCTGATGGAAGCGCGAACGCGAACTCTGCTGACGTTGCTGAACGAGTAATGTCGGATCCTCCCTTACCCCATTGCGGGTAAGGGGCTAATAACAGGAACAACGATGACAAATCTAAAAAAGCGCGAGCGAGCGAAAACCAATGCATCGTTAATCTCTATGGTGCAACGCTTTTCAGATATCACCATCATGTTTGCCGGGCTATGGCTGGTTTGCGAAGTCAGCGGACTGTCATTCCTCTACATGCACCTGTTGGTGGCGCTGATTACGCTGGTGGTATTCCAGATGCTGGGTGGCATCACCGATTTTTATCGCTCATGGCGCGGTGTTCGGGCAGCGACAGAATTTGCCCTGTTGCTACAAAACTGGACCTTAAGCGTGATTTTCAGCGCCGGACTGGTGGCGTTCAATAATGATTTCGATACGCAACTGAAAATCTGGCTGGCGTGGTATGGGCTGACCAGCATCGGACTGGTGGTTTGCCGTTCATGTATTCGCATTGGCGCGGGCTGGCTGCGTAATCATGGCTATAACAAGCGCATGGTCGCGGTGGCGGGGGATTTAGCCGCCGGACAAATGCTGATGGAGAGCTTCCGTAATCAGCCGTGGTTAGGGTTTGAAGTGGTGGGCGTTTACCACGACCCGAAACCGGGCGGCGTTTCTAACGACTGGGCGGGCAATCTGCAACAGCTGGTCGAGGACGCGAAAGCGGGCAAGATTCATAACGTCTATATCGCGATGCAAATGTGCGACGGCGCACGAGTGAAAAAACTGGTCCATCAACTGGCGGATACCACCTGTTCGGTGCTGCTGATCCCCGACGTCTTTACCTTCAACATTCTCCATTCACGTCTCGAAGAGATGAACGGCGTTCCGGTGGTGCCGCTGTATGACACGCCGCTTTCCGGGGTTAACCGCCTGATAAAACGTGCGGAAGACATTGTGCTGGCGACGCTTATTCTGCTGCTGATCTCCCCGGTGCTGTGCTGTATTGCGCTGGCGGTGAAACTCAGTTCACCAGGACCGGTTATTTTCCGCCAGACTCGCTATGGCATGGATGGCAAGCCGATCAAAGTGTGGAAGTTCCGTTCGATGAAAGTGATGGAGAACGACAAAGTGGTGACCCAGGCGACGCAGAACGATCCGCGCGTCACCAAAGTGGGGAATTTTCTGCGCCGCACCTCGCTGGATGAATTGCCGCAGTTTATCAATGTGCTGACTGGCGGGATGTCGATTGTCGGTCCGCGTCCGCATGCGGTGGCGCATAACGAACAGTATCGCCAGCTCATTGAAGGCTACATGCTGCGCCATAAAGTGAAACCGGGCATTACCGGCTGGGCGCAGATTAACGGCTGGCGCGGCGAAACCGACACGCTGGAGAAAATGGAAAAACGCGTCGAGTTCGACCTTGAGTACATTCGCGAATGGAGCGTCTGGTTCGATATCAAAATCGTTTTCCTGACGGTATTCAAAGGTTTCGTTAACAAAGCGGCATATTGATATGAGCTTACGTGAAAAAACCATCAGCGGCGCGAAGTGGTCGGCGATTGCCACGGTGATCATCATCGGCCTCGGTCTGGTGCAAATGACTGTGCTGGCGCGGATTATAGATAACCACCAGTTCGGTTTGCTGACTGTGTCGCTGGTGATCATCGCGCTGGCAGATACGCTTTCTGACTTCGGTATCGCTAACTCGATTATTCAGCGAAAAGAAATCAGCCACCTTGAACTCACTACGCTGTACTGGCTGAACGTCGGGCTGGGGATCGTGGTGTGCGTGGCGGTGTTTTTGTTGAGTGATCTCATCGGTGACGTGTTGAATAACCCGGACCTGGCACCGTTGATTAAAACATTGTCGCTGGCGTTTGTGGTGATCCCCCACGGGCAACAGTTCCGCGCGTTGATGCAAAAGGAGCTGGAGTTCAACAAAATCGGCATGATCGAAACCAGCGCGGTACTGGCGGGCTTTACTTTTACGGTGGTTAGCGCCCATTTCTGGCCGCTGGCGATGACCGCGATTCTCGGTTATCTGGTCAATAGTGCGGTGAGAACGCTGCTGTTTGGCTACTTTGGCCGCAAAATTTATCGCCCCGGTCTGCATTTCTCGCTGGCGTCGGTGGCACCGAACTTACGCTTTGGTGCCTGGCTGACGGCGGACAGCATCATCAACTATCTCAACACCAACCTTTCAACACTCGTGCTGGCGCGTATTCTCGGTGCGGGCGTGGCAGGGGGATACAACCTGGCGTACAACGTGGCCGTTGTGCCACCGATGAAGCTGAACCCAATCATCACCCGCGTGTTGTTTCCGGCGTTTGCCAAAATTCAGGACGACACCGAAAAGCTGCGCGTCAACTTCTACAAGCTGCTGTCGGTGGTGGGGATTATCAACTTTCCGGCGCTGCTGGGGCTGATGGTGGTGTCGAATAACTTTGTACCGCTGGTCTTTGGTGAGAAGTGGAACAGCATTATTCCGGTGCTGCAATTGCTGTGTGTGGTGGGGCTGCTGCGTTCCGTGGGTAACCCGATTGGTTCGCTGCTGATGGCGAAAGCGCGGGTCGATATCAGCTTTAAATTCAACGTATTCAAAACCTTTCTGTTTATTCCGGCGATTGTTATGGGTGGGCAGATGGCGGGCGCAATCGGCGTCACGCTTGGCTTCCTGCTGGTGCAGATTATCAACACCATTCTGAGCTATTTCGTGATGATTAAACCGGTGCTCGGTTCCAGTTATCGCCAGTACATCCTGAGTTTGTGGCTGCCGTTTTATCTCTCGCTGCCGACGCTGGTGGTTAGTTCTGCGCTAGGCATTGTGCTGAAAGGGCAACTGGCGCTGGGGATGCTGCTGGCGGTGCAAATAGCCGCGGGCGTGCTGGCGTTTGTGGTGATGATTGTGCTGTCGCGCCATCCGCTGGTGGTGGAAGTGAAGCGTCAGTTTTGTCGCAGCGAAAAAATGAAAATGCTTTTACGGGCGGGGTGAATGGTTGTTTTCGGTTCCGGCAACGGTTGCCGGATGCGGCGTGAACGCCTTATCCGTCCTGGGGGGCTGGGCTTGGATCTTGTAGGCCTGATAAGACGCGTTAGCGTAGCATCAGGCACTGAATGCCGGATGCGGCGTAAAACGCCTTATCCGTCCTGGGGGGCTGTGCTCGGATCTTGTAGGCCTGATAAGACGCGTCAGCGTCGCATCAGGCACTGAATGCCGGATGCGGCGTGAACGCCTTATCCGTCCTACGGCTCTGTGCTCGAGTCTTGTAGGCCTGATAAGACGCGTCAGCGTCGCATCAGGCACTGAATGCCGGATGCGGCGTGAACGCCTTATCCGTCCTGGGGGGCTGTGCTCGGATCTTGTAGGCCTGATAAGAGGCGTCAGCGTCGCATCAGGCACTGAATGCCGGATGCGGCGTAAAACGCCTTATCCGTCCTACGGCTCTGTGCTCGGGTCTTGTAGGCCTGATAAGACGCGTCAGCGTCGCATCAGGCACTGAATGCCGGATGCGGCGTGAACGCCTTATCCGTCCTACGGTTCTGTGCTCGGATCTTGTAGGTCTGATAAGACGCGTTAGCGTCGCATCAGGCAAAAAACGGCAACGAAAACAACAAACACAGCCTCACCTGGCATCAAATTTATGAGGAAAAAATGAAATTACTGATTCTGGGCAACCACACTTGCGGCAACCGCGGCGACAGCGCCATCTTGCGCGGCTTACTTGATGCCATCAACATCCTCAATCCACATGCCGAAGTGGACGTAATGAGCCGCTATCCGGTCAGTTCTTCCTGGCTGCTCAACCGCCCGGTAATGGGCGATCCGCTGTTCCTGCAAATGAAACAACACAACAGCGCAGCGGGCGTGGTTGGGCGCGTTAAAAAAGTCCTCCGTCGCCGCTACCAGCACCAGGTATTGCTCTCACGCGTCACCGACACTGGCAAGTTGCGTAATATCGCCATCGCCCAGGGATTCACTGACTTCGTGCGACTGCTGTCAGGTTACGACGCCATTATTCAGGTCGGCGGATCGTTTTTTGTCGATCTCTATGGCGTGCCGCAGTTTGAACATGCGCTTTGCACTTTCATGGCGAAAAAGCCGCTGTTTATGATTGGTCACAGCGTCGGCCCCTTCCAGGATGAGCAATTTAACCAACTGGCGAACTATGTCTTTGGTCACTGCGACGCGCTGATCCTGCGCGAATCGGTCAGCCTTGATTTGATGAAACGCAGCAATATCACCACTGCAAAAGTTGAACATGGCGTCGATACCGCGTGGCTGGTCGATCACCACATTGAAGGCTTCACCGCCAGCTATGCTGTTCAACACTGGCTGGATGTTGCCGCACAACAGAAAACGGTGGCCATTACCCTGCGCGAACTGGCACCGTTCGACAAACGTCTCGGCACCACTCAACAAGCGTATGAAAAAGCCTTTGCCGGGGTGGTCAATCGCATTCTCGATGAAGGGTATCAGGTGATTGCGCTCTCCACCTGTACGGGCATCGACAGCTATAACAAAGACGACCGCATGGTGGCGCTCAATCTGCGCCAGCACATCAGCGATCCTGCCCGTTACCACGTGGTGATGGATGAACTCAATGATCTGGAAATGGGCAAAATTCTGGGGGCCTGTGAACTCACCGTCGGTACGCGCCTGCACTCCGCCATTATCTCAATGAACTTTGCCACCCCGGCGATTGCCATCAACTATGAACATAAATCCGCCGGGATCATGCAACAACTGGGGCTACCAGAAATGGCGATTGATATCCGTCATTTATTAGACGGCAGCCTGCAAGCGATGGTTGCGGATACCTTAGGCCAGCTTCCGGCACTGAACACGCGACTTAACGAAGCCGTCAGTCGCGAACGTCAGACGGGAATGCAGATGGTGCAATCTGTGCTTGAACGCATCGGGGAGGTGAAATGAAGGTCGGCTTCTTTTTACTGAAATTTCCGCTGTCGTCGGAAACCTTCGTTCTTAACCAAATCACTGCGTTTATTGATATGGGCTTTGAGGTGGAGATTGTCGCGTTGCAAAAAGGCGATACAGAGAACACCCACGCGGCATGGACGAAATACAACCTTGCCGCCAGAACCCGCTGGTTACAGGACGAACCTACGGGCAAAGTGGCGAAGCTGCGCCACCGCGCCAGCCAGACCTTACGCGGCATTCATCGTAAAAATACCTGGCAGGCGCTCAACCTCAAACGCTATGGTGCCGAGTCGCGGAACCTGATTTTGTCTGCCATTTGTGGCCAGGTCGCAACACCGTTTCATGCCGATGTCTTTATCGCTCATTTTGGCCCGGCGGGGGTAACCGCAGCAAAACTACGCGAACTGGGTGTCATTCGCGGCAAAATTGCCACTATCTTCCACGGTATTGATATCTCCAGTCGGGACGTTCTCAACCACTACACTCCCGAATATCAGCAACTGTTCCGCCGTGGCGACCTGATGCTACCGATCAGCGATCTCTGGGCCGGAAGGCTGCAAAAAATGGGCTGTCCGAGGGAAAAAATCGCCGTATCGCGCATGGGCGTGGACATGACGCGCTTTAGCCCGCGTCCGGTGAAAGCGCCCGCAACGCCGCTGGAAATCATTTCCGTCGCACGCTTAACCGAAAAAAAAGGCCTGCATGTGGCGATCGAAGCCTGCCGTCAGTTGAAAGAGCAGGGCGTGGCATTTCGCTATCGCATCCTCGGCATTGGCCCGTGGGAACGACGCCTGCGCACCCTCATCGAACAATATCAACTGGAAGATGTGGTGGAGATGCCGGGCTTTAAACCGAGCCATGAAGTGAAAGCGATGCTAGACGACGCGGATGTCTTCCTGTTGCCATCGGTTACAGGTGCGGATGGCGATATGGAAGGTATTCCGGTGGCGCTGATGGAAGCGATGGCGGTCGGCATTCCGGTGGTTTCTACTCTGCATAGCGGAATACCTGAACTGGTGGAGGCCGATAAATCCGGCTGGCTGGTGCCTGAGAACGATGCTCGCGCACTGGCGCAACGACTGGCGGCGTTTAGCCAACTGGACAGCGACGAACTGGCTCCTGTCGTCAAACGTGCTCGCGAAAAAGTCGAACACGATTTTAACCAGCAGGTGATCAATCGAGAACTCGCCAGCTTGCTGCAGGCTTTATAGAGGAGAACGCATGCCATTTAAAAAACTCTCCCGACGCACCTTCCTGACGGCAAGCTCGGCGCTTGCCTTCCTCCATACCCCTTTCGCTCGCGCACTTCCCGCTCAACAAAGCGTTAACATTAACGACTACAACCCTCACGACTGGATCGCCTCATTTAAACAAGCCTTCAGCGAAGGGCAAACGGTCGTCGTGCCCGCCGGATTGATTTGTGACAATATCAACACCGGCATCTTCATTCCTCCTGGCAAAACGTTACACATCCTTGGAAGCCTGCGCGGCAACGGCAGAGGGCGATTTGTCTTACAGGATGGCAGCCAGGTGACAGGGGAGGGGGGCGGCAGTATGCATAACATCACCCTGGATGTGCGCGGCTCTGACTGCACCATCAAAGGGCTGGCGATGAGCGGCTTTGGTCCGGTAACGCAGATTTATATTGGCGGCAAAAACAAACGGGTCATGCACAACCTGACCATCGATAACCTGACCGTTAGCCACGCTAATTATGCCATCTTACGCCAGGGATTTCATAACCAGATTATCGGTGCCAACATCACCAACTGTAAGTTCAGCGACTTACAGGGGGACGCTATTGAATGGAACGTGGCGATTAACGACAGTGATATTTTGATATCTGACCATGTCATCGAGCGCATCAACTGTACTAACGGCAAAATCAACTGGGGCATCGGCATAGGCCTTGCGGGAAGTACCTACGATAATAATTATCCGGAAAACCAGGCAGTGAAAAACTTTGTCGTGGCGAATATCACGGGATCAGATTGTCGGCAACTGATCCATGTTGAAAATGGTAAACATTTTGTTATTCGTAATATCAAAGCCCGCAATATCACACCGGATTTCAGTAAGAAAGCAGGTATTGATAACGCCACAGTTGCTATTTATGGTTGTGACAACTTTGTGATTGATAATATTGAAATGATTAATAGTGCCGGGATGTTAATCGGCTATGGGGTAATTAAAGGCAAATATCTCTCGATACCGCAGAATTTCCGAGTGAATGATATTCAACTGGATAATACTCATCTTGCTTATAAATTGCGCGGCATCCAAATCTCCGCCGGGAATGCTGTCTCCTTTGTGGCGCTGACTAACATTGAGATGAAGCGTGCGTCGCTGGAGTTACACAACAAGCCGCAACACCTTTTTATGCGAAATATCAATGTGATGCAGGAATCCTCAGTTGGACCCGCATTGAGCATGAACTTTGACATGCGCAAAGACGTTCGAGGCGTTTTTATGGCGAAAAAAGAAACACTGCTGTCTCTTGCAAATGTTCATGCGGTGAATGAAAAAGGGCAAAGTTCCGTCGAGATCGACAGGATTAATCACCATATTGTTAATGTGGAAAAGATTAACTTTAGATTGCCGGAACGGAGGGAGTAGATTTGCGACCATTCCTGGAAAAATGGAGTCATACTTAGGAACAATGCTACTGCAATCCACAACGAAGCGGCGTAACATCACAAGTAATTCAGTAATCAATTCAGGGTAATTGATGCTGGCGAAAAAAATCGAACAAGCTATAATTCAGCAACCATTTTACAGGTGGATGAAATAATGACGAATTTAAAAGCAGTTATTCCTGTAGCGGGTCTAGGGATGCATATGTTGCCTGCCACTAAGGCGATTCCCAAAGAGATGCTACCGATCGTCGACAAGCCAATGATTCAGTACATTGTTGACGAGATTGTGGCTGCAGGGATCAAAGAAATCCTCCTAGTAACTCACGCGTCCAAGAACGCGGTCGAAAACCACTTCGACACCTCTTATGAATTAGAATCTCTCCTTGAACAGCGCGTGAAGCGTCAACTGCTGGCGGAAGTGCAATCTATCTGCCCGCCGGGCGTGACTATTATGAACGTGCGTCAGGGCGAACCTTTAGGTTTAGGCCACTCCATTTTGTGTGCGCGACCTGCCATTGGTGACAACCCATTTGTCGTGGTACTGCCAGACGTTGTGATCGACGACGCCAGTGCCGACCCGCTACGCTATAACCTTGCTGCCATGATTGCGCGCTTCAATGAAACGGGCCGCAGCCAGGTGCTGGCAAAACGTATGCCGGGCGATCTCTCTGAATACTCCGTCATCCAGACTAAAGAGCCGCTGGACCGTGAGGGTAAAGTCAGCCGCATTGTTGAATTTATCGAAAAACCGGATCAGCCGCAGACGCTGGACTCAGACATCATGGCCGTGGGCCGTTATGTGCTTTCTGCCGATATTTGGCCGGAACTTGAACGCACGCAGCCTGGTGCATGGGGACGTATTCAGCTGACTGATGCTATTGCCGAGCTGGCGAAAAAACAATCCGTTGATGCAATGCTGATGACCGGCGACAGTTACGACTGCGGCAAAAAAATGGGCTATATGCAGGCGTTTGTGAAGTATGGCCTACGCAACCTGAAAGAAGGGGCGAAGTTCCGTAAAGGGATTGAGAAGTTGTTAAGCGAATAATGAAAATCTGACCGGATGTAACGGTTAACAAGAAAATTATAACGGCAGTGAAGATTCGTGGCGAAAGTAATTTGTTGCGAATTTTCCTGCCGTTGTTTTATGCTTTTTAGAGAATAACAAGTGTGAACAATAGTCTGAGGCTTAAACTTTTCCGTGATTTCCCTTGAATTTCCTTGTTTCTGGAGATGAATGATAAGACAATTAACATTTCAGATTCCAGTTAGACTTGAGGATGAATTATTCTATACATCGTAGACATGTACGCAGCGCTCAGGTAGCTGTTAAGCTTGGGGCGGTAGCGTGCGTAATATTAATAAACCGTGGAGATAAGATAATTGTCTACGTTCAATAATGCTAAATGGGTTGGGCTATCACAGTTTACTAAAGTTATCTTACAGATAATGGCACTAATAATCTTTAGTAGGTTATTGGATCCGCTTGAATATGGTATTATGGCAATGGCTACAGTTATATCTAACTTCGCTCTTATTATAAGGGATTTGGGAACAGGTGCAGCCGTTATTCAAAGGAAAGTTATCAGTAATGATTTGCTATCTTCAATATTTTGGCTGAATATCATCATGGGGTTATTAGTAATGGTGGCAATAATTATTTGTGCTCCATTATTATCTGAATTCTTCAAAGAATCAAAATTATGCAATGTGTTGTTATTACTTTCAGTAACATTCCCTCTGGCTAGTGCAGCGATTGTACACCAGGCAAACCTCGAAAGAGAATTTCAATTTGCAAAAGTTTGTTCAATTGAAATAGCTTCTTCATTAATATCCTTCTTAATTGGAATAGTCTGTGCTATCAAAAATTATGGTGTCTATAGTTTAGTCGCATTAACAATCAGTCAAGCAATGATTTCAACTCTTGGAATGTGGTTTGCTTCAAAATGGAGACCACAGTTTAAGGTTAATTGGTCTGAAATTCAGGAAGTTTATTCTTTTAGTGGTAATCTGACTCTTTTTAATATGGTGAATTATTTTTCAAGAAATAGTGATGGAATTATTATCGGTAGATTTTTTTCGAGTGCCATTCTAGGTGCCTATTCATTAGCTTACAGAATAATGTTATTTCCTGTACAAAGCTTAACCTCAGTTATATCAAGATCATTATATCCAGTGATAAGCAGGATGCAAGATGATGTCAATAGTATCAATCATGTTTACATGAGAACGTTAGCGTTCATTTCTACTTTAACTTTACCACTCATGATGGGGTTATGGTCGATAAGGAACGAATTTGTTATGGAAATTTTAGGAGCCAAATGGATTTCAGTTGTGGGAATACTTTCATGGTTGGCACCTACAGGATATATCCAATCTCTTGTTAGTACAACAGGTACTATTTTAATGGCGTGTGGTAGAGCCAATATATTATTTTACCTCGGTGTTGCAGCTGCTGTTTTACAAGTTTCTGCATTTCTTATTGGGGCACAATTTAATATTACAACACTCTCAATGCTTTATTTCTATTCAAACTTAATTAATAGCTTTATTGCTATGTATTTTGTAATGAAATGTATAAATGGAAGCTTGATGATCTTAATTAAAAAATTAGTCCCTTCGATTGTCTCTACAGGTGTTATGCTTATATATGTGAAGATTATTTTGAAAATTAAAGAGATATGGTTATGGAGTGATTTAGTAACATTGATTGTTTCAATTCTGGGCGGTATGACTATATATACTTTTATTTATATAGTCTTTTTCAAACAATCGATTAGAGAAAATTTTCCTTCAACATTATCTACTAAAATAATAAAATCATGAGAAATAGAATACTTACCTTGATGCAAGCCAGTGCGATTTTTATGTTTCTTACAAAATTGCCGATGACTACTGTACTTGTGGTTATATTATCCTTAGCAACAATTTTTTATAAACTTCTTCAGAATAAACTATACTTTGATAAGTTAAATAATAAAACAATAGTGGTAATTATCGCAATGTTGCTATATATGTTATGTCGAATTATGTCGCAATACGTGGTAGGTATAGATTTATATGATGTGGACATTGATTATATAGTGACAATATCATTAGCGTTTATATTGTTTGTATCTATTTTATTTCATCGAGATGCATATGCAATATTGTATGCAATTATAGCATCTTCATTATTTACTGGAGGATGGGCAATATTTGAATTAATATTTAATTTTAATACTCTATCTTCACGGTTTAGCGATCCTGGGAATATTTTTTACATGTCAGGTAATAGAGTGCCAACAGCATTCTATTATAATGAAAATGATATGCTTTATTTTTTGGTTTTGTTCTTACCAATTACCTTTTTTTTCTTTAGGAGACGCTTGGTGTCATTAGTATATTTTTTAATGGTGCTGACGCTTGCTCTATATATTGCATCTAAAGCTGCGGTTATAACATTACTTATTTATGTAATGTGGTATTTTATTTTTGGTGTAAAAAATATAAGTGATATATTAAAAAGGATCGTGCTATCAATACTTTTTGTCTCTATTGGTGTGCTGATTCTATATTTGTTTGGAAAAGACGCATTAGACCTACAAATAATAGACAAGGTCGTATATAGATTTTCTGGGTTGGTTGATTTTATTAATGGAAATGGCGGAGACAGTAGTTCATTAGAGCGATTTTCAATTTATTTGGCCGTCGCAAGTTTTATATATAGTAATATTAGTATGCTATTCGTAGGTTTTGGCAATTTTAGCTATTATGAAGGAATAATATTGAATCACTACCCGTTAAGAATAGCGGACTTTCATAACATGCATTTTGAAATTATCACATTGTTTGGTCTTCCATTTTATATATTGTTAGGTTGTGTGTTTTTTTATATGTATAAAATGAATAAAAACATTTCATTTAATAATACTAAGGTATTTAAGTTGATGATGTTAACTTTCCTTACCTTTCTCGCTATATTATCTAGTTCTGTGCTCAAATATCCATCTTTTTATGTTTTTATTATGCTTTTGGCTGTGTTGTGTGAAAATAAGAGTCGAGTAAATGAATATTAAAGTATCAATAGTTATCCCTACCTTTGGTAGACCTGAGAATCTTCTTAGGGCAATCAGCAGTGTAATGAGACAAACATATAATAATTTAGAAATTATCGTTGTTGATGATAATGGTAAGGGTAGCGAAAACCAGATTAAAACGGAAGAATTGCTTAATGACGAAAAGTATAAAGATATAATATACATAGTTTTACCTAATAATAAAGGTGGTGGAATTGCTAGGAATTACGGTATAGAAAAAGCAAGCGGTGAAGTTATTACATTTTTGGATGATGATGATTATTACTTATGTAATAAAGTTGAAGTCCAGTTACGTCATCTAATAGTTAATAACTTAGATATATCTTTGTGCGATATGATTATTGAATCTGATGGTTCATCACGATTCAAACATTCAAAACGTTATTCAAATGCTAAAGGAATAAATATAAATGAGTTTTTGATTGATGGTGTAGCTTTTACACCTATGATTATGGTGAGAAAAAATATACTATTAAGTGCTGGAGGATTTTTAGATACACCACGTTTTCAAGATCATACGCTGATGCTAAAGTTATTTTTGATTACGGATAAGGTCGGTCATGTTGAAAGTAAATTATTTGTACATTGTTCCAATATGAATACAAGAGTTAGTAACTCTCCCAAATCGTTGAAGGGGTTTCTAATACGACACAGATTAGAAAACTATGTGATGAAGAACCAAGGGAATATAGTAGAGCAAGTTAAATTCAATCAATGCGCACAAGTATCTCCTTTCCTTTATAAAAGAAGGGGTTACAATAAATATGTTTCCTTCATGATCTGGTCTTTAAATTATAATCTTAGTGTAAAAAATGTATTATTAACATTTGCGAGGGTTTTAAAAATATCATGCTTAGCAATATTCAAAGATTAGTAAGATTACTAAGATTATCGCTATCAACAATTGACATGGGTGATAATTATAATATTATACCGCAAAAGAAATTCACATTATCTGGTGTTTATAGGATAAAGAATGCAGAGAGTTCAATAGAGCTTGCCATTCGTTCAATTATAGATGTAATGGATGAAGTGATTGTTGTAGATAATGAATCTTCAGATGGTACATTAGATATTTTAATTAAACTGCAAAAAAAATATCCTAATAAAATAAAGATTTTCCATTATAACAAAAAACTGTGTAGAGCAGGTAAAAATTATGCTGATTGTGTGAGAAGTAATCCATCAGGGAGCTTAGCCAAATATTATAACTATGCTTTTTCCAAAGCAACTAGCGAATATGTAATGAAGTGTGATGCCAATTATATTTTCACGTTGAAAGGTAAAATAGATATTATCAATGCATTAAATAAGAATCCTGATGTATTATGCTATCCTGGTGTTGAAATATTTGGGCACCATCACTCAATTGAGCCATTTGTATATTTAAGGAAATTAAATTATAAATACTGTGATGGTTTGTTATGGGAGTTTTTACATTATGAACGAACTGCGAAAATAAAGAAAATATTAAATCCGTGCTTTGTGCATATAAAAAGAATCAATTACAATAAGTATATACATAGCGAACATAAAGGAGTTGACGGTTTATATGGTAGCCACGATTAAAAAAATAACTAAGCAAATTGTTTTTTTCATTAACTTTATATTTAAAGGTAAAAACCTAGTATGTTTATCAAATTGTCGCGAAAAGTATAATTTAACTAGAGAAGATATAGATTATATAGCCAATGAAACATTGCATAAATCTCATAAAAAGATTAATTTAACCTTACTAATTAGAGAAATAGATCTTTACCTTTTAGATATAACTATAAACTCATGGGCACCGATTTCAAAATGTGTTAACTTTAAAAATATAAACGGAGTTAATGATAATTTCTTAAAAAAAATTACCTGTGAGTATGGGAAAAATTATCTTGGTCATTGTGAGGAATCTGGATGTTTTGTGCCCTTAGGTGTCATTCTTTTACCTAAATGGTATAACCATTTTAATTTAAATTGCCATGTGTTAAATGGAGTTGATATTGATGGTAGACGATGGCAACTGGACCTTACCTCTGGAGCGCTTAATCTTGTTGATTGCTATAACGATCTTGATGTCCATTTTATTATGATGAGGGTGAATTGTGATTGATGATATAATCAAAAAGACACCAAATGTAATCGATATTATGGGCGAAAACTGCTCTAATTCTCGAGTAATTACATTTGTAAACCCATTTTCATATTTTTCAGTGAAGGATAACCCTAGAGTCGAGGAAATAGATTATATTTTCATTGACGGTATATTGCTTGTCAAACTGTTTAATTTTACGAACAAATATAATCTTGAAAGATATAGTTTCGATTACTCCTCATTGGCAGGTGTAGTGTTTAATTTTTGTGAAAGGGAAAAACTAAAAGTTGGACTTATTGGTGCTACCAGTGATGAAATTAGAGTTGCAACAAAAAATATTAAAATGATTCATCCACAACTGACTGTGGAATATACTCACTCTGGATATTTTTTAGATGATCAAGAACGTAATAATATTATTAATACGTTAGCAGAAAACTGCGATGTCATCATTTGCGGTATGGGAACTCCCGTACAAGAAGAATTTGCATTAGACTTGAAAGCATTATCTCGAAATAAGTTAATTTTCACTTGTGGAGGTTTTTTTTCCCAAACGGCAAGAAAACCTGATTTTTATTATTCGTGGGTCAAAAAATATAACTTGATGTGGCTTCAAAGAATTATAATGTACAAACATGTTCGAAAACGCTTTTTTTTTGATTATCCAAAATTTGTTTATAAATATATAAAGCAAAATTTACGCAATTCTTCTAAGAGGTGATAATTTCGAAATGTTATCAATTAATTTAACAACTACAGCGTCACGTTTAGAACTATGTTCATCAACTTTATGGTCATTATTACATCAAACAATTATACCCGATGAAATAAATGTATGGGTATCGAAAGAGCCCTACTTGGCTGATGAGGGCATAAATGAGATACCTATATTTATAACAGAATTGAATTCAGTTAGAAACATTATCAAAATTAAATTTACAAAAAATATAGGTCCCTACAGAAAAATAATTCCAATACTTAGAGAAAGTAACGCAGACGACATCATTGTATATGCCGACGATGATGTCATTTATGGATGCACTTGGCTTGAAACATTATATGATGAGTTTTTGAAAAACTCATGTTCTGTAGTTGTAGCCTCTAGGGTTAGGCTTATGCAGTATAATGTATTTGGTAAATTGAAAAGTTATTTATCGTTTCCATTATGCACTGAAAGTATTTTGCTTGAAAATGATTTTATTATTACCGGGGTAGGTGGCTGTATTTTATCCCGCTCGATCATTAAAGATGAGTTTATTACAAATAATGAATTTATGTCCATTGCACCTACAACTGATGATATATGGATTAGTAAAATCATAGAACTTTCTGGGGGATTTGTAAAATGCTTACCTGTTAACTTAAAAAACATAAATGAAATTTCACATGAAATCAATGCATTAAGCCAAGACAACATGGTGATAAAATATAAAAGTAATATTTTAATTCGTTTCGCAAATAAAATTATTAATAAGGTTAAGTGCTATTTTTGTTTGATTTCATCAGGAAATGATGTTGCAATAAAAAAAGTAAATCGTTATTTTGATAATTAATTTTAATGGGGTGTTAATTGAATTGACATTTCAGTTATATTCCTTCACGACAACTAAGGGGTTTATGAATTTAATGCTCTGTAATTACTTAAATAATAAGTCTCAGCGTAACGCTTAAAAGTTTTAATTGAATTTAAAATGGATCTGTTTTTAAGTTAAGTATTAGATTATCATTTACTATCCATAAATCATTTCACATGTTCACCCCCCTGACAGGAGTAAATAATGTCAAAGCAACAGATCGGCGTCGTCGGTATGGCAGTGATGGGGCGCAACCTTGCGCTCAATATCGAAAGCCGTGGTTATACCGTCTCTATTTTCAACCGTTCCCGTGAAAAGACCGAAGAAGTGATTGCCGAAAATCTAGGCAAGAAACTGGTTCCTTACTATACGGTGAAAGAGTTTGTTGAATCTCTGGAAACGCCTCGTCGCATCCTGTTAATGGTGAAAGCAGGTGCAGGCACGGATGCTGCTATTGATTCCCTCAAGCCATACCTCGATAAAGGTGACATCATCATTGATGGTGGTAATACCTTCTTCCAGGACACCATTCGTCGTAACCGTGAGCTTTCTGCCGAAGGCTTTAACTTCATTGGTACCGGTGTTTCCGGAGGTGAAGAAGGTGCGCTGAAAGGTCCTTCCATTATGCCTGGTGGGCAGAAAGAAGCCTATGAACTTGTTGCGCCGATCCTGACCAAAATCGCCGCAGTGGCTGAAGACGGCGAGCCATGCGTTACCTATATTGGTGCCGATGGTGCAGGTCACTATGTGAAGATGGTTCACAACGGTATTGAATACGGTGATATGCAGCTGATTGCTGAAGCCTATTCTCTGCTTAAAGGTGGCCTGAATCTCACCAACGAAGAACTGGCGCAGACCTTTACCGAGTGGAATAACGGTGAACTGAGCAGTTACCTGATCGACATCACCAAAGATATCTTCACCAAAAAAGATGAAGACGGTAATTACCTGGTTGATGTGATCCTGGATGAAGCGGCTAACAAAGGTACCGGTAAATGGACCAGCCAGAGCGCGCTGGATCTCGGAGAACCGCTGTCGCTGATTACCGAGTCTGTGTTTGCACGTTATATCTCTTCTCTGAAAGAGCAGCGTGTTGCCGCATCTAAAGTTCTCTCTGGCCCGCAAGCGCAGCCAGCTGGCGACAAAGGTGAGTTCATCGAAAAAGTTCGTCGTGCGCTGTATCTGGGCAAAATCGTTTCTTACGCTCAGGGCTTCTCTCAGCTACGTGCGGCGTCTGAAGAGTACAACTGGGATCTGAATTACGGCGAAATCGCGAAGATTTTCCGTGCTGGCTGCATCATCCGTGCGCAGTTCCTGCAGAAAATCACCGATGCATATGCCGAAAATCCGCAGATCGCTAACCTGCTGCTGGCTCCGTACTTCAAGCAAATTGCCGATGACTATCAGCAGGCGCTGCGCGATGTCGTCGCTTATGCAGTACAGAACGGTATCCCGGTTCCGACCTTCGCCGCTGCGGTTGCCTATTATGACAGCTACCGTGCCGCTGTTCTGCCTGCGAACCTGATCCAGGCACAGCGTGACTATTTCGGCGCGCATACTTATAAGCGCATTGATAAAGAAGGTGTGTTCCATACCGAATGGCTGGATTAATCTGATTTAAATCAATTAATCAATGCAAGGCCCGGAGAAACCCTCCGGGCTTTTTTATTATACAAAGCGGCAGGTTATGGCCTTTTTTTATAATTTATGGTTAAAAAAGCGATATAATACAGCGCCGCACAGCAGGATCGCTGCCTTGACAGTTCATCTACATCAGCGTTAAAAATCCCGCAGTAGATGAAGCTGTGGTGGTGGATTAATGACCACTCTAAATGTTTAACCGGAAGAAGTCAGAGCTAATGAAAATAACAATTTCAGGAACAGGTTATGTTGGTCTTTCAAATGGTATTCTGATTGCGCAAAACCACGAAGTGGTTGCACTGGATATCGTTCAGGCCAAAGTGGAGATGCTTAACAAGAAGCAGTCACCGATTGTTGATAAGGAGATTGAAGAGTATCTGGCGACTAAAGATCTCAATTTCCGCGCTACGACAGATAAGTATGACGCGTATAAAAATGCCGATTACGTTATTATTGCCACTCCTACCGATTATGACCCGAAAACAAATTATTTTAATACCTCAAGTGTCGAAGCGGTCATCCGTGATGTGACAGAAATTAATCCCAACGCGGTAATGGTGATTAAATCTACAATTCCGGTAGGTTTCACCAAATCAATTAAAGAACGTCTGGGTATCGATAACCTTATTTTCTCTCCGGAATTTCTCCGTGAAGGTAAAGCTCTTTACGATAATCTCCATCCTTCACGTATTGTCATTGGCGAGCGTTCAGAACGCGCAGAACGTTTTGCTGCGTTGTTACAGGAAGGCGCGATTAAGCAAAATATCCCGACCCTGTTTACCGACTCCACTGAAGCAGAAGCGATTAAACTGTTTGCTAATACCTATCTGGCGATGCGCGTAGCATACTTTAATGAACTGGATAGCTATGCAGAAAGTTTAGGTCTGAATACTCGTCAGATTATCGAAGGTGTTTGTCTCGATCCGCGTATTGGCAACCATTACAACAATCCGTCGTTTGGCTATGGTGGTTATTGTCTACCGAAAGATACCAAGCAGTTACTGGCGAACTACCAGTCTGTGCCGAATAACCTGATCTCGGCAATTGTCGATGCAAACCGCACGCGTAAAGACTTTATTGCCGATGCCATTTTGTCACGCAAGCCGCAAGTGGTGGGTATTTATCGTCTGATTATGAAGAGCGGTTCAGATAACTTCCGCGCGTCTTCCATTCAGGGGATTATGAAACGTATTAAGGCGAAAGGCGTTGAAGTGATCATCTACGAGCCGGTGATGAAAGAAGACTCATTCTTCAACTCTCGTCTGGAACGTGATCTCGCCACCTTCAAACAACAAGCCGACGTCATTATTTCCAACCGTATGGCAGAAGAGCTTAAGGATGTGGCAGATAAAGTCTACACCCGCGATCTCTTTGGCAGCGACTAACATCCTGTTATCAGGGCGATTTTCGCCCTGATTGTCTTATGTTCCCTTTGTAATAATTCATTATTTTTATCATTTATCCTATAGCATTCATGGCGATTATCGCTAAACTATGGCGACTTAAAATTATTTTGTCCGTTAGGGTAATGATGAGAGTAGAAAATAATAATGTTTCTGGGCAAAACCATGACCCGGAACAGATTGATTTGATTGATTTACTGGTCCAACTATGGCGTGGCAAGATGACTATCATCATTTCTGTCATTGTGGCTATTGCCCTGGCTATAGGGTATCTGGCCGTTGCCAAAGAAAAGTGGACTTCAACAGCTATCGTTACTCAACCTGATGTGGGGCAAATCGCTGGTTATAACAATGCCATAAATGTGATTTATGGTTCGGCAGCGCCGAAAGCGTCTGAGATCCAGTCGATGTTAATTGGTCGTTTCAGCACGACATTTTCTGCATTAGCAGAAACGCTGGATAATCAGGAAGAACCTGAAAAACTGACTATTGAGCCTACCGTTAAAAATCAGTCATTACCTTTAGCGGTTTCTTATGTCGGTGAAACACCTGAAGGTGCGCAGAAACAGCTGGCGAAGTATATCCAGCAAGTTGACGACCAGGTAAATGAAGAACTGGAACAAGACCTGAAAGACAACATCGCGCTGCGAATGAAAAACTTGCAGGATTCTCTGAAGACGCAGGAAGTGGTCGCTCAAGAACAGAAAGATCTGCGTATCCGTCAGATTCAGGAAGCGTTGCAGTATGCGAATCAGGCGCAGGTGACAAAGCCGCAGATTCAACAGACGCAGGACGTAACCCAGGATACTATGTTCCTTTTGGGGAGCGAAGCGCTGGAGTCGATGATTAAGCACGAGGCGACCCGTCCGTTGGTGTTCTCATCAAGCTACTATCAGACTCGTCAAAACCTGCTGGATATCGACAATCTTGACGTTGATAAACTTGATATTCATGCTTACCGCTATGTAATGAAACCGACGTTACCTATTCGTCGCGATAGCCCGAAAAAGGCAATTACCTTGATTCTGGCGGTGCTGCTGGGCGGCATGGTTGGCGCGGGGATTGTGCTTGGGCGTAACGCGCTGCGTAATTACAACGCGAAATAATATTATTGTGCATTTAAGAGAAACGGGCAGGGTGGTGACACCATGCCCGTTTTTTTTGCCGGATGCGATGCTGGCGCATCTTATCCGGCCTACGTGTGTTGAGATAATGTGTAGGCACGATAAGCTTGCGCATCGGGCAATGGCTCCGGGTGTGACAACAACATCACACCTGCTCAGCACGCCACTCACTGATGCCGTTTACGCAGGTTCTCAATTACCGTTGTTAAATCCAGATCCTGATCCTGCAACAGCACCAGCAGGTGATACATCAAATCAGACGCCTCGTTGGTCAGCTCAAAGCGGTCATGTACCGTTGCTGCTAGTGCGGTTTCCACGCCTTCTTCGCCCACTTTCTGTGCAATGCGTTTGGTGCCGCTGGCATACAGTTTGGCTGTGTAAGAGGTTTTCGGGTCGGCAGATTTACGTTCGGCGAGCAGTTGTTCCAGTTGATACAGGAACAGCCACTGGTGAGCGGTATCGCCGAAGCAGCTGCTGGTGCCTTTGTGGCAGGTTGGTCCGATAGGATTCGCCAGTACCAGTAGCGTGTCGTTGTCGCAGTCCGGCGCAATATTTACTACGTTGAGGAAATTGCCCGACGTTTCGCCTTTGGTCCACAGCCGTTGTTTAGTGCGCGAGAAGAAGGTGACTTTGCCGCTTTCGATGGTTTTGTCTAAAGCTTCCGGGTTCATATAGCCCAGCATTAGCACTTCGCCGGATACCGCGTGTTGCACAATCACCGGCATAAGTCCGTCGGTTTTTTCCCAGTCCAGTTCGCGACGTTGTTGTTCTGTTAACATATCCTGATCTCCACGCCCTGTGTTGCCAGGTACGCTTTTAATTCACCAATATTTATTATTTGTTTGTGGAATACGGAAGCTGCCAGCGCGCCGTCAACGTCGGCATCGCGGAAGGCTTCGAGAAAGTGTTCCATGGTGCCTGCGCCACCGGAGGCAATCAGCGGGACGTGGCAAACTTCACGCACTTTTTTCAGCTGTTCGAGGTCGTAACCGTTACGCACGCCGTCCTGATTCATCATGTTGAGGACGATTTCTCCGGCACCGCGTTTTTGCACTTCCTGCACCCAATCGAGTGTTTCCCACTGAGTGACGCGGGTGCGGCTTTCATCGCCGGTATATTGATTCACATGATATTTACCGGTTTCGGCGTCGTACCAGGTATCAATGCCGACCACAATACACTGCACGCCAAAGCGATCCGCCAGGCGAGTAATTAACGTCGGGTCTGCCAGTGCAGGGGAGTTAATGGAGATTTTATCCGCGCCAAAGGAAAGAATTTTCGCGGCATCTTCCAGAGACTTAATCCCACCCGCCACACAAAACGGAATGTCGATTACTTCCGCCACGCGAGATACCCAGCTTTTATCTACCACACGGCCATCGCTGGAAGCGGTGATATCGTAGAACACCAGTTCGTCTGCACCTTCTTCGGCGTAACGTTTTGCCAGCGGCACGATATCGCCAATGATTTCATGGTTGCGAAACTGTACGCCTTTCACCACCTGACCATCACGAACGTCGAGACATGGAATTATGCGTTTTGCCAGCATGCGATGGCCTCCTT
>SKEK01000431.1_pt1 | contig 23973 bp, 21 predicted proteins | sample 4826761 | NCBI WGS metagenome assembly SKEK01 (sample SAMN11008811, study PRJNA524170) | human gut metagenome | biome: Human fecal sample; material: Feces; isolation source: fecal sample from pouch patient p32 | host: Homo sapiens | place: Israel: Tel-Aviv | collected 2015-10-13 | reverse complement strand
GTACCTGTGGGGGTGGGACTTGGATCGGTGCGCGCAGCGCACGTTCCGTGTTTCGAGGGTGCGCTCGAGTGTGGAGTTCCTGGGGGAGAGCGGCGATGCGTCGGTCGCGCCCTCAGGTCCGGCCCCGCGTGTCTCGTCGCTGGTGTCTCCGCTCGTGTGGGTGCGCTCGGGCAGCGCGGCGCGTTCGCTGCTCCTCGGGTACGAGGCCGTGGCTGAGGCTGTTGATGAGCGTTCTCCACGGGAGGGCTGGGAGTCCATGGCGTTGGAGGATGGCGAGCTGGGCACGTGGATTGCCCGCCTGCTGCCGGTGGCTGTCGACGTTGTCGTAGTGGGCCCCGAGGTGCTTCGAGAGGCGATGTTGGAGCGTTTGCGCGCGGCGGCCGCTTGGGGAGGTGGCGATGCCTGAGAACGTGTCCCTTGCTTTCGTGCGTCTGTCGTCAATGGTTGCGTGGATTGCCGAGCATCCCGGCGTGCACGTGGATGATATAGGCGCGCATTTTGGCCGCACGCGCCGCCAGGTACGCCGCGACATTGAGTACTTGGCATCGGTCGGTGATTCTCTGCCCGGTGAGTCTTTCGAGGTGGACTGGGGGCTTTTCGAGGAGGAGCAGCGCGTGTCGCTGCGCTCAACGTTGGGCGCGAGTGCGCCCTTGCGTCTGTCCGAGGTTGAGGCTCAGGCTCTCCTGATTGGACTCTCGGCGATCGCGCCTCTTCTGGCGCCGGACGTGGCCGCGCACTTGCCTCACGCTGCTCTCGTCGTCTCCGCGCTGGGTGGGCTGGGGGAGGCGGGCGGTTCGGGCACGATTGACGCGTCGCCCGCGTCGGCCTCGTCAAGGATCGTGGAGGCGCTGCGTGATGCCCTGGAGCGGCGTGAGCGCGTGTCCTTCGACTATGTGTCGACCCGCGGCCAGGTCTCGCATCGCGTCGTCGACCCGTGGTCGTTGGAGGCCTCGGCGACGGGCTGGCTGCTGCGCGGCTGGTGTGATACGGCCCGTGCTCCGCGCACCTTCGCGGTGGCCTCAATCTCGGATGTGAGGGTGAATGGCCCGCGCCTGCAGGCACCGCGCCGGGTGCGCGACGACGCGCCCGCGTGGAGGCTCGACGTGGATCGCCCGGCCCGCTGGATCGCTGACGAGTACGGTGGCACCATTGTCGCTGAGCTGAGCGAGGGCGGAGCGCGCATCGACGTACCCGTATGGAACGACGACTGGGGCTTGAGCCTCCTCACTGACATCGCAGCCCACGTGCGCGCGGTTTCTCCCGACCGTCGGGCCGAGGCCGGGGCACGTGCCCGCTCCATCATCGACGTGTGGACCCAGGAGGACCAATCGTGAGCCCGAAACGACGCCGACACCGTGCCACCGACAAACGGGGCGAACACACCGAGGAACGCACGAGCGTCGGCGAGGGCAGTGCGGCCCAGCGCTACGCTGCCTTCCAGGAGCACGCCCGCGCGGCCTCGTCCCTGCGCGGACGCTGGGTGGCGGGACTGAGCTTTACTCCCGATCCCTTCCAGCTTGACGCGCTCGACGCCGTCGAGGCGGGCAACTCCGTCCTGGTGGCGGCACCCACGGGCGCGGGCAAGACTATCGTCGGCCAGTTCGGTGCCTACGTGGCCCTGCAGCGCGGCATGCGCGCCTTCTACACGACGCCCATCAAGGCGCTGTCCAACCAGAAGTACCTCGAGTTGTGCGACCTCTACGGGGCGGACAACGTCGGCCTGGCGACCGGCGACACGTCGATTAACTCCAAAGCGCCGGTCGTCGTCATGACGACCGAGGTGTGCCGCAACATGATCTACGCGGGGGCATCCCTGGATGACCTGGGCGTCGTTGTCCTCGACGAGGTGCACTACCTGGCCGACAAGATGCGCGGACCTGTGTGGGAAGAGGTGATCATTCACTTGCCCGCGCACGTGTCGATCATCGCCTTGTCGGCGACCGTGTCGAACGCGGAGGAGTTCGGGGCGTGGATCCGCGAGGTGCGCTCGTCCTGCGAGATCATTGTCTCGGAGCAACGCCCGGTGCCCCTCTACCAGCACATGATCGTCGGGGAGGACATCTTCGACCTGTACGCGCCAACCGGCAAGCGCAAGCTCAACCCCGAGCTGGTGGCCGCTACGAACGACTCGGGGATGCGCGGCGGGCGTGGATCTCGCTCGTGGAATCGACCCGTGCGCGTGCGCCGGGAGTCGCGGCCTTCCACACTCATCTCGCTGGATCGCGCCCACCTGCTGCCCGCGATCACCTTCATTTTCTCGCGCGCGGGTTGCGAGGATGCCGTGCGCCAAGTGCTGCTCACGCGTATCACGTTGACGACGCGCTCGGAGGCGGCCGAGATCGAACGCTACGTCGACGAGGTCATCGCCCTGATAGCTCCCGAGGATGCCGTCGTGCTCGGTGTTGACGCTTGGAAGCGTGGCCTTATGCGCGGCATCGCCGCCCACCACGCCGGCATGTTGCCTCTCATGAAGGAGGCCGTCGAGCACCTGTTCTCCCAGGGGCTGGTCAAGATGGTCTACGCGACCGAGACACTGGCCCTGGGCATTAACATGCCTGCGCGCACCGTCGTCATCGAATCGCTGACGAAGTGGAACGGATCGGCGCACGTGTCGCTCTCCGCTGGCGAGTTTACGCAGCTGTCAGGACGCGCGGGACGCCGAGGCATCGACACCGAGGGGCACGCAGTCGTCTCCCACCGCGGGGGAGTGGCACCCGAGGAGGTCGCGGCGCTCGCGTCCAAACGTACCTATCCGCTGATCTCTGCATTCACACCGACCTACAACATGGTCGTCAACCTGCTGGCCCGCTCAACGCGCACGCAGACCCGAAAGGTCTTGGAGTCCTCGTTCGCACAGTTCCAGGCCGACTCGGCCGTTGTGCAGCTGGCCACGCGTCTGACCGAACTCGAGGCACGGCAGCACGCGATCGCCGATGACCTGACCTGTTCCGCGGGCGATGTCGGCGAGTACCTCACGCTGCGTGATCGCATCAGCCAGGCTGAAAAGTCGGGTGCGCGCGCCCGTAAGCGCGAGACGCGCGACGAGTCTCGTCGGGTGCTTGCGGGCGTACGCCCGGGAGATGTGCTCGCCCTGATCCGCGGGCGTAAGACGCGCCTGTGCGTCGTCGGCGCGAAGGCGACGTCCGCCTCGGGCCGCGTCGAGGTCTCCGTCATCGCCGAGGATGCCACCTGGCGGGCGCTGGCTCCGGAGGATGTGCGCGGCGGTATCGCCGTCGTCGGACACATGTCGATCCCTGGCGGTTCGGCCCTGCGCCGCACGAAGGAACGTACCCGCATCGCTGGAGAGTTGCGCTCGGGTGCGGCCAAGGGATGCTACCCACTGCCCGCCCAGGCCTCGGGCGAAGCGGACACGATCGGAGAGCTGCGCGCGGCCATGCGCGCCCACCCCGCGCACCGCTGCCCTCACCGCGAGGAGCATGCGCGTGCGGGTGCCCAGTGGGCGCGCCTGGGACGTGAGATCGATCTTCTGCGCCGCTCCATCGACTCTCAGACGGGTTCGGTGGCGGCCCACTTTGACCGTGTCTGCGCGGTCCTTGAGCGCCTCGGTTTTCTGGACGGCGACCGGGTGACGGCGTCGGGGGAGAGGCTGCGCCGCATTTTCGGTGAGCGTGACCTGGTGATCGCGATGTCACTCAACGAGGGCGCGTGGAACGACCTGGACGAGGCCGAGCTTGCCTCGATGGTCTCCGCCCTGGTGTATGACTCTCGCAGTGACGACGACGCCAACGAGCTGGCCCCCACCGGTGTCGGCATCCGTCTGCGCACGGCGTGGGAAGAATCCTTGGGAACGCTCGCGCGCGTGCACCGCGTAGAGAAGCAGTGCGGGTGCGACCCGACGCCATCCTTGGATGCGGGACTCATGTCTGCGACACTCGCGTGGGCGCACGGCTCGACGCTGGCCACCGCCATCGACGGGACTGATATTCAGGCTGGTGACTTCGTGCGCTGGATGCGCCAGGTCATGGATTGCCTGGGACAGATCGCTTCCTCCGTGCCCACGAGCGATCTCGCACGTCGGGCCGAGGCCGCCAAGGATCGCATCGGTCGCGGTATCGTGGCCTGGTCCACCATTTGACACTCCGGGGAGGTAGGCATGGTGCATCGGGAGATTTTGCACCGAGTGTCGTTCGCACACGTGTGCGGGGATGCGTTGATCGGAGCCTCCGCTGGCCTGGCCCTGTACTCCGCTTTCCCGCCGATCGGGTGGTGGTGGATGACGATCCCAGCGCTGGCCCTGTTCATCTCCCGCATCGACGAGGCCCGGGCTCCTCGCGCGCTCACCGTGACGGTCGCGTTCGGGATGAGCATGTGGCTGCCTCTTATCGACTGGGTTCCCATGGCCGTGGGCATGAAGCCGGCGTGGTTTGTCCTTGCCTTCGCTCAAACGCTCTTCCTGTGCGGCTGGGTCCTGTTTACGCGGTGGACGCAGCTGTGGTCATGGGCGCGCGGCCCACTCATGCAAGCGCTCCTCTATGCGATCACGTGGGCAGGCGTGGATGCCGCTCGTTCGCGCTGGCCGTGGTCGGGCTTCCCCTGGGGGTCCGTGGCTCTGCCGCAGGTGGATGGACCACTGGGACATCTGGCACCCTATGGCGGGACGACCGTCGTGACAGCCGCCGTCATCTTCCTCGCGGTTCTGACCCGACGCATGTTCGCTTACCGTGATGCAGCCGTGCGGCGTGAACATTGGTTTTCTCGCCCGTTCCTGGCCGTCTTCGTGCTCGCTGGCGTTATTGCACCCCTGGTGATCCCGCTGTCAAACAAAGCCGAGGAGGGCTACCTGCGCGTCGGCGTCGTTCAGGGCGACATTACTCTGCCGGGTCCGCGGGCCTACAGCCACCCGGGCGAGGTGACGAGCAATAACATGCGGGCTTCGCTCAGCCTGGCAGCCGATCCTGCGGTCATCGACAAACCGATCGACGTGGCCCTATGGGGCGAAGGATCGGTGGATCGTGATCCCGTTGCCTTCGCCGATATCGGATCCATCGTTGATAAGGCGGCAGTAGCCCTGGATGCGCCGATCCTTATCGGTTACACGAACCTCAACGACCGTGACCGCGTAAAGAATTGGCTTGCGATCTGGCGTCCGGGCGTGGGAATCGACGAGAAAGCACGCTACTCCAAGCACGTGCCCGTACCCTTCGGTGAGTTCATTCCCTTCCGCGAGTTCATCGCGTCTTTCGCCACCGAAGCCGCCCAGTCCGCCAAGGACATGGAGGCCGGGGATGAAACCCCGCTCATGAGGGTGCCTGCTCGCGACGGGCGCCGGGTTCCCGTGGCCGTCGGTATCTGCTTCGAGGGCGCCTATCCCTCGGTCATCGGCGAGGGCGTAGCCCGCGGTGGACAGATGATTGTCACCCCGTCAAACAACTATCACTTCCGTTCCTCCGGCGAGTCTGCACAGCAGGGCCAGCTGCTGCGCATGCGGGCGATGGAGTACTCACGCAGCGCCGTCCAGTCATCAACGACCGGTCATTCCTACGTGATCCGCCCCGATGGAAGTGTGCTCGCTTCTACGGACACGGAGTCTGTGGCGACGCTGGTCGCTGATGTACCGCTGCGTTCCTCGCTAACCGTGACCGCCCGGGCGGGGGAGACGATCCCCTTCGCGTTCATGGGACTCAGCCTGCTGATCGCCGCCTCGGGATGGGTGAGCGCGATCCGGTGGGGCATCGCCGAACGTGCAGCACGTGCGACCACTCGTTAAAACAGGCAGAATGTGGCTCATGACTACAAAGCAGCGTCTTTCTCCGTCACCCCATGGCGACAACACCCTCATCGTGATCCCCACCTACAACGAGATGTCGACGCTGCCGACGATCCTGGAGGAAATCTGGACCTACGTCCCGGCCGCGCACGTCCTTATCGTCGACGACTCTTCACCGGACGGCACGGGGGAGTGGGTCGACGAGCGCCGCGCGGGGGAGGAGCGACTGTTCGTCCTGCACCGGCCCGCTAAGTCAGGATTGGCCACCGCCTACGTCGATGGCATGGGCTGGGGCATCGAGCATGGATATCCGTTTATCCTCCAGATGGACGCAGACGGCTCGCACCGCCCGGTAGATCTGCCCAAACTGCTGTCCCGTATGGGCGGACCGGATCGTCCGGACCTCGTCATCGGCTCGCGCTGGGTGCGTGGCGGCCAGGTGAATGGCTGGTCGGCCAAGCGCGTCGCTCTGTCGAAGGCGGGCAATTATTATGTCCGTTTTTGTCTGGGGACACCCGTACGCGATGCGACAGCGGGGCTGCGGGTGCACCGTTCGTCCTTCCTGTCGACGCATGGCATCCTGGGGCGCGTCGAGGCGACCGGTTTCGGCTTCCAGGTAGAGATGACGGAGCTCGAACGCTCGCTGGGAGCGACGATTGTCGAGGTGCCGATCACCTTCGATGAGCGCATGGCGGGTGAATCGAAGCTCGACTCGTCGATTTTCGTCGAGGAACTAGCGATGGTCACAAAAGGCGGCCTGAGCCGTCTGGCTCAGGCCGCGCGTTCGCTGTTTCGCAGGGATTAGCCCTTGCGGTAGGACCCCTCGGGGCGCAAGCGACCCTCGCGGTAGGCGGTGAGCTGCTCGGTCAAGACGATCTCGAGTTCCTCGATGGAGCGGCGCTCCAGCAGCATGTCCCAGTGCGTACGCTGAGGCTTGACGGGCTTGTTATCCTCATCTTCCTCAGTTTCGCCGATAAGTTCGGCGGTTTGGCCACACTTGCATTCCCAGGTCGCCGGAGCCGTGGCTTCGCTGGAGAGTGTCACCTCGAACTCGTGTCCATTCGGGCACGCGTAACGAACAATGAAACGATCGGCGAAAACGACGCCGTCCTCGGACTCGAGGGACTTGGCGCCGATCTGCATGCCACGCAGTGCGCGGTCAGCCATAACAGCCTCCTGGACGTAGATAAGAAACGTGCCCATTCTATCGGACGCGTCAAGCGGAATACTGCACGGCCTCTTCTCACCCCACCCCAACGATCCGATAATGTATATTATGTCCGATTAGCTCCCCTGGTCCCTCGACGCGCACGCGCTAGAGTTACGATCATGACTACGGACCATCACACACAGCAAACGGCGAGACATCCCGTGCGGGAGGTATTGGTCCTCACCCTCGCCTGCCTGACCTATTCCATTCTCTCGTTCCTGGCGCGAGCCAGCGAGAGCGTCGCAGTTGCACACGCGCACGACGTCGTCTCCGCTGAGCGCTCGCTCGGCATTGACATTGAGCCGCCCGTGAACTCATGGCTTGCGGCTCATCCGATGCTCGCCTCACTGGCCTCCTTGCAATATGCCGTGTCGTTCTTTCTCTTTACCGGGCTTACCCTGCTCGCCCTGTGGGTCCGTTCTCCGCAGTACTATTCACGTGCCCGCTGGACGCTCGTCATCATGACGCTGGGCGCGCTTATCACCTACTGGACCTACCCACTTGCTCCCCCACGCCTCGTTCCCGAGTTCGGCATCACGGATGCGGTCGCCCAGCACACCTCCGCGTATTCTCACCTCTTCGGCACCCTCGCCAACCCCTACGGAGCCATGCCATCAATGCATACGGGCTGGTCGGTCTGGGTAGCTTTTATGCTTGGAACCTACGTATGGCGCTCATGGCGAGCGCGCCTCATCGTAACTTTTCATCCAATTTTGACCATCATGACGATTATCGCAACGGGTAACCATTATGTAGTTGACGCTATCGCCGGAACGGCGTATTTTCTGGTCGCATGGACCTTAGTCACAATTACACAGCGCACGTTACCGGAAAATGTGCGAAGCACCGGCAAGACGTTCTAGGAGAGGCTGAAAATGCGCGATAAGGTTAGTCCTATGAGACTCGGAGTAGATTTTGGTACCACGACAACCGCGATTGCTATTGTTGATCGGGGGAACTACCCCATCGTCTCTTTCGTGAACAACCGCGAGGATACGGTGGACTTCATTCCGTCAATCCTCGCGCTGGACGGCGATCATCTCGTCTACGGCTTCGACGCCGAGGATGCTGCCCGCGAGGGTGCGCCCCACCTGCGCTCCTTCAAGCGCCTGCTGTCGGATCCGTCGGTTACCGACACATCCACACTGCGCCTGGGCAACCACAGCATCTCCGTACTCGACGCGCTCACCGGCTTCCTGACGTATGTCGCGCGCACGGTGCGCACGAACTCGTCGGTTGCCTCCGTGCCCGCCTCGGAGAAGCTTGAGGCTCTCGTCGGCATTCCCGCGCACGCCTGGTCTGCGCAGCGCTTCCTGACCCTCGAGGCGTTCCGCCGTGCAGGCTGGGACGTCCTCGCGATGGTCAACGAGCCCTCCGCTGCGGGCTTCGAGTACACGCATCGCCACGCGGGTACCCTGAACTCGAAGCGCACCTCGATCCTCGTCTACGACCTCGGCGGCGGTACCTTCGACGCCTCTATCGTGTCGGCCACCGGTACACTGCACGAGGTCCTGGGATCGCGCGGCCTGAACCTGGTCGGCGGTGATGATTTCGACGTCATCTTGGCGAACCGTCTCGCAGCAGCGGCGGGCACTGACTCCGGTTTGCTCGGAGACGCCGCGTGGGAACGCCTCATCGAGGATGCTCGCTCCGCCAAGGAGGCCCTCTCCCCCTCGTCGAAGTTCATTACCGTACCCGTCAACGGCGAACCCACAACGATCCCCGTCGCGGATTTCTATGACGCCGCAACACCGCTCGTGAATGCAACGGTCGAGGCCATGGAACCCCTGCTCGTCCCCGATGCCTCCGGGGTCGGTCAGCTCGGCGGTGACGTCGCAGGCCTGTACGTCGTGGGTGGCGGCTCCCAGCTGCCGCTCGTCGCGCGCATCCTGCGTGCCCGCTTCGGTCGCCGCGTCCACCGCTCTCCGCACACGGCAGCCTCGACCGCCATCGGCCTGGCCATCGGTGCCGATCCCGAAGCCGCCTACACGGTGCGCGAGCAGCTCTCGCGCGGCGTCGGCGTGTTCCGTGAGCGCGACGGTGGCTCCTTTATCTCCTTCGACACGCTGCTCGAGCCCAACACGGAGCTTGCTCCCGGCGAGACGCTGACAATTAAGCGCTGCTACCGAGCGGCGCACAACATCGGCTACTTCCGCTTCGTCGAGTACTCGTCGTTCGACGAGTCCTGGGTGCCCCGCGGCGACCTGCAGCCCTGCGGTGAAGTCATCTTCCCCTTCGATCAGAGCCTGCGCCGCAGCGACGTGGACCTTGAATCGATCGAGGTTGTGCGCACCGAGGATGGACCTCTCATCGAGGAGTCTTACATCGTCGACGAGCATGGCATGGTAACGGTCGAGATTACCGACCTGGATACCGCCTACACGATTCGCCGCCCGCTGGGCCGCAAGTAGGCGTCTTTCCCCACCAACAAGAAAAGGCTGTGGGCCAGGCATCAAGCCTGGCCCACAGCCTTTATGTCATGACCGTTGCGCGGCGCATACCTTTACCCTTGCTCGCGCGACACCTCGCACTCAGGAGGCAGTGCGCTTGACGTGACGACGCACAGCCAAATCATCGACGTAGGCACCGTCGGGACGCTCGAGCGGCAGCTTAGCGAGAGACCCCTCGACCTCACGCCAGACGCGTCCCACAGCGATACCGAAAACGCCCTGACCACCCTGTAGAAGATCAATGACCTCATCGGTCGATGTGCACTCGTAGACGGAGGCACCATCGCTCATGAGGGTGATCGACGCCAGGTCGTCCACTCCCCTGTTCTGCAGGGAGCCGACGGCCACGCGCACCTGCTGCAAAGACACGCCTGCGTCCAGGAGCTTCTTCACGATCTTCAGAACCAGGATGTCTCGGAATGAGTAGAGACGCTGAGATCCAGAACCGCGCGCTGCGCGGATCGAGGGCTGGAGCAAACCGGTGCGAGCCCAGTAATCCAGCTGGCGATAGGTGATGCCAGCGGCGCTGCACGCGATGGGTCCGCGATAGCCGACCTCATCCGTTTCAATGCCCTCAAGCGGGTCGCCGAAAAGCATGCCTTGCCGAGATACGGCGCTGGCTTGTGCGCTCACTGTGGGACTCCTTGACGTTGGGTATTGATAAGAACAGGACTACGGTAGTGCACCGACGATGGGCGGTCAACGACCCTCCCGGCGCGTCTAACCTTGAGGTTAGAGATGGAGATTAACGATGAGAGTCAGATCCCCTCATCGGACAGCGCCGACACTGCCACCGTCAGCATCTCGCGATGCAGCTCAGCGAATAAATCACCCAGCTCAATCGCCCGCGCACGTGCCCGCTCGCGGTCAGCGCCACGGCCTCGTCCCCTCTGGGAGGACACCGTCTGGTCGATGATATCTGCGCTGCGCTCCGCACCCTGACGAACGGCGCGCAAGACACGCACGTCAACGCCCGCACACTCCAGGCGCGCGATCGCAGTGACAGCATGAACACACCGGGCCGGGAAATACCCCGCCAAGTCCGGGGTGATCAGGCCGAGGCGAGAATAGCGTTCAAGCGTGTCCATGTCGACGCCCGTCAGGTCAGCCAGATCGCTGGCCGGAATCGCGCGGCGCCCGCCCAAAGACACGGTCTGCCCCTCGGAGGATACGACCTGAGCGACGCGACGACGTGTGGGCGTGTGGCCAGCGTCGAGGGCATCGAGCTGCGAGCGGATCACGCTCAGAGGAGTGAACGAATCACGCTGCTCAGCCAGGACGTAGCGAAGACGCTCCACGTCTGCGGCGGAGTACTTACGGTAGCCCGCCCCCGTGCGCGCGGGGTTCACGAGTCCCTCGCTCTCTAGATAGCGAACTTTCGACAGTGAGATCGCGGGGAATTCTTCCGCCAACTCCTCAACGACACGCCCGATCGACAGCTCAGGGGAATGATCGGCGTCGTGAGGCCACGACGACACGCCCGCAGCGGGGCGCGCGTCGCGGATACGAGCAGCCGATCCTGTCACGTCAGGCCTGCTTGGTCGACGGCTGATAGGTCAGGCGATACTTGCCGATCTGAACCTCGTCGCCCGCACGCAGCTCGACGGAATCAACGCGCTCACGATTGACGTAGGTGCCGTTGAGTGACCCCGAATCGCGCACGATGTGGCGTCCGTTCGAGGCGATGAACTGGCAGTGCTTACGCGACACGGTCACATCATCGAGGAAGATATCGGCTCGGGGCGAGCGACCGGCGTTCGTCACATCGGGGTCGAGGAGGAAACGGGCACCCGTGTTGGGACCACGCTGAACGATCAGCAGGGCCGATCCGGCGGGCAGCGCCTCAACAGCCTCGCGATCACGGGCAGAGAGAGCAACCGGGGCCTCCTCGACGTCATCCGTGAGGGGCATCAGGCCGAAAACGGACGTTGCTGTAGGGTCAAAAGGCTGGTTGTCGGACATGGTGCGCTCCAAAGGTCTCATAACGGGACTGTCATATAAGTGTAAACGTTCACCATCCCGCAAGCACGGGCACGGTGACCTCCACATTCATTATAGGCCGGGGGGCGTTTATTCATAGGTTGCGTACTGGGCCGGACGCGGCGTGGCGAGGGAGTGAATCGTCACCGAATCGGTCGGGGTGATTGTTACCACGGCCCCCTTTGCGCGCATCTGTGAGGCGGAACCCGCCTGAATTTCCAGCGCGGTGGCAATCGTCTGAGAGTCGCCAATGACCGTCCACGTGTATGGCGCCGCGATCGGGGTGCCATCGACGATGATGCCACCCGCCTGACCGGTGAAAGCCGAGCGCATCGTGAGGCGCACACCATTCAGATCGATGGCCTCGGCACCGGCATTACGCAACTCCCCCAGCGTCATGACAAACTGGGTGGGGCTGAGGGAAGCGCCGGGATCCGCGACTGAGATAGTCACCCCCGGTCCCTGGACAGCAACCGTGCCCGCAGCGATCTGAGCCTGCAACGCTGCTTTCGCGGACGCCTGCTCGCGCGCGTCCGCCTCACTAGCAGCGCTTTGGAGATCATCGAGTTCGCCGGCGAGTTCAGCGCGCCTACCCTGCAGGTTCTGCTCCTGGGTACCCAGCTCGTCCAGGAGGGTGACGAGGTCCTGCTCGGAGAGTCCCTCAAGGGGGTCAGAATGCTGGGCGCGTACCTGTGTCGCCAGGGCAAAACCGAGGATCATAAAGATGATGAGTATGACGATGTGCAGGCCGCGCGGCAGAGCGAAGAAAGCTTCTCGTGCGCGCGCCCAGAGCCCGGGTCCTGTGTGAGACTCGCGGTAAGCGGTGCGCTTGCCGGTGGCATCCGTTTCGAACGAGGCCTCGGCGAGGCTCTCTGGCGCGGCATCATCGACTACGGGGATCGCACGGGGCGTCTGGTCGCTCATATCAGGCCTTCAGCAGGAGTCGGCGGATGGATGCGGTATTGGAGAAGATACGGATGCCCAGGACCACAACGACGGCGGTTGTCATGGCTGATCCCACGCCCAGCTGAGAGCCAAGGAACACCAGGAGGCAGGCAACAACAACGTTCCAGAAGAAGGACGTGACGAACACACGGTCCGCGAACCTTCCTTCGAGCCACGCGCGCCCCGCGCCGAACAGTGCGTCCAAGCCTGCGACAACGGCAACGGGTAGGAAGGGCGCGAGCCAGGCGGGAACGGTGGGGTCAAGCAGGATGCCCAGGACGATTCCGATGATCAATCCGATGACGGCAATCACAATGTGGCTCCTTCGGTCGAAGCGGTGAGAAGTGTGGCGTATTGGGGGGTGGTCGGGGCGAGCGCGTCCATCGAGAGGGAAGGCGCAACCTTTGTGGAGACGGTCATGCCGGTCACCGATTGGGCTGCGGACAGGTAGTCGCCCGTGTTGCCGCGTACGAGGGCGACGGACAGCGCGTTTGAGTCTCCGATGGCGCTGACGATGTAGGGAGAGGACACGGGCGTGATGTTCACCAGGATAACGGAGCCCGCCGTACGCACGAAGGTGGTCGGTCCAATCCGCTGCCCGTTGATCGACACCGCTTCAGCGCCAGCGCCCCACATGGCGTTGACGACCATGGCCAGGTCCTGGTCGCGCACGGCACCGCTCCCCTTGCCGGGCGTGGCTCGGTCCGTCAGGGTCACGGTGATACCGGGACCGCTCACGGCGCTCGACCCAGTCGCCAGAGCCAGAGCATGGTCGGTCTGTGTGGTCGGCCCAGAGCGAGAGTATCCGTCGATCGCACGCCCGAGGGACTGCACCTCGTCGTCCAGGGTCGCGACCTGAGCGGAGCGCTGCGCCGCCTGATGCTTGAGGTCAGCCTTGACGTCCCCGACGGGGGTACGCAGGGAGACGGTGGCCACGACGGATCCGAAGCCGAGGGCAACAGCAACGATGAACACGCCCAGCCGCCCGACGAATCGGTTTGGCGTGGGTCCGTGCTCAGCTCTGTAGTGCTCGTAGCCCGCGTCGAGGGGGTTGGTCAGCATCGATGTTAGGAGTGACATCGATGCAGCGGGGTCCAGTCCCGAGGCCCTGGTAGCCTCGTTCTCCTCCCTTGCTTCCTCGTGGCGTTCCTCGTGCAGCGTCACTGATCGTGCTCCCAGCGGTGCTGGACACGCTCGCGGCGCTCGAAGTCGTCGAGATGCTCGACGACGATGCGGCGCAGCTGTGCTGGGGCGTCCTCGTGGGCGTCAAGCCAGGAGCGCAGCAGTGCCACACTTGCTTCGACGCTGCCCTCACGCGTTACGTCGACGCTGAGGTCGAGCACGCCGCTCACGTAGCGCAGCGCCATGCCGATCGTGTGCCTCTCCCAGTATTCGCGCATGCGCGCCACGGCCTCGGCCACGCCGGAGGACCCCTCCCAGGAGGACGCCTGGAGGCCCGCGAGGGTCGCGCTCAAGTAGTCATTAGATAGGGTATCTGACATCACCGACGCCCAGGCGCGGGAGCGGGTTGTCTCCTCGGGCAGGGAGGCGATAGCCTCGACAGCCATACGGGCAGCCTCTCCGGAACCATCGGCATCGCGCCAGGCGAGGATCGTCTGCTCGTCAACGAGGCCTCGGGCAGCCAGCGCTCGGCGCGCACGCCAGGCAATGTCGGGGTTGTCGACAGCAGCGAAGCCGCGCACCATGGCCTCGTACTCGTCTCCGCCTCGGGCGGCGAACTCAGCGATGAACGCGCGCGTGTAGGCACGCCACGCGTCCGCGTCGCTGGCGACGGATTCCCTCGCCAAGCGAATGGTGGTGGCCAGCACTTGGTCGTGCGATTCGGCGCGGACGCTTCCGGGCAGGAAGGAGGACAGGGCCTCGGCCACAAAGAGCAGCAGACGGTCGCGGATCGCAGGTTCGGTCTCGGTGGGCACAGCACCCAGGACGGCAGCGATGAAGCGGCGCGGATCAAGCAGGCCGTCGCGGACCGCGTTCCACAGGGACGCCCAGATGACCGCTCGGGTGATGGGTGCGTTGATCGTGCCGACGTAGGCCAAGGCGACGTCGGTGGAGCGCTCATCTAGGCGAGAGATCGCGTAGGTGAGGTCGTCGTCGTTGATGACGACGAGGTCAACGAAGGCAGCACCACCCGGAATGGCGAGCACTCCCTCGGGGTCGATGGGTGCGTTCTCGGCGTCGATGCGCACGTCGAAAACATGGGTGCGCTCGAGGGTACCGTCGGCAGCACGCCAGGTCGAGACGGTCACACGGTGGGGACGCAGGACACCGCCGCATGCCTCGCCACCCTGATGGAGAGTGAAGTTCGTGATTGCGCCGACGGGGTCGGTTTCCCACGAGGCAGACAGCATCGAAGGGCCGGGAGTATCCAGCCAGGCGCTCTTCCACGAACCCAACTCCTGGTGGGAAGCCTCCTCGAGTGCCTCGAGCAGGTCACCCAGGCTGGTCGCACCGAAGCGATGCTTGTCGAAGTAGCGTCGGGCACCCTCGTAGAACGCATCCTCTCCAACCCACGCGACCAACTGCTTGAGGACGGCGGCCCCCTTGGCGTAGGTGATGCCATCGAAGTTGGTCTTAGCGGCGGCCACGTCCGGGATGTCGGCGGCGATCGGGTGTGTCGTGGGCATCTGGTCCTGCGTGTAGGCCCAGATCTTTCGGTTCATCGCGAAGTTCGCCCACTCCCCCGTGTACTGGGTTGCTGTCGCGATTGCGCTGGCCCCCTGGTTCTCTGCGAAAGACTCCTTGAGCCACAGGTCGTCCCACCATGCTGGGGTCGCCAGGTCACCGAACCACATGTGGCACATCTCGTGCAGGGTCGTGTTCGCGCGGCGCTGGCGTTCGGAGAAGGTCGGCGTGGAGCGGGAGATGTAGGACTCGTTGAAGGTAATGCAGCCGGGGTTCTCCATGGCACCCAAGTTGTATTCGGGCACGTAGATCTGGTCGTAGGAACCCCAGGGGAAGGTAATGCCGTAGCGCTCGTGGAAGAAGTCCAGGCCCGCGCATGTCACCTCGAAGACGTCCTCGGAGTCGAGGTAGCGCGCGAGCGTGCGTCGGCAGGCCAGGCGCAGGGGCAGCTCGACGTGCCCGCCATCGGCACCGCCACCGCTCCACGTGGGACCCTCGATGACCGCCCAGGGCCCCGCGACAACCGCGGTGATGTAGCTGGAGAGCGGGGGTGTCGTGGAAAAATCGCGGCGCGTCACTCCGTCAGCGGTGGTCTCAACACCAACCTCGACGCCGTTGGAGAAGACGACCCAATCCTGGGGCGCGATGACGTGGAAGGTCCACGCAGGCTTGACGTCTGGCTGGTCGACGCACGGCCACGCGCGGTGAGCGTCGTTGGGTTCAAACTGCGTATAGAGGTAAACCTCTCCGTCTTCGGGGTCCGTGTAACGGTGCAGGCCTTCACCGCTGCGCGAGTAGCGGGCGAGCGCGCGCACCTCGAGGGTGGCGGTCTCCCCCACTGGCAGGCCGGACACCCAGACACGGTCTTCTTCGTCGTCGAAGGGGTGCTCCGCTCCGTTGAGTAGAACGGCTTCGACCTGTCCCGCGATGTCAATGAATGTGCGTTCCTCGCGCGCGACCAGCGTCAGAATGGAGGTGACGGGGTAGGTCTCTCGCGAGGTGTTCATGGCACCCGAAACGTCAACGGTGACGTCGATGGCGGACACCTCGAGGGTGGCAGCGCGGTGTGCTGCTTCGTTGCGTGTCAAGATCTGCATGACTCCTATCCTACTGTGTCACCGAACATGCGCGTGCTACACGGGGGCGCGTAGACGAACTAGAGTAGAGACATGACCTCAGTGATTGATATCCGTCCGTCCATCGATCCGATCCCGCTCGTGCGTGCCCTGGCAGGCCTCGAGGTCCAGGGGTTCTACGGCGCGGACGGTGCCCCCACGCCGCTCGACACCGCCGACCTGGCGATCTCGGGCGTGACCGTTTCCTCCGATGACTGCGAATCCGGCTGGATGTTCGTGGCGATCCCCGGCCTGACCCAGCACGGCATCCGCTTCGCCCACGCGGCCATCGAAGCCGGTGCCACCGTGATTCTCACGGATGAGGCCGGCCGCGAGCAGGCCAGTGAACGAGGCTTGGGCGTGCCGGTCGTTCAGGTGGCTGATCCGCGAGGCATCGTCCCCGCCCTGTGTGACAACGTCTACTCGGCCCCGGCCTCGCGCCTGACGACCATGGCCGTGACGGGCACGAATGGCAAGACGACGACCTCGTACCTGATGCGCGCGGCCATCGCCTCGCGTTTCCCCGAGGCTTCCCTGTGCGGCACTGTCGAAACCCACGTCGGGCCAATCTCGTTCGAGGCCGTGCGCACGACCGCCGAGGCTCCCGTCATCGCCCGCTTCCTGGCCGCGACCGAGCAGTACGGCTGCGGTGCCGGTGTTATCGAGCTGTCGGCGCACGCCCTGTCCCTGCACCGCGTCGACGGCATCGTCTTCGACGTCGCCGCCTTCACGAACCTGCAGCACGACCACCTGGACTACTACGGCGACATGGAGCACTACTTCGCTGCCAAGGCCCTGCTGTTTACCCCCGAGCACTCCCGCGCCGGCGTCGTGTGCGTCGACGACGAATGGGGTCGTCGCCTGGCGAAGCAGGCGACCGTACCGGTGACAACCGTGTCAGCCCTGACGAGCGAAAGCGCCGACTGGCAGGTCCGTGACATCGCGCCAGACCAGTCCATCGGGCGCACGGTCTTCACGCTCGTCGACCCCACCGGCACCGGCCACCGCGTTGCAATGCCCATCCTGGGTGAGGTCAACGTCCAGAACACCGCGGTCGCCATCGTGTCCGCGGTGACCCTGGGCATCGACCTGGCCGACGTCATCACGTCCGTCGAAAATGCTCCCCAGATCCCCGGACGCATGGAGAAGGTCAACCCGACCCCCGGTGCCCAGCCCCTCGTGATCGTCGACTACGCGCACACCCCCGAGGCTCTCGAGTGGACGCTGCGCTCAACGCGCGAGCTGACCCCCGGCAAAGTCGTCATCGTCTTTGGCACCGACGGCGACCGCGACGCGACCAAGCGTGAGCATTTGGCGCAGATCGCGGCACGCGAGGCCGACATCCTGTGGGTCACGGACGAGAACCCGCGCACCGAGGATCCTCAGTCTATCCGTGACTATCTGCTGCGTGGCATCGCCTCCGTGCGCCCCGGCATGGAGGACGTCACCGAGGTTACGACGTGCCGACGCGACGCCGTGCGCCGCGCCATCCTGGCGGCCAAGCCCGGCGACACCGTCATCATTACGGGCAAGGGCGCTGAGTGGTACCAGGAAATCCAAGGAATCCACCACCGCTACAACGACGTGCCCGTCGCCGCCGAGGTCCTCGCCTGCGACGTACGCTCCCACGAGTAGCGGTAATAAACCTGTGAACTGGCGCGCCACGGGGGTCCCCATTCGCCCCGCGCGGCGCGCCACACCGTAGACTGGGCGGGTGAACGACTTCGATACGCAGCACGGCGCGACCCACATTCCCGGGGACGACACAGCCGACGCCTACACCGCGGACCAGGCCCCGGCCTCGTCTGAGATGATCGACCTGACCGACGATGACGCTGCGGCCCGCGCCCGCGTCATGCGCGCCAACCTCGACCAGTTCGACCTGGATGACGAGGACTTGGCGCTGCTGTCCGGCGAGGTTGAGTTCGACGATTCCGGCGATGTCGCGGCGGGCCTGCCGGTCCTCGCCGTCGTCGGTCGACCCAACGTCGGCAAGTCCACGCTGGTGAACCGCATCCTGGGGCGCCGCGAGGCCGTTGTCCAGGACACGCCCGGCGTAACGCGCGATCGTGTCTCCTACCCCGCTGAGTGGGCCGGGCGTGACTTCACGCTGGTGGACACGGGTGGCTGGGAAATCGACGTGAAGGGCCTGGATCGCTCGGTCGCCGAGCAGGCCGAGATCGCCGTGGACCTGGCCGACGCGGTCGTACTGGTCCTCGATGCGACGGTCGGCGTGACGGCGTCGGATGAGCGTATCGTCGAGATGCTGCGCTCGAAGAAGAAGCCGATCATCCTGGCCGCCAACAAGGTCGATTCTCCCCTGCAGGAGGCTGACGCTGCCTACCTGTGGAGCCTCGGCCTGGGTGAGCCCCACGCGATCTCCGCGCTGCATGGGCGTGGCACTGGCGACCTCCTCGACGTCGTCATGGATGTTCTGCCGGCAGAATCCGCCGTGGCCTCGGCGCTACCCTCCGGTGGCCCGCGCCGCGTCGCCCTGGTTGGCCGTCCCAACGTCGGTAAGTCCTCACTGCTCAATTCGCTGGCTGGCGGCGAGCGCGTCGTCGTCAACGAACTTGCGGGTACGACCCGCGACCCCGTCGACGAACTCATTGAGCTGGACGGACGTTCCTGGTGGTTCGTCGACACCGCCGGCATCCGCCGTAAGATGCACCGTACGACCGGCGCGGACTACTACGCGTCCATCCGCACGCAGGCCGCTATCGAGAAGGCTGAGGTCGCCCTGGTTCTCATCGACGGGTCCGCTCCCCTGACCGAGCAGGACGTACGCGTCGTCCAACAGGTCATCGACGCAGGCCGAGCGCTCGTCATCGTCACCAACAAGTGGGACCTGGTGGATGAGGATCGCCAGAAGGAGATCAAGAACGAGCTGGAGCGAGAGCTGGTGCAGGTCCAGTGGGCACCGCGTATCAACCTGGCGGCCAAGACCGGCTGGCACACCAACCGCATCGTGCGCGCGCTCGACGCCGCCCTCGAGGGCTGGGAAACCCGCATCCCGACGGGCCAGCTCAACGCGTTCCTCGGCCAGCTCGTGGCCGCGCATCCGCACCCGCTGCGCGGAGGCAAGCAGCCCCGCATCCTGTTTGGCACGCAGGCGTCGTGCAAGCCCCCGCGCTTTGTCCTGTTTACGACCGGGTTCCTGGATCCGGGCTACCGCCGCTTCATCGAGCGCCGCCTGCGCGAAACCTTCGGCTTCACGGGCACGCCCATTCAGATCTCGGTGCGCGTGCGCGAGAAGCGCCGCCGCTAGGGACACCTCCTGTGCATAGCTGACGCGCGCATCGCCCTATCCACAGGGGTGGTGCGCGCGTCGGCGTTATCCACAGGGGTGGTGCGCGCGTCGGCGTTATCCACAGGGGTCACAGTGGCGTTTGCCCGAACGCGAGGGGAACGCGCAGGATGGGGCTATGAACGCCTCTGTTGAATGCCCGATTTCCGTTCCCCTTCCCGATGGCCTGACGCTGTGCGAGGACGGCCTCGTGCGTCCCACCTGGGCGTCCCACGACCGCCTCCTGCGTGACTACTACGACGACGAGTGGGGGGTGCCGGTCCACGACGAGGCCGGCGTGTTTGAACGTCTCGCCCTCGAAGGATTTCAGGCGGGCCTCTCGTGGCGCACTGTCCTCGCCAAACGTGAGGCATTCCGGGAGGCTTTCGGGGGCTTCAGCCCCGACGCCGTCGCCGCTTTTACTGACGAGGACATCGACCGCCTCGCATCCAACCCCGCCATTATCCGCAACCGCCGCAAGATCGAGGCTGCGATTATGAATGCGCGGGCCACGCTCGCTCTGCGTGACGTGGACGAGGCCCACTCCCCCGATGCCTCCCACCTGGGAGCGCTCGTGTGGTCGTATCGTCCCGAGGCCGACCCACGTCCGACCTGTGCGGACGAGGTTCCCGCAGCTCTACCCGAATCGCGTGCCCTGGCTGCCGATTTGAAGGCTCTCGGGTTCCGCTTCGTTGGACCCACAACGATGCTCGCTCTCATGGCCGCGATCGGCATCGTCAACACCGACATCGTGGGTACACACCGCCGACCGGTCTGACCCACATGTTCGCGCACTGTCGTTATCTGGCATGATGGAACCATGGCACTTTCCAAGAAGCTCCTCAGTCAGGACGAGGTCGTCGTCCGCCACATGCACACCCATATCAAGGTCATCCTGCCTCAGATCATCGGTGAGATTCTCCTGGTGCTCGCAGCCACCGTCGGTTCGTTCTACGTCCCGGAAGACTCGCGCTCCTGGGCGCTGCCGACCATCTGGATCGTGGTTCTGATCCTGTCGGTGCCCTTGCTGGCGATCCCCTGGATCAAGTGGATCAGCTCGACCTACACGGTGACCACAAAGCGCATTATTACCCGCAAGGGCATCTTCACGCGCACCGGCCACGACCTGCCGCTCACGCGCATCTCCGACGTCCAGCTCGAGAAGAACATCGACGACCGCCTCTTTGGCTGCGGCACGCTCGCCCTGCAGACCTCGGCGGACGATCCGCTGCTGCTGCGTGACGTCCCCAAGGTTGAGATGGTCCAGGTTGAAATCTCGAACCTGATCTTCCACGATATTCAGGGAGCCATCGACGCGGATCCAACAAACTGATCACACCACGCCAAACCGCGTCCCCACATGCGAATAGACTGGTCTCATGTTCGATGTTCATGGTTTCGAAATGACGGTCTTTAAGCTCCTGATCGGTATCATCCTGATCGTCCTCCACCTGCGCCTCACGGGCAAGCAGCAGACGACCCAGCTGACACCGATCGACTTTATCGGGAACTTTATCCTCGGTGGCGTTATCGGCGGCGTCATCTACAACCACGCAATCTCGTTCGCGGAGTACATCAGCTTCCTGCTCGTCACCTTTGGAATCATCTCCGGTCTGAACTACCTGACGTCGAAGTTCATGTCGACCCGCTCGCTCGTGATGGGAAAGGCGTACAGGATCATCGAGGGCGGGCGTTTTACTCAGGACGCGCTCGACAGCTCGGATCACAAGCTCGACCCAGTCGAGTTTCTCGCAGAGCTACGCGGCATGGGCATCTTTTCACTGAGCGACATCAGCCTCGCACAACGCGAAGCCAACGGTTCGCTGACCGTTCGGCGCATGGATGAAGGCGACGTGAACTACCTCCTGGTGTCGAACGGTCAGATTGTCAGTGACAACATGGAGTTGGCTGGTCGTAGCGACAAGTGGTTGCGCGATGAGCTCGAGCAGGCGGGTGCGGGTGCCCTCGAGAATCTGTTCCTGGTTGAGCTTGATGCTCATCGTCATCTCACCATCGTCGATCAATCGGGGCTGACGACTTCGTCGGCCATCTCCGATGCCGCTGTCGATGAAGTGACAACCGTGACCGAATTTGATGATCCTGGCACACAGACTGCCACGCTTGAGAATTTCATTCCCGCCGATGCGCAGCCGGACGAGGCGTCTTCGCAGACGAATAACTGACCGTCGCAATAGTGTGTCGGTGTTTCCCCGGCCTCATCGCCATTGACGAGGCCGGGGGTGCCCGGGTGGGTGTGTACCCGTTTGTGGCGGTATCGGAAGGGGCCGAACCGCCGAGGTAGGTCGAAATCATCCCCGTCGACAACTTCGACCTAGGGCACAGTTTAGCTCATGCACGCATATAAAATGATGCGCTTCACATCGCAACATAGCCGCGTTCACCTGCGTAATTCTGCGGATAATTGCTCACAAACTGCCATTTACCGAGGATGATACCCAGTTGATAGGCACATCACGTTTCGATAACAAAGATTGTCCGACAAATTAAAATCGGGACAGAGGTCCCCCACGGTGCGCGAGCAGCGGGATTTGAGAGCATGGGGTTAGTCCCAGGTATTGTGGTCGGCGGGTGATGGAGTTCGTTGCTGCGGAGTTGGGAAACCGCGCACGCTACGCTCGGATTATCCAGATCATCCAACAGCACCTCATCTGGCCGTGCTTTATCCGCACGTTAACCCGCTATTCCGAGCCTGGGCAGCCACGCCCACATACGGAAGAGACGGCCCACGTGCGGAAGAGCCGGTTCACGTTCAAGCAAGGTACGGCACCTGGCCGCGAACATCCCCGCCCACGTACGAAACAGACGGCCCACGTACGAAACAGGGGGTTCACATGCGGTACGCGTTGGAGTCCACGTCGTTGTCGCACGTGGATGAGCAACAAAAATCGCGAGAACACTCAGTGTTCTCGCGATTTCATCGTCGGGCTGGCGGGATTTGAACCCACGACCCCTTGACCCCCAGTCAAGTGCGCTACCAAGCTGCGCCACAGCCCGTATTTAGTTCGTCGCCTCAGCGACCTGTAGAACTATAGCGCACCTTTCGAATCGAGCGCAAACCGAGCAGAGTGGTCCGCGACACAGGAACGTGATGGTTCCGTGCTCTCATCCTGCACACGGCACGTACGAACCAGTATCGTCCGTCGGAATACAGTGAGTACCCATAGGCATGGGTCTACACTGTCGCTGGATCCCATTTGCCGTTGTTCCCCATTGGAAGGAACCGCCTCCATGACGTCCCGTCGCTTTCTCTCACTCGCCGCAGCATGCGCCATCGGCACGATGGCACTCGCTGTCTCTACGCTGCCCGTGCAGGCCGCGCCGACCTCCGCTAGCACCATCGTTGCTGTCGCGTCAGTCGCCCCGCAGACCGACGCCGTCTCGGTGAACCCAGCCCCGGCCTCGTCCCACAACGTTCTCGCGCCCACGAGGCGCTTCCGCTACCACGGAGGGAGAGGAAGCAGCGACCCGGTCTTCGGGACGATTTCGGTGATTATCTTTATCGGCGTGTGCGTCTGGAACGTATACAACCGTCGCAAGCGTACCCGGATCGCGCAGGAGCGGCTGCGACAGAACCCTCCCGCCTACGGAGGTCCCGCTGGGCCTCAGTATGGCGCGGTCGCCCCCACCTACAACGGCGGGGTTCCTTCCAGACCACAAGCGATGCCCTACCAGCCGAACGGCGGTGGCACATCGACGATGCCAAACACCGGCTACGGGTATGGGGGCGCTCCCAGCCAGCAGGGCTACTATCCGCCCCAGCAGGGCGGACAGGGCTACGGCCAGTACCCGCCCACCTATCGCTAGACCGGAGCGCCATCAGCCAACCCGCCCGCACCTGATGGAGAAACGATGAAGTCACACCGACTCCTGTCCCTCGCAGCGACACTGACGCTCGCCGCCGCGGGCGTCACTGCCCCCGCCATGGCCTCCGGAAGTCAGACGGCCGCCCAGCCACTCACAAGCGCCGCGCAGGTCACCGTCCACGACTCCCTCGCCACCGACGCGCCCACACGCGTGGCCCCCGCTCGTTCGCTCGCCACGTCCCCAGCGACGATCCACGCTAGCTCCGAGGAGAGCGACAGCGGTAGCGTTGTCGGCCTCGTCATGATCATCGTCATGGTGCTGCTCTTCATTCCGGTGTGCATCGTGTACGCACTTTTCGTGCATACAGCGCGCAAGGATGCCGTTGGCCAGATGCCGAACTACACCGGCATGAACGGCCCGCAGTACGGGGTGCCGAACGCCCCTCAAGCGCCAGGCGCGGACCCGCGATGGCACCGCGGCCATAACCCGCCGTGGGCGTCGGCTCCACAGCCAACCGGCCAACCCGGCTACGGCGTGCAGCCCCCGTACAGCACCACCGACACGCTGGGCACCGCGTACGGTGCCCAGCCCGGACAGGGACCCGTGTACGGCACTGGACAGGGACCCGTGTACGGAATTGGACAGGGGCCCGTGTACGGGACCAACCCGGTTTCTGGGCCCGTCTATGGCACCGACCCCACCCAGGGACCCGTCCACGGGCAGGGGCGCCACGACGGCACCGGTTACTGACTGCGCAGACACGAACGGCGAGGGGCCCGCAGCGACAC
>SKEK01000426.1_pt1 | contig 24106 bp, 28 predicted proteins | sample 4826761 | NCBI WGS metagenome assembly SKEK01 (sample SAMN11008811, study PRJNA524170) | human gut metagenome | biome: Human fecal sample; material: Feces; isolation source: fecal sample from pouch patient p32 | host: Homo sapiens | place: Israel: Tel-Aviv | collected 2015-10-13 | reverse complement strand
GTCGTTGAAGTTCTGATGTGTTAACGCCCGGCTTGCCGGGCTTTTAGCTGGAATGTGATTATGTTGGCATTTATCCGTTTTCTTTTTGCAGGCCTGCTGCTGGTGATCAGCCACGCCTTTGCCGCCACGGTTCAGGACGGACCACGGCAGCCTGGCGGCTGCAAATCGGGGTGTGGCAGAATATGAGCTTTCAGAGTAACCATCCAGAATGAGTTCCCATGTCACACAACCTGGAGCACCAGAAAGTCCACACCAGAATGGTGAAAGAGGTTCTGAAAGCCGTCGCCAGAGCCAATAATCACCCTTATCAGTCCGTATTTACAGACTTTATCGCCGGTCATCCCTCCTGCACGGTCTGTTTCTGGGAAACCTTCCACAAAATGTACCCGGATTCACCGTACGAATACGTCACGTTCTGCCATACCTGCCGTCGTTTTGATTTATACGAAACAGAAGCGGAGATGAAGGCGGATGACCCGAAGTGGTGGTGATTTTCAGACCCGACCGCTGAAACGCCTGTTCACAGCCAACCAGTGCTGGACATCCTTCCTGGATGCGGGCGGTCTGCGCGATATCGAGGTTGAGGCTGTCACCAAAATGCTGGCCTGCGGCACGCGGATACTGGGCGTGAAGGAATACAACTGCGATAAACCTGACTGCCCCCACGTCAGATACGTCACTAACTCATGCGGCAGCCGTGCCTGCCCGTCCTGCGGAAAGAAGGCCACAGACCTGTGGATAGCGACACAGCTGAATCGTCTTCCTGACTGCGACTGGGTACACCTGGTCTTCACCCTGCCGGACACGCTGTGGCCGGTGTTCGAAAGCAACCGTTGACTGCTGAATGACGTGTGCCGTCTGGCGGTGGAGAATCTGCTGTATGCCGCCCGAAAACGGGGGCTGGAACCCGGTATCTTCTGCGCCATCCACACGTATGGCCGTCGTCTCAACTGGCATCCGCATGTACATGTGTCTGTAACCTGTGGAGGTCTGAATAAGCATGGTCAGTGGAAAAAGCTGAGCTTCCTGAAAGACGCGATGCGTTCACGGTGGATGTGGAATATGCGGCAGCTGCTTCTGAAAGCGTGGTCAGAGGGGATGGCAATGCCGGAGTCGTTGACAATTGCCGGGCCTGAAGCTGGAAGACTGGGTAAATTAACATCGCCCACACTCTGAAGGACGTGGGTTCCGGCTTAAACAGGCGGCCTGACTGCCCCAATCCTCCACACGCAAGCACGGCATGCCCCGCCGCTAAAATGTTACGAGCGCCGTTTACATCGGCATTCGCTGTATGACCACAGCCAGCACCTGACCACCACGCCAGAGCTGCTTATACTCAAGCTGGCAGCGCATTTCATACCAGCCCTGATCCAGTATCGAACGGTTTAAATCTGATTTTTATTCGTCATTTACTTCGAACAATACTTCAATAGATTTTGTCGGGTAGAAGAGCGAATTACAGTTTTCTTCCTTTAACTGTATAAAACCCAGTCGAAGGTAGAATTTTTTGGCGTTATCGTTCAGCGCCTCCACGAACATTCCGTGTATACCCACAGCCTGCGAGGCCTGATACACGACTTTCATCGCATGGGTAACAAGTGTTTCTCCATATCCCTGGTGATGAATGCTTTTATCAATTGCCAGACGGCCCAAAGTCACGCTCGGCACATTTTTGTAGGGCACACGCTTTTGTTGTGTTTTGCTGGGGAGAAGTATTTTCTCAAAGCAACTGCCTGACAGGGTGTAGTACCCCATGACACGTGGTCTATCCTCTCTCGTCACGAGCAGATAACCCCGTAAAATCTTACTACTGTGCTGACGTTGCAGATGATCGGTGAGAAAAGTATTCAGATACTTTTCTCCACAATCGAAGTTGCTTAATTGATATTCAACTTCCTCTGAAAAAATCTCAATCCTTAAACCGTCCATTTATTACTCCAGTTCCCGGAGACGGTTAGTGGCGCGTTTCAGCCGGTCATTTGGTGCTGGCGGATTAGTGATTGCATCCATAACCAGATTCCAGGACTCCTCATTGAGGAGCAGGCGACGGTGCTGATCAATAACTTCAGCAGCACGTGCTGAGGCGGTACTGACCATGAACTGCGAAATGGACTGGTTAGTCATTGCTGCAGCTTCTTCGATCATGTGTTTGTCGTCTTCATTTAATCTCAGATCGATGCGCTGCTTCTTCAGTGCTGACATGGTTTTTCTCCCTGACCACTCTTAATTCTGAAAGAACGGTCAGCTTTGTTAAGTTCGGGCCTTAAGGCGATAACATTTATCCAGGCCGGTCATGGTGATACTTTGATAGTGAGTACGGAAAAATACCGTACAAACATAATAGAGTTATGGTATGCAGGTTTCAACCACAAGTTGGTTATGAATCCGGGTATAGCACGTAAAGGTATAGTGAGAAGACTCACGACGCTAATCTGAGCAGGCTCAGACTATCTTTGGCGGGTCTGATCTTAAGAAGTCATTATTAAACTGCACTACGTAACCACCGTATTATGGATCTGCGAGCAATTCAGGTACGGCATACTCTACATTGAGGGCTGAACCATCAGTGCTCGCCGCAGTCCGGTGACCGGGCTAAAGCCCGCGAACCGGCGAGGAAGCGCAATAACACAGAAGCTGAAGGAAGCAGGTACGCACTGTAGTCGCGGCAAGTGATCACTGAAGAACTATCTGAATTGCCTTGCTGCTCAGCAGGTTATCCACATATACATTCATTCGATCCAGTAATAAGATCCTTAAAGCGATCCCTGTAAGATCCAAAGAAGATCCCGACATCTCTGAAGGCCGCGCCAGCACTGAGCCTGGAGCATGATCACATAAGCTGTAGCAAGTAAATCATAAACTGTAACTGGTATACAATAAGCTGTGTTATGCAGAGGATATACTGTAACGAGCGAGTGATATAAACTACAGTGAGTATGCCCCCTGAAAGTTCATCAGGGTTGTGTATAAACTGAAGCCAGTTGTCTGGCGCTTTACAGGCCATCTAATAAAAAGAGTGGCTGCTTTTATTCTTAAACTATCCACCGATCGGAGGCTATCTGGACAAGGACAATCTGGACATAAAAAAGCTGTTTGAAGAGGTGGATAAATCCTCCGGTGAAGTCGTAAATCTTACACCTAATGCCAGTAATACAGTGCAGCCTGTGGCACTGATGCGGCTTGGTGTGTTTGTTCCCACGCTTAAATCACTGAAGAACAGCAAAAAAAACACGCTTTCCCGGACTGATGCGACGGAAGAACTGACGCGCCTGTCTCTCGCCAGAGCCGAAGGTTTTGATAAGGTGGAGATCACCGGCCCGCGTCTGGATATGGATAATGACTTCAAGACCTGGGTAGGGGTGATTCATTCCTTTGCCCGCCATAAGGTTATCGGCGATAAAGTTGAGCTGCCGTTTGTCGAGTTCGCCAAACTCTGCGGGATCCCCTCCAGTCAGTCATCACGTAAGCTTCGTGAACGTATAAGCCCCTCACTCAAACGTATCGCGGGTACCGTGATCTCATTTTCCCGCACAACGGAAAAGCACACCAAAGAGTACATCACACATCTGGTGCAGTCGGCTTACTATGATACGGAAAAGGATATCGTCCAGCTGCAGGCCGATCCACGCCTGTTTGAGCTCTACCAGTTTGACCGGAAAGTGCTGCTGCAACTCAAGGCCATCAATGCCCTGAAGCGCCGGGAGTCTGCGCAGGCCCTGTATACCTTTATAGAGAGTCTGCCACGGGATCCGGCGCCGATATCTCTGGCGCGTCTGCGGGCCCGTCTTAACCTGAAATCCCCTGTGTTCTCACAGAACCAGACGGTGAGGCGTGCCATGGAGCAGCTACGGGAGATTGGCTACCTGGATTACACTGAGATCCAGCGGGGACGCACCAAACTCTTCTGCATTCATTACCGCCGGCCCAAGTTAAAGCCACCTCATGATGAGAGTGCGGAGAACCCGCAGCTGCCAGCCACAACGGGTGATGTCAGCCCGGAAATGGCTGAAAAACTGAAGCTCCTCGAGAAACTGGGCATCACCCTTGATGACCTGGAAAAACTCTTCAAATCCCGCTGAACATAAGCTGTAGTGAGTAATCTGTCCCGGTTTACTTACTACAGCTTATATAAGCAGTGATGAGCGCAGCCCATACCGGAAACACTTCCTTCCTGATCCACAAGCCCTTCAGAATGGTATTCCTGTTACTGCCGGAGCCCTGCGGATCTGTCGTGTCCCTCATAAATCGTAATCTGCTCACTACAGCTTATGTTGCCTGCTACAGTTTATTTCACTCACTACAGCTTATCTCAGGTAGGGTTTACTCACCACAGCTTATATAAACTGTAATGAGTGACGTTGTCACGTCAGAGGGGGGAGTGTCCGCAGGATCTGCGCGGCATCATGCCCGTCACCGGTGAACGGCACAGCCAGTGTGGCGGCCATGTCCAGCGCGAACACCCGCGTATACACCTCCATCGAGCGCGGATCCTTGTGACCGGCCAGCGCCTGAATAACCTTCCGGGGCTGGCGGTGATAAAGCATGTGCATGATATAGCTGTGCCGGAAGGTGTGTGGTGTGACCGGAATCGAAAAGTGTACCCCGTCAGCTTCGGCCCGTCTGACAGCCTGCTTCAGCCAGTTGCGCATGGTTTCGTCGGTCACGGCCCATAATGGTTCACGACGACGGGGTCGGGTGGTGATCATCCAGCTTTCCATCTGCCTGACATAGCTTATATCTGTCAGCGGAACCAGGCGCACTTCATCTTTTGGCGGGCGTCCGCGTCGCACACGCACTTTTTCGGACAGGATCCGCACAAACGGTCTTACTCCATCCAGGTCAAATGATTCCGGCGTCAGCATCCGGGCTTCGCCAATACGCATTCCGGTATTCCAGAGGGTGGCGAACAGCATATGGTGACGCTGATCCGGCATATAAAAAAGAAGGGCACTCACTTCCGGGGCCAGCAGGTAGGCCGGTGTGGCCCCTGTGGAAGTGGCCATTCTTCTCAGGGAGAGCGCTGTTGCAAAATCCACCCCCGGCGCAATGGGTAACAGGGAAACGCGTTCTGGTGAATTCTGCAGGGGAATGACATTGTTCATGAGTTATTTTTCACGTAGCACACGCACTGTTTATGGATACAGGTATTCTGACCTGAACGCCCGGATCCTTCCACGACAATAAATCGCAGCGCGCGGATCCTTTTGTTTGATTATCACGCATTATTGCGGGTAAAACCAAATACGTAAAGGCGCATTTTGCCGCAGGGATCCCGTATTAAGCCAGTCGTGGCGCGGGCTGAGGGCTGGTTTGCCGTTTTTGGGAGAATTGGGGTAATGCCAGGATGAATGGGATCGGAGAACACAGAGAAAGGGGGCTGACAGGGAGAAAGTGCGCTACGTGAATTCCCACCTGTAACTAGCCTTACCCTCAGGCCTGCCTTTTACGACACTTGCACAATCCAGTGGATTTGTGTCTTCTGACGTACAACCAGGGGCAGGTGGATTTAACGGTCCCGGAATGATTTCTTCGGCAATATCTGTAGCTCAGGCCAAAACGCGCAGAGACGATGCTAAAGTTGTTCTTGAAGGAAATATTGTTCGTCAGGTCGGTAATGAGTTATACGAATTTCGTGACAACAGCGGCTCTATCTATGTTGATATTGGCGATAAGTACTGGGTAGGTCAAAGCGTCTCACCGAATGACAAGGTTCGCATTGAAGGAGAGATTGACAAAGACTGGAACAGTGTTGAGGTTGATGTAAATAAAATCACAGTCATAAAATAATATTTTTGTTGTGTCAGACTCAACAATTTTCAATATCTTTATATATAATCTGCTACGGCAGGTTTTTTCGTAGTATTTATTTATCAGTGCAAAAATAAATCATATAAATATTAAAACACACTAAACAAACACAATATAATAATAAATTCATTGTGTAAGAATATATTAATCAAATATAACGAGACATGACTATACCACATACAGCCCCTCCCCCAGAATAATAACTTCCGTAAATTGATGCTGGCTTTTGGCATAACAGCCGGATTTATGATCATTGAGACGATCGGCGGGGTTATTTCCGGGTCACTGGCACTGCTTGCCGATGCCGGACATATGCTGACAGACAGCGCAGCACTACTTTTTGCTCTACTTGCAATGCAGTTTGCAAGACGTCCACCAGATAACCGCTATACCTTTGGGTGGCTGCGCTTAACCACACTTGCCGCTTTCATTAATGCCATTGCACTGGGAGTGATTACTGTTTTTATCGTCTGGGAAGCAATTCAACGTTTTAATACGCCACAACCGGTGGCTGGCGCAACTATGATGGTCATTGCTGTCGCCGGATTGATAGTAAATCTGATAGCTCTCTGGATTTTGCATCAGGGGGAAGAAGATAAAAATCTTAACATTCGTGCTGCTGCATTGCATGTACTGGGAGATTTGCTCGGTTCTGCAGGCGCCATTATCGTGGCAATTGTTATTATTCTAACTGGCTGGCCCCCGTTGATCCGATTCTGTCAGTGTTGGTTTCCTGCCTGATACTGCGTAGTGCCTGGCAGTTACTAAAAGAGAGTACAGGCGAACTACTGGAAAGTGCTCCGCATTCGATTGATGTGAATGAGCTTAAGCATAAGCTTAAATGTATGTTACCAGAAATATCTCACATACATCATGCACATCTGTGGCAGATAGGCGAAAAACCAGTGTTAACACTACATATACAGATTGATTCGCCATATGATCACGATATGCTGCTTGGGCGTATTCAGTATTTTCTGGAAGAACAATATCAGATTGAGCATTCCACTATACAAATAGAGTCCCTTGTCTGCAGGAAAGCTGAATGTCATATCAATAAGACACAAAACAGACACGGACATAACCATTGATAACTCCCTGCCCGGGATGGTGATGCTTCCTGCTTCCCGGGGGGCATCTGTCTTATGGTTTATGGTTTACTTTGGTCGAAAAACTGTCTACACCGTTTTTAATCCCGGTCCCCTTTTGAATTTATTACTGCATAGGCATTGTGACTGCTCCCCGCCCTGTCGGGCGAGGCTTCCCACTTCTCAGGCCGCAACCGTCTGTGCGACGGATTTACGCTGGCCTCCATGGGCAGAAACGACGAGTCCCGCCGCCTTCAGTTCCAGTATTCCTTTTTGCCGGATGTTGAGCGCCGCATTGATGTCGCGGTCATGTTCAATACCACATTCAGGGCATCGCCAGATGCGTTTATGAAGTGGCATTTCCGACATCTTGTAACCACAACAATGACACGTTTTCGAACTGGCAAACCACTGGTCGAGTTTTACCAGGTGAGCGCCTTTTTCCGCCGCTTTGTACTCCAGCCTTGTGATGAAGCTATGCCAGCCTGCATCACCTATCACTCTTGCCAGATTGTGGTTTTTCATCATGTTGGCTGTTTTCAGCGTCTCGACAATTACTGCTTGGTTTTCGTCAACAATTGTACGAGAGAGCTTGTGTTGAAAATCAGCACGGGCATTAGCCACCCGTTCGTGTAACGCTGCCAGACGGATTCTGGCCTTTTTACGATTCGCGCTTCCCTTTTGCTTGCGGGATAACGCTTTTTGTTTGCGTCGCAGATTACGGCGGGCATTGATGAGATGGCGGGGATTCGCAATTTTTGCTCCGTCAGACCTGATGGCGTAGTGCTCAAGCCCCATATCCAGGCCAGTAACTGTTGATATCAACGTGGGTTTTACCGGAGCTTCCAGACCATCATCACAGAGAATTGAAGCATAGTATTTCCCCGTTGCTGAACGGGTGATAGTGATGCTTTTCAGCTTTCCATGAAGTTCACGATGAAGGCGTGCTTCTATTGGGGACAGTTTAGGAATTTTGATGGCATTATCCAGCACCTTAACTCCGACACAGTGATAGCTCGATTGTTTTCCGTGTTTACGTTTAAACGTCGGGAACCGCGCTTTCCGCTTCGGATTAAAAAAGTTGGAAAATGCCACATCAAGATTAATTACCGCCTGTTGCAATGCCATTGAATCAAACTCTTTGAGCCAGGCATACCTGCGGGACTTTTTGGCCACAGACAACAACGGTTTCAGATCGTTACGCGGACTTAAATTTACTCCGTGTCTCTGGTAAGCATGTTTTTTGATGTGAAGAGCTTTGTTGTACGCAAAGCGCACTGCACCGAACTGGGCATTGAGGTACTCTGCCTGTTCAGGAGTGGGGTATATATGTACTTTTGTTGCTCTTAACATAGTCACTGCACATTGATACAGGCTTTTTATGCTAACACCGTAATTATTTTTTTTAAGCCCTAAGGGCTTTTCCGCCTTTCCTCCCCGCCCGCACTGGGCGAGGGTTCTCGGCTGTTTTTTGCTGACCATATGGAGACTCTCACAAGAGATATTTAAGCATATTTAAACGATATTAAAGAAAACATTAACAGTTATTATACATAAAGATTTTTGTTGTTTTAATAAAATATAAAAACTTAAGTGTATTTACTTTTTTTGACACAAGTGTATATTGAAAAAAAATGAATAGGGGGTATCTTTATATCTTATTGATTACTTTATGATATTCATATCATTGAGGCATCGTGATTTCGAAGATTAATTTATAATATTCACATAAAAACAACATCTGCATTTTACGCAAAATAATTGTTATGTCATGCAGTGATTATTATCTAAAGAGAGTATCAAATAATTTTTAACAACGACACTTAATGGAGTGATGTATGTTCATCAGTTTTATAAGCCGGCAGGATCAGGACTTACTGGTCAATATAAATGATATATCATTAGTAATGAAAAAAGGTATTTTCTGTGAAATTTACATAAGGGGGGTTTCTGGTAGTATTATTGTAGTAGATAGTTTTAGCACAATCTGTAAAAAAATAGAAAATATGTCACCGGAAGTTATTAATACAGAAACCGCATCATCATCAAATTAAATCAAATATGTCAATGTAAATAAACAATAGCGCCGTGAATATTTTTATATATGACAATTATAAAACTTATGGCATAACTCTATCCATTAAACATTCATGTGGCTGGAATGTGAAAAATTGATATCATATCGGTCTCCATTGAGGATGCAATCACGTTGTATTCCTGAGCCAATTTGAGCATTTCAGCATTAGCCTGAATAATTTCTTCAAACAGCACCTTCATTTTATCCTCATCAAGAATTTTAACTTCCCCATCGATACATTTATCGGGAGGGCAATATATTACTGAAAATCGGCTAAGACCTGCTGCGCGCTTAATATGATTCTCTTTGATCTTTTCCATCAGAAATTTGCATTTATTTTCTTTCATTTTTTATCTTCTAACACAATTTGTAGGATTGAGTTCTGTTTTTTATAAATTATGGTGGAGTGGTCACATTTGATAAAATCATCAGTGTGTTTTTTGTGGACTTACACGGAATTTAATCCCGTTCAAAATCATTTCTGAAGTAAAGGATGCATATCAACAGCACCATTGAAACCTTTCTAATATTTCATTAATAGAAACATGATGTGTCTTGATGTTTTTTGAATAAAAATATAAAAAAAGCCGTCGGCGACGGCAACATGAAAGAGTATGAAAAAATAATACTTATCCCTAACTACAACCCATAAATTTATTTAACACAATCTGCACGCGCTTTATAAAAATCATTCATTTTCTTCAACCATTCCTGAAAACATGGAATAACATAAAATAATAAAGATGTAAAATATAATAATAACCAGGCAACGATGTAATGCCAGATTATTATGCGCAAAAAAACAGCACCGAACCTGTAACCGACCTGACATTACAGGATGGAGTAAGATAAAGGATTACAGACCAGTCCCCACATAAATGTCAGTGCTTAAAAAAACATTTCCGATTAATTATCCCTCGAGCGAACAGCTGGAATTGAACCAACATCATCAGTCCACAAAACTGAGGTAATAACCATTATACTATATTCGCATATGATGTCGTCCTCAAACAGTTGCCTGGCTATCTACAGATTAAAATCTCTGTTGCTCACCTACTGAACGAAGTCAACATTATTCATTAGTTTTGATGGCAGGAGCGATTCCACAATCCCTTGATTACCTGCCATCAAAACCGTGCGAGATAATATAAGTTAAAAACAACATTTCAAGAGCACATAAAGTCAAGTTTTGTAAAAATAAATATTTGTTTATATTATATCAAAACATTCACTTTGTTTTTCTTGTTTCGTTTTTTTTATAACTTTTCGCTACATCAAAATAATTCAGCTTTTTCATGAATTTCTGTAAAAAAAATAAAAAAGTCACATCCACCCGTATTTCATAGATATATTTTCTGCACTTCACCAATAAACACAGACAAATACGCTTTACAAACCAATGAATACAGAGATTTGTGCTGCGAAGATCATTAAAAATGGCTTATTTTCACCATGTGTGACACTTGAACAGTGTTTAATGCTGAATAAAATAAGCGGCAAGTCATCGCGGATGTCTTCTCTTGTTTTTTAACAGAACGTTGTGGGGAATATAATGACTGAATGCGACGGTGATATGACTAACTGTCATGATGATATTATGTCTGTAACTAAAGGAAGGTGTCTTTCAGGCAAACAATTTGAATTATTAGTTGAACTATCTTCTATTCATAGCAAAAAAGTAATCCTTGCGTTACGAGATCATCTTGTTCTTGGAAAAACCAGGAAGGAGGTTTGTGCTCAATATGGCGTAAGTGCTGGATATTTAAGTTTATGTATTCGTCGTTTGCTAATCGTTGAAAAGGTAGTTTCCCGGTTGGTTGGTTTTTATCAATAACAGCTCTTGCCAAGGATAAATAATAACGCGCGTATAAATTGCCGGATGGGGTGGCGTTGTTTTCTTTTATCGCGGGAGAAAGTAGCGACACGTCATTAGATGTGTTATGCAATTTTACATCAATTAAACTTATTACTGATTCTGGAGTTTTAACCGATGAAAAAAGTATTTATTGCTTCTGCAATTGCGATGTCTCTGGCAGCAGGATCTGCAATGGCTTCACAGCAGGCTGAAATTCAGTTTCTGGGCGTCGTAACTGAAACAACCTGCGATATTACCAGCACCATTGACGGTAATGTTAACAGTGTTGTACAGCTGGGAACTATTCAGAAAGGGCAGCAAGGGCAGGATAAAAATATTGTACTGAAAGCAAAAGATGCAGCTGCTTGTACTGGTCTCACCGGTAAAACCGCAACGATTCAATTCGTTGGTGATCTTGGCGACAACGGTCTAAACAATACCAATGGTTCTGCTAAAAACGCCACAGTTACACTGAAAACTGTAAACGGTAAAGATACCGCCGAGCAAGAAGTTAAAAAAGGTTCAAACAGTGTTACTTTCGATGCAGCAAAAGTGACCACCGATGGTTATCAGTTTAAGGCGAAACTAGTTTCTGCTACTACTGGCGGCACTGCAGGTACCTTTGATTCCGCGCTTGCTTACGCTGTAACTTATAACTAATTAAAGAAAATCACAGGGGGACTCCCCCTGTGATATTGATAAATTCAATATATTAAATTCCATCCGAACGCAGGAGAATATCGGTGGCATCGTTGCGCTTACCAAAATTGTCTCTACTAACATTGAGTATATATTCCAGTTTTAGTTTTTCTGAAGAATTAAATCTGGATTTTATTCATGGCACAACTATCATTCCTTCTGTTCTGAGGGTGGATTCTGCGTATCCGAAAGGTCAGTATATTACTGATGTCGTGGTTAATGGTGAGCGTACGGGGCGTTCCAATTTAACTATTAGCGAAGAAGATGAACAAAACAACGTATTATGCTTATCATCAGAATGGCTTAAAGAGGCAGGGGTTCTGCTAAATACAGATGAGTATTCAGATGTTTTTGATGAAAAAAAACAGTGCTATAATTTAAATAAAAAGGCACACACGCTTATTGATTTTGATTATGGGACACAAACTCTGAATTTTAACATTCCTCAGGCTTATATGCTGAAGCATACAGATCCTTCGCTCTGGGATTATGGTGTTAATGCTGGAAGGTTAAAATATTACGGAAACTTTAATAAAAACACAGATAATACGTTTAACGCATTTGGCAATTTTGATCTGGGCATTAACGTAGGACGCTGGATACTTTCCAGTAATATGAACGTCTCTCGTTCAGATAATGAAACAGAAATTACATCCAGCGATCTGACATTGTCTACGGCAATCAGTCAGGTTCAGGGGGATTTGCTTTTAGGAAAATCACAAACCCGGACAGAGTTGTTCTCTGATTTTAATTTCTATGGCGCTGCATTGCGTTCCAACAGCAATATGCGCCCCTGGGATGAACGCGGGTATGCACCTGATATTTCAGGGATTGCATCTACACCGTCACGAATTACGGTAACTCAGAACGGATATACCGTTTATTCTCGTATGGTTCCTGCAGGACCATACCATCTGGATGATTTGCGTCCAATGGGTAACGGAGACCTGGTCGTAACAGTAGAAGATGAAAGTGGTCATAAGACTCAGCAAGTCTACCCGGTTACCACCTTACCGACACTTTTGCGTCCAGGAGAATACCAGTACAACCTGGCTGTGGGTAAAAAGAACACCAGTAATGAGCTGGATAAAGCTTTTTCCTCTGACACGGGGCTGTTCTGGTTAGGTAGCGTTGATTATGGTTTCTCAACAACCACGCTGAATACCGCAGCAATTTTGAATGAAGATTATTATTCTGCGGGTGTAGGCATTACACAGATGTTGGGAACTCTGGGAGCTATGTCATTTAGTGCCGGGGTATCAAAGGCTTCTTATGACAATGGCGAAGAGAAAAAAGGACAGAGTTTCAGCGCTAAATATGCAAAGAGTTTTTCAGAGCGTACGGACCTGCAACTTCTGACCTACCGTTATCAGAGTAAAGGGTATGTGGAGTTCTCAAACTTCAGCCCCAATGATCGTTGGTATATGGATAATCAGAAGTCCAGATATGAAGCAAGGTTATCGCATCGATTTGATAATGCTTATCTGAGCGGATCTTACTGGCGCCAGGATTACTGGAATCGTGAAGGATATGATTCCGGAAGTACAGTATCAGCCAGTACAACATTATTTGATTCAGTTTCACTCTTTTTGAACGGTTCGTATTCGAAGAATGTTCGTTCTGATAAAGCTGATTACTCTGCGTCTCTGAGTGTCAGCATACCGTTTGACCTGCGTGGCATACACCATTATTCGAGTAATAGCATCGGATACAGCCGCCACGGTGGTACTACATTTAATACGGGAGTATCAGCTACGGCAACGGATCGTTTCAATTATAGTCTGAATGCCAATACCAGTTCCAAAGGCGAAAGAGGAGCTTCGGCATCTGCCAGTTACGCCTTTGATTCCATTCAGACGAACTTTGGGGTGTCGCAGAGTCGCTCATCTTATGGTGGAAGCCAGACCAGCTTCTCCGGTGGTTTCTCTGGTTCGGTGCTCGGTACAGCAGAAACAGGCCTGATGTTTAGTAAAGAAGCATCCGGAACTGTAGGTATTGTCAGTGTGCCCGGAGTGGAAGGTATTAAGTTTAACAGCTCCATGCCGACAGATCGGAATGGTAATACCGTGGTCTGGCTGTCTGAATACGCTGAGAACAGCATTAATATCAATATGGATAATGTGCCAGATAATCTGGAATTCGAAACAACATCTTACAAAGTGGTACCAACGGAAAATGCCATTATTTACCGCAAGTTCGGTTTTGAAAACGTACAACGTTACATTCTGCGTATAAGAGGACCAGAAGGGAATTATCTGACCGGTGGAGACGCAACTACTGAGCAAGGGCTGAATGCAGGATTTATATCTGGTAATGGCGTATTGCTTATGAATATGCTCGCGGAACCGGAGTCTGTTCGCGTTGATATGGGAAATGGAAAGCAGTGTCGTTTTTCCGCGAAAGGTTTAAAAGCGAATACCAATAAAGTTCAGGAGGTTCGTTGTGAATAAATTTGTAAAAGTTACCCTGGCTACGATTCTTTCTTTTGCTTTCTGTAGTCAGTCGATGGCCGCATTTGTACTAAATGGCACCCGTTTTATTTATGAAGAAGGAAAAAAGAATACTTCCTTCACTGTGTCAAACGAAGCTGATAAAACTTATGGTGGACAGGTCTGGATTGATAATACCAACCAGGGTAATGGGGTTTATATGGTACCACAGCCACCTTTCTTTAAGGTGGGAGCAAAACAAAAACAGGTAATTCGTATCATTAATACTGATTCGACCTTACCAAAAGACCGGGAGTCATTATTCTGGCTGAATGTCCAGGAAGTACCTCCTAAACCAGAGGTAAAGGATACCGAAGGAAGTGTACTGGCTATTGCAATGAACACTCGGGTCAAGCTGATTTATCGTCCTGCATCTATTAAAGATGGACGTCAGGGGGCGGAGAAGCAGTTAATTCTAGAACAACGCGGAAATGAAACGTTACTGAAGAATCCAACACCATATTACATGGCAGTTATTGGAATGAAAGTTGATGGTAAGAAAGTGATGCTCAGTGACAAAGTGCTGGCTGACGTTGCTCAACTTAGTCCCTTTAGTGAAGTGTCTTTGGGTAAAAAAATTAGCGGTAAGGCATCCGTGGATGCCATCAATGACTGGGGTGGGACTGAGGAGTTCACCATTCGCTAATCAAGTAAAATTCAGAACTGCGATAAATATATTGTCGTGGTTCTGATTTTTACTCAAAAAAAAGAATTGTTTGATAATAATGTATTAAGTTGCAATTTTCTTTAAGGATGAAGATGTTGCAGGAATGTTTTAAACCAATTGAGTTTAGTCTGAAATGTTGTGTGCCGGCTGAAGTGTACGCAGATCTCGGTTTTATCGTGGATGAGTTTTGTATGTTGAAAAAAATGTTGTTAACTGCTCTGTGCTGTTTTCTGGCAATGAATACGTTTACAGCAGCACAAGCGGCTTTACCTCAGGAGGGGCGTCACTACACGAGTTTAACGAAGCCAGTCGAAAACGCGCCGGAGGTTGTTGAGTTTTTTTCCTTCTACTGCCCACCCTGTGCTGCTTTTGCCGGTCGATATGGGGTTACTCAGGCAGTAGAAAAAATACTTCCTGCTGATGCCCGGATGGTGAAATATCATGTCGGCACAATGGGGGCGTTTGGTGATGATCTGACAGAAGCCTGGTCTGTCGCACGAGTGCTGGGAGTTGAATCTCTTGTAGAAATCCCGCTGTTTAAAGCAGTTCAGGAAACCCGTAGCATAAAAAGTAAAGAAGATATCCGTCAGGTCTTCATCGATGCAGGTGTATCACCTGAGCAATATGATGCAGCAATTAACAGTATGCTCGTCATAGCTATGACGGCTAAGCAGATTCATGCCGCCGAAAAATTTGGTGTAACCGGCACACCATCATTTTTTGTTAAGGGTAAATATCTTATCCGGAATGGCAGTATAGAGTCAGAGACAGAAGAAGCATACGGACAAGCATTTTCAGAGGTAATCAGACTTCTGCTTAAAAAGGGCAGCGCATAAATGAATAAATAATCTCTCTTTAAGTATGAGATAGGTAACATACCTGTTTTGTATTGAGGTAGGGATTTGAGAGTGGAAGAGGAATAATGGAGGGTGAATGAAGAAATTATATATCCGTAAAAAAATCAGAATGGTAATTACCATGTTCTTTTCTATATTGACAATAAATGTTTCTGCTGCACCTACGTCACTCCAGACAAAAGTGACGGTCAGTATTCCAGAACCAACATGCTCTGTCTCTGCTCCAGAAAAAGTAGATATGGGAATACTGACCCCTGGTATGAAAATTAACTGGTTACCAGATATTGATGTTAAGGTAAATTGTTCTAGTGAGGTAGCTGGGTATGTCGTGTATATGCTGAGTCAAAATAAACAGCCCTCCAGTCATGATGGTATATACCTGAAGCAGGGGGCTAACGATACAAATATATTGCTTCGTCTTCGTGGTTCAACCAACAATGACCGATTCACAACTGATGAGCAAAACCCTGTATCAATTCATGAAGGAAAAGGGAGCGGAATGTTCACGCACCCTACAAAAATAGTGATTGAGGTACCTAAGGAAGCTAAAGCAGGAGAAGTCACGGGAACGGTTACATTTAAAGTTATTTATCAGGCCTGAAACATATTCGGTAGTTCTCTGGGCATGCTTATTGTAATGTTAAAATAACATTTCTTTTTCAGCGCCAATAAGAATCAGCGAAGGTTATTTTAGAAGCTACATTTCATGTATCGTTATCCAGAGACTTTTTTGATTCATTAGGCATAAGTGTATTCCCAACTATATTTCACTTAATAAATACTAGTAACTTATTAACTCATAAGTATTGTAATTATCCGCTTTGTGGACATGATTAAGGATAAGATAAAATGAAAGTTTCATCAATTTTTGCATTGGCATCTTTTTTAATTCCTTCAATTACCACTGCTGGTCTTAATAACTGGAGTACAATCGCTTACAACAGTGCTTCTTATCAAATTCTGTGTGAAGTCGAAGATTCAGAATTTGCTCTGAATCCTACGATCATTGATAGCGGCCAATACAAGTTGCTCCTTCGCCATGAATGTGACTTATCAAAACTTTCGCCCTACATGAGTCAAGAGAAGTTAAATAGAATCATTGATACTCATCCAGTATACGCATCACAGGATACCGAAGCTTATACAAAATCATTTAATAATATAACAGTGGGCAAGGCATTAGCTCGAGCAACATTAGTGGGCAGCACCCGAAAAAAGCCTGGCTCTACCCCATACTCTAGCAGTACACCAATCGGTATGGATAACTATGACTCGATAAAGTATGTAGGTGTGACTGAACATCAAGATAATGCCATCGGCGATGGTACCTTTCCGTATATGGTCTTACCAGCCATGGTGCCCAATCAATCATATTCTACTACGGATAATGCCGGACTCGCATTACAAAGAATAAGTGATAGTCAAATAACTCAAAAATTCCCAATTAGATTTAACATTAAACTAACGAAGCAGACCTGGTCTCCGGACAATTGTCGCATCCGTTTACCAAATGCAATAACTTTTACGTCACGCGATCAAAAAGAAGTTCTTTTAGACACTGATGGAAATTGCACATCTATATGGAATAACAGTGACAGTGTTAAGGGATCTATTAAATTCATTGAACCATCAGGTACTGATTTACAACTCTCAGGCATTTCAGGAATAGGCTGGAATAAATCAATACAACCAACTGGAAAAATATACTTATCCCCCGGAAAAACAAAAAATGGCGAGTATAATATAAATACAGAAGTAACTTATCCGTAATAGAAAGTCAATAAAACACAAAAGCAAGTCAAGAAGTTATAAAAGCATCTAGGCTTGCTTTTAAATATATAAGAAATTAAATTAAGCAATCAAAAAAATACGATAGCTTAATGTTATCAACATGTTTTAATAATTCATCACATAGATATAACTTATGATTCAAAAAATTTGGTGTTTATGTATGTTAATAACTAACCATAAGAGTCACTTTATATATATTAACTAATGTGCACATATAAATAATAATATTATTATACATACTTCTTCCAGTTCTTATAGTTTTGATGCTGTTTATGGCTGATTATCTATTATAATTAGAATTTTCTACAAGTGAATGCAATCCTCTACTATCTTTATCAGGTGGTGGATATGAGTCGCGTAAATATTTCTCTGAGCTAATTTATACCAAAGTAATCATTTTTCATTAATCAATGGTAGTGATTTATAAGTTCTTTCATACCTTTCACAAGACACAAACCCTGATAAAATTCAAATAAAAATAGCATGCATTGCAAATGCTACGAAAATAATTGGTGTAAATAGTAACTTTAATGCAAACATGCTGTTAAGTGTTTACTGATTTATCTCGTTATTTTTTTGTGCGCACCATTTTATATGATGCGGAATCAGCTGCATTACCATATGGTTAACTTTTTCAAGACGTGAAAGACTTGTGCTTATATATCCGTTATTTACGCCATATCGCTCACAGATACTCTTCCTTGGCGTTCCATGAACCAGGTGATCATATAATGCTTGTATAAGTTTTTCACTACGTATAGCTGATATTTCTATTAAAAGCCAAAACACATCATCAGGCACTTGCCCAGTAGTCAAGAAATTTTTTTTCTTACTGAGTAAATATGGTTCCTGCGTTTTCTGATAAAGAACATCTGTCGGTGACATAAATTACCTCAACCTCATCATAGCGGTCTCAACCTTAACCACCTATAAAATCGATAAATATTATAAATAAATTCTTATTGTCATGAAAGTGTGATTTTTAAAGTTTGTAGAAACAAAACAAACAAGATAAAAGAGCAATACGTCATAGACATGAAATAAATAAGACAAATACACCAAACCCAACAAATTAAATGGTATTTTATTTCATAAGGCACACAACACTCAGAGTTATGAAAAACAAAACTTACATTAAAATCAAAATATACCCACAAAACAGAAACACACAAAAAAACCAAAACAAAATAACTAATAAATCTTGTCAACATAATTAACCAACAGGCGTAAGGATGTGAAAAAAAATAAAAAACCAACCCCAGCAACCACTAATTGACACACATTTACAAAAGTAAAGATACACATATTTTACTTTCTGTAATTGACGTGCAAAAACAAATTTTTAATTCTGATGAAGTGGTTATAACAAAAGAAAGCGAAGAGTTGCCAGGGATTGTTCACAAACTTATCTGGAGATAGAAGCATTCTCTGTGTAGTGGTCCACAAACACTGGCCAGAACTTTAGATTTTTCCAGTATCTATATACGTCACGTCACCACACTTGATTTAGCTCTGTCACGGCGAACTGCCGTTCAAGATAGTTAGATGTCCACCTCGCATGTACAGGTGAGTCGTCTGCTGGCAACTGACCAGCCCAACTCTTTCATAAAGCCTATCAGCAAGCCAGCGTTCCATCTGGTAGCTTCTTCGGGTTGCCATTTTGGCGATGCTTCTTGCTCCGGCCGAACCGTGACTGATACCATGTAGCTCAAGTATCTGACTGCATAATACAGCCCGTCTGCTGTCTGGTTTTCCAGAACGGTTTTTCCAGTATTTGTAGCTACTGCGATTAACCCTGAACACGTGGCAGAGAGTGACCACAGGATAACGCATCCTGAGTTTCCCGATTATCGAGAACTGTTCAGGGACTCCGACATCAAGAGCGTGATAGCCTTTTTTAATCTTTCGTTTTCCATTTCAATTAGTTGTGGCTTTTTCTTTAGCTCTCGTATTTCGATTTGTTCCGGAGTTATCGGGGAGGCTTTTGGTTTTTTTCCCTGACGTTCGTCACGCAGTTGTTTGCCCCATCTTGTCATCGTGGAAAGGCCGACATCCATAGCTTTGGCGGCATCTGCCACTGTGTAATTCTGGTCAACAACCAGTTGAGCGGATTCGTGTTTGAATTCAGGACTAAAATTTCTTCTTTTCATTTATGCACTTTATTGTTCTGAGGTGAGCATATCACCTCTGTTCAGGTGGCCAAATTCAGTAAACCACTACATAAAATGCTCTCCAATACATAAACGACAAAGTTCTGCTGCTACAACTTAATTGTTGAAAAACAACCTCAAAACGAATGACAACTTTAACACCTCCCAGTCGAACAGTATTATAAACTTCGTTTGCACGGATTAAATAACACTCCTGTACACCAGTGCTATTGACTGTCACAATAGAAGGTATCAGCATCATTCCTACTTGATATACATGAAACTAAAATTAAACCATATATATAATACTATTGCGATTGTGTGCAATCCTTTATGATACATAATGATGGTTGTATAAATATTATTTTAATAAAAATCAACAATTACTCTCCCTCTGATTTATGTTGTACGCGTGGAATACTCACAGATATTATTCGTGCTTTCCTGCCATTTTATATGATGTGGTATAATTTCATTTATCATTTCATTCATACGTTCCAGACGAGAAAGACTGGTACTAATATATCCATTATTTACATTATGACGCTCGCAGATAACTTTTCTTGAGTCACCAAGAACAAGATGATCATACAATGCCTTTATTATATTCTGACTGCGTATGGCTGACATTTCTACCAGTAACCAGAAGATATCCTCAGGCACTTTACCTATCGCTAAACTCTTATTTTTTTTGCTAAGAAATACCTGCCTCTGTTCGCCATGAAAGTAAACATCTCTTTGCTGCATCAGATTACTCCCGTAATTTCTGTTCTTTGATATCTTTATTAACAATCACACACCTTAATATATTGATGCATGATAACAATTAGTTTTATCTAACTATAAAAGAATCAAGGTATTTTCAAATACGAAACATAATCACAACCCAATACCAACATGAGATTGCAAAAATATTGCTTTTCATCCCATTATTTAAAAAAAGAATAGTAAAGAAGAAATCTTATAAAACATATTGCCATTAATTAAAATAATAAGCATACCAGAATCAGGAGCTTGCAAAAAATAATCACACAGGTTCACTCTGTACTTAATTCTGCCACGCACTCCTTTCTTCCGAACATATGACCCCGGTCGTTATTCATACGATATGAAATAGTTTTTATTTTCAGGATGGCATTACTAAACGTCACGCACCACAATTATGTAGCATTCAATTATCCTGACGAGAATTTCACAAAAATATTTTTTATGGACAACACATTGATGTCTTTGACATTTATAAGAAAATTGCAGTTTATTGATAAAACAAATACACAACATTGCCTATCAATATGAATAAATAACAATCAGACATCAACAAAAGAATAGGAAGCACTATTCTCCTCAGAAAGATGATGTACTCTGCTAAATTACTAGGTTCTTCGGGAAAAGCAGACAAGTTATTTAATTATGTTAAAACCCATTTTTCCTCATCTGTCCACACAACTGACGTTGCAGGTATTAGCAACAGAAGACGAACACTTCTTCCGGTCTTCCGGAGTAAACCTCCTGAAGATAATCCACTCCCAGAGCACTCAGGCAGTTAGCCTGAATCCGGATTTCTACGCCTTCTGCTACCGCATTAATACCAAACTTTTCAGCCAGTCCGATAACACTCTCCACGATATACTGGGATGAGCAGGAATCTTCACATAATATGTCCTGTGTGAAAGCTTTATCCATTTTTATATAGCTGACAGAAAAGTATTTTAGGTATGAAAGTACTGAGCACCCGAGCCAAAACCATCCAAGGAAAATTCCACACCTGCGTTATTTAATAAGCTCAGTATCCACTCAGTCTGCCAGTCAATGTAAAATGGCTGCTGTTCCGTCAGCTCCCAAACAAGACGGATTTTACCCTCACCTTGCCAGTATCAGACACATTTGAATGAATTGCTTGTCAGACAGCTACGCCGGCGTCACATTTACCGCTAGCCGAAAACTGTCAGGTAACGCATTACCTAATCCCAAAAACTCAATAGCAGCCTGCAACATGCAGTCTACACGTTATGCCTGGCAACAGGCCAAAAGATTCTATCTGGCTGATAAAGCGCGCCGGTGGTATTACTTTTCTCTCAGATGTGTGCCAGCGCACCAGTAATTCACCTCCGGAGACACTCAGATCTGATGCACGAACTATTGGCTGAATATATGCTCTAAATTATCCGGCATTCATCGCCCGTCGTAGCCAGTCCTTTGTCACAACATTACGTTTCATTCTGAATGCTCTCAATTTCGCCCAGACTCCTCCCCAGTCCGGCTATCAGCAATAACCGAAAATCCCTTACACCCACATTTTCCGGCAGGCATCATGATAATGTGCACTTCCACTCTCCAGCTTTCGGGAGGCAGCGGCCTGTCTCTATTTCTTACTGATAGTCGTTTCAGCTCCTATCGCTGACCTTCTGTCATGCGGAACCAGTCACTCCAAAACGGTTCTCCAGTCAGCAGCGCGTGAACTTTCGTATTTAATTTCCGCAAAGAGCTGCATCCACTGTATACATCACAAATATCCCGCAATACCGTCAGCATCTTCAGCTTTTCTGGTGCCAGAACCAGCAGTTTCCCGGGCATCCGTTCCCTCAGCTCACGAATCCGGGACAGATGCCGCCCGCCGGCAACGGGCTCCACACTCAGTGTCATAATAATCATGTTTGGGTTATCTGTTGATTGAGCGACTCACAATAAACGTCGTATCCGTGTGCAGATAGCAGATACTACAGCCCCGCCAGCTCGTACCAACAGTTACACAAAATTGTTTGCCCTCTGTTGCAGGTTCACTCTCTACTCACCTGCAAGCTCCCACAGCTAATACTGCTAGCTGGGATGTATTAAATTTTAGGAATTTTTAAAAATTACATATTATCTAATCGTGCACAAAAACAATTAGTGTCAACGACGGATGAAAAGTGACCCACTTATATCTCCACCCACGGCCCAATATTGATCCACCGTTTTACTCAGGATTAGCCTCTGCTTTTACATCCTCCACGCCCTGAAGGACGTGGATCCCTGCTACGTTCAGGCTGTCGCCTGAATCATTTCGGTGGGTTTCTGCTTCAACGGGCGGCCTGACTGCACCATCCCTTCACAGGCAGGAACGGCGTGCCCCGCCGCTAAAATGTTACGAGCGCCGTTTACATCGGCGTTCGCTGTATATCCACATACCTGGCATCTGAATTGACTTTGTGACAGGCGATTTTCTTTCGCTGTATGACCACAGCACGCACAACGCTGGCTTGTGTACGCTGGCGGAACAGCAAGCACCTGACCGCCACGCCAGAGCTGCCTGTACTCAAGCTGGCGGCGCATTTCATACCAGCCCTGATCCAGTATCGAACGGTTTAAACCTGATTTTGCCCGGACATTGCGCCCCGGCTGGCTGACCGTACCCGCTGCTGACTTTGACATGTTGCTGACCTTCAAATCCTCAATGACTATCATGGCGTGATTTTTGCTGACGGTCATTGTGACTTTGTGAAGGTAGTCCCTGCGGATATTTGCGATACAGGAATGCAGTCGCTATATTTTGCGTTTCTGCTTCTGCCAGTTGTTGCTGAATTTGACCCTGCGGCTTAACTGTCGCTGAAGTCCCGCCAGCTTCTTCTGGTTTTTCTGAAAACTGTTTACAGGCTCAAAGACTGTGCCATCTGACAGCATGGCGAGTTTAGCCACGCCGGCATCCAGCCCGGCCATTGATGCTGAAGGGTGAACCGGAGTGGATACTTCACTTTCTGTCTGAATACTGATGTACCACTTACCGCAGGACTGGCTGACAGTGACATTTTTCACAACACCCGTGACCTGACGGCTGTTCCGGTAGCGCATCCAGCCCAGTTTCGGCAGAAAAATACGGCTGTTTTCCTGATCGAGCTTAACGCCCTGCGGGGAGCGGAATGCATCATTCTGTCCCCGCTTTTTGAATCGGGGAAAAGCAGCCCGCTTCCGGAAGAAGTTTTTGTAAGCCCGCTCAGGGTCTTTCAGTGACTGTTGCAATGGCTGTGAGGGCGAGTCTTTAAGCCATTGCGTTTCAGTGGCGTTTTTCCACTCAACCAGCCAGGAAGCCATTTTCCCGTAAGGGATGTATTTATTACCGGCCTCATGATTCTCATTCTGAAGCGCCAGAGCACGATTAAAAACGAAACGACATGCGCCTGCGAAGCGCCTCATTTCACGCTCCTGTTGACCACCCGGTCTTAACCGGAATTTAAATGCCTGTAATCGTTTCACAGGTCAAATGATACTTTGGTCTGTGAAAAAAGAAACCGATATCCGGCGTGGAAGGCATTGTGTTTTCCTGATGCATGTTCACCGGGTCTTTGTCACCAGATACCGACGTCAGATTTTTGACCATGACGCGACAGAAAAACTACGCACTTACTTTTCAAATGTATGTGCTGATTTTGAAGCTGAACTGGTTGAAATGGATGGCAAACCAGATCACGTCCATTTGTTAATTAACTCTCCTCCCAGACGGGCGATATCCAGTCTGGTAAACTGATCTTACCCAGCAATAGTGGACACGCGGCTAAGTGAGTAAACTCTCAGTCAGAGGTGACTCACATGACAAAAACAGTATCAACCAGTAAAAAACCCCGTAAACAGCATTCGCCTGAATTTCGCAG
>SKEK01000404.1_pt1 | contig 24972 bp, 23 predicted proteins | sample 4826761 | NCBI WGS metagenome assembly SKEK01 (sample SAMN11008811, study PRJNA524170) | human gut metagenome | biome: Human fecal sample; material: Feces; isolation source: fecal sample from pouch patient p32 | host: Homo sapiens | place: Israel: Tel-Aviv | collected 2015-10-13 | reverse complement strand
GCTGGGGCAGGGGGGGGCCCAGGGTGGAGCAGCCGCTCCCGTTGGCAAGCTGCAGGCCGGCCAGGCGAATATGGCGGTTGTAATACTGGGGTGAGCGCAGCAGCGCCATGTCTTTGGGGCCGCAATCGAAGGCAAAGTGGGCGAGTTGAGCGGGGACATCGTGATCCAGGAGCTGGTTGCGCTCCTGCTGGTAGTCGAGCAGAGCCCTTTCCTTTGTCTGCAACAGGTGGTGAGCCAGCTTGTCGCTCAACAGGGGGGTGAGCAACAGCATCAGCAGCGGGGGCAAACAGAAGAGGCCCAGAGGAATCCATAACGGAGATCGTGCAGACATGGTGGGCACCCTTCTTCCTTGAAATGAAACAACCCGATTGAGACTCAAGCATCATAGCATTAGCTGCATCGATTTGAGCCAAGTTGGTCACACTTGGAACAAAAACGATAATTAATTGATAAATAAAGGATATGGCTACACACCTGAACAAGATTCAATCGCTGACCTGTCATAAATGACAATTGTCCAGCTTATCTGAAGTGGCTAAAGTAGCGATGCGGTTTGACTCACCGTGTGTTCAATACTCCTGTATCTATTTTTGTCAGTAGCACAGAGTGTTAGTTTTGATATGAGTGTTTCTTTTGGTCCCCGCTGTGGGACCATTTTTCTGTCCGCTCCTCAGCCTGTGTCCCCTCGTTCTCTCCCTTGATGCCTCTTTTGCGGCCCGCACAACGGCGCCGCATGACGCATCCGCCCGCTTATTTGCAGAAGCGGGATCTTCATCCATAGGCGGCGTTTGGTCTGGGCTGATACCATGATGCCCTATGGATGTTGTCGGCTACGGAAAGGCACATGAAACTGACCACTCAACTCGTCTCTTTTATTACGCTGTGCGTGATCTCGGCCATGGCCATGGTGATGCTCGGCGGGGTCTTCAGTTTCCGCCAGATGGGAATGGAGCTGCAGCAGAACCGGGTCGACTCCCTGGTGGAGATCATCGACAAGCAACTGGGGGTGACCGATGACCAGCAAGCCCTTGCCCGCTGGCTGCCCTCCCTGTTGCGGGCCTCCCATGTGGTGGAGCTGGAGATCCGTCAGGACAAGCAGCGGGTCTACTGGTTTCGCGATGTGCAGCAGCAGACGGACGAGAGCCTGCTGATCGCCTACAGCGAGGCGATCCCCAATCAGGCCGGGATGCGGGCCGAGTTCAAGCTGGACAGGCCGTTCAAGGAGTTCGAGTACTCCATGAAGGCGATGTTCGGCATCTCTCTGGGTATCTTCATCGTGGTGTTCGGGCTCTGGTACTCCATCCGCTGGCTGCGTCAGCAGTTGCGCGGTGCCGAGCTGCTGGCGGAGCGTGCCCAGCTGATCCTGGATGGCAAGCTGACCAAGCTGGCACATGAGCCTGCCGAGGAGTGGCCTGTTTCGGCCAGTCAGGCCCTCACCCATCTGCTGACCGAGCTGGCCGACGCCCGCAAGGAGCGCAGCCGCTTCGACAACTTCATCCGCAGCAACGCCTTCGTCGACAAGACGACGGGCATCGGCAACCGCCTCTTCTTCGACAATCGGCTGGAGAGCGCCATCATGGAGGCAAGCGTGATCAGCGGCGGCGTGCTGCTGATCGAGCTGGCCGGTCTGGAGGAGCTGGATCCCGAGCTGAGCGGGCGCCCGAGCCAGGAACTCCTGATGGAGGCGAGCGCCACCATCGCCGCCTTCGTGCGCAAGCACAGCGGAGCCCTGCAGGCGCGCTATGCCGGTCAGGTCTTTGCCGTGCTGCTGCCAAACATGTCAGAGAGCGAGATGGTGGACGGCGCCAGCCAGTTGCTCAAGAGTCTGCAACGACTGCACTGGCCCGAAGCGGTCAATGCCGACACCGCCGTCTATCTCGGTGCGGTCTGCTATCAGGCACAGGATTCCCTGCTCAAGGTGCAGGAAGAAGCGGAGCTGGCGCTCAAGAGCGCGCGCCTGCAAGGACACAGCGGCTGGTTCCTGTTCGAGAAATCCCTCAACGAGGAGGCGAGCAGCAAGGGAACGGTGCGCTGGCGCACCCTGATCAGCCGTCGCATCGAGGAGCAGGGCATCGACTTCTACGTCCAGCCTGTGCAGCAGGAGCGGGATCAGGTGGTGTTGCAGCAGGAGCTGCTCATCCGCCTTCACGACGAACAGGGCCGGGAGCTGCAGGCGGGGGTCTTCATGCCCATGGCGGAGAAGGCCGGTCTGCTGCTGCCGCTGGACAGGCTGGTGGTGGCCCGAGCCTTGCGACTGCTGCGCCAGCGACCGGCATCGAGCTGCCCCATCAGCCTCTCTCTGTGCGCCCAGAACCTGCTCACCCGCGAGTTCCAGCGCGAGCTCTTCTTCGAGCTGTTCCAGTTGCCGCGCAGTACCAACGAGGGGTTGATCCTGCAGTTGTCGGAGTCTCAGGTGACCCGCCACTACGAAGCCCTCAAGCGGCCGCTTCGGGCGATGCGCATGCTGGGGTGCAGGCTTGCCATCGATCATGCGGGCCAGGACGTGGTGAGCACCCAGTACATCAAGGAGTTCGAGATCCACTTCCTCAAGCTGCACCCCAGCCTGGTGCGGGAGATCCACCTGCGCCAGGTCAACCAGATGGCGGTACGCAGTCTGGTGGGGGGCTGTGCCAATACCCAGGCCCGGGTCATCGCGGTGGGGGTAGAGAGTGGCGACGAGTGGAAGATGCTGCGACACCTGGGCGTGCATGCCGGTCAAGGTCCCTGGTTTGCCGACCCCGAGCCCCTCAACCTGCCTGACTAGCGTCCCGGCCGGGGTGACAGGCGGCCCTGCTCCTCCAGGCCCGCCAGCCCCTGCAAGCCACCGGTGTGGATGAAGACGATCTTGCTGCCGCGCGCAATGCGGCCTGCCGCCAGTTCGCGAAACAGCCCCCACATCGCCTTGCCACTGTAGATGGGTTCCAGCGGCAAGCCGGTTTCGGCACTGAATGCCTGCACCCATTGCCAGAGTGCCGGACTGAACCTGGCATAGCCGCCGTCGTGGTGATCCAGCGCGATGCGCCAGCCCGGGGTGGTGGCCGCCGCCGGATGCAACCGGCATACCTCGCCGGTGATGAAATCGGCCCCCTTGAGCACGGCGATGGCCAGGATCTGCTCCTGCGCCCGCTTGCCCGCGATGAGCCCCGCCAGGGTGCCGCCGCTGGCGCAGGGCAGCACCCAGAGATCCGGCGAGAAGGGCACCTCGTCGACCAGCTCGGCCACCCCGGGGATGGCCAGCGGGCTGCTGCCTCCTTCCGGTACCAGCAGGGTGTCGTCATCCTCGAACCGGGCAAGCCATTCGGGATCCTGGCGCCGGCGATAGTCCTGGCGGTCGACAAAAACGAGATCCATGCCCCAGCCTTTGGCCGCTTTCAGGGTGGGATTGCTGACGGTATCCCCTTCACCGCGTATGATGCCCGTGGTGCGCAGTCCCAGTATGAGTCCTGCTGCGGCCAGGGCGTGGATGTGATTGGAGTAGGCGCCGCCAAAGGAGAGGATGTGGCCCTTGCCCAGCATCTGTGCCTGTCGCAGATGGTATTTGAGCTTTCGCCACTTGTTGCCGGAGAGGGTCGGGTGGATCAGATCATCCCGCTTGCACCAGAGCGTGACGTCATGGGCTGCCAGCAGAGGATGCCGGATCCGGTGCAGGGGGGAGGGGAGCTGAAGGGGGGCCATGGGATCGTTTCCCGTGGGTGCCAGCGTGGTCGTCGATGCGTCGTTTGTCATAAAGTTGGAGGCTAATAGCCTGTTTATGTTAAGGTTTAGTCCGTTTTACGCGGCCAGATGAAGATCCAGATGAAGTCACTGTTCAGACGTTCTCCCTCCAGCCATCAGGTCGGGATCCTGCTGGCCAGCGATCGCATTCTGCTGGCCTGCGTGGACCCCGTTCCCGTGTTTGCCAGCCAGCCTGTCAACGGCCCCCACGACTGGTCCAAGGCCCTGGCCGAGCTGTTTTCCCGGCACGGTCTGGCCAAGTCTAAGGTGCGGGTGGCCCTCGCGGCCAGCCTTTATCAGCAGATCCAGATCGACAAGCCCGCCGTCCCCGATGCCGAGATGGCAGGGGCCCTGCCCTGGGCCATCAAGGATTTCGTCAACGAGCCGGTGTTGCAGCTCGCCATGGATTATGTGGATCTGCCGACGCCCCCTGCCGGGCGTCCGCGCATCAACGTTGTCTGCATGCCCAAGAGCCGGGTGCAGCAGGTGGCGGATGCGGTCAACGGCGCGGCGACCCTGGAGGCCATCGTCAGTGACGAGCTGGCCATGACGGCCCTCTACGAGGCGGACCAGATGGTGCGCATGCTGCTCTGGCAACCCCGGGGGCAGGAGCTGCAACTGCTGGTCTTCCATCGGGGCGGACTCTGTTTCTCCCGCCAGTTGCGTGGATTTGCGAGCCTCACCGGCAGCCATGAGCCAGATGCCGACCAGCTCGACGCGCTGGCGCTGGAGATCCAGCGATCCATCGATTATCTGGCCGGCCATCTCAAGCTGCCCGAGCCCGGCCAGTTGCAACTGGCCATCGCCTCCTCCGCCATGGGGGTACTGGTGCGTCACCTGGAACAGACATTCGGTTTCCCGGTGTCGGCCATGGCAAACAAGGCGGTACTGGCAGGAGTCGAATACCTCAGTGCCTATGGCGCGGCCCTGGGCAGGAGCGACTGATGAAACACCATATCAACCTCTATGGCGCCGAATTCCGGCCAAGACGCCTGTGGGCCAGCCTGCCCCAGATGGCGTTGGTCTGGGGCGGCGTCCTGGTGCTGCTGCTGGGGGCCACCCTCTTCTATGGCTGGCAACAGCAGGGCCTCGATCGTGAATTGGCTGGCGTGCGGGCACAGCTCGACGTGCAGCGCGGCGAGGCCAGGCGTCTCGATGCGGAGCTGGCGCGCCATCTGGCGAATGCAGACTTGCAGCGGCAACTTGCTGACAAGCGGGAAGAGCTGGGGGCTAAACAGGCGCTGATGCAGCAGCTTGGCCACCTCTCCCTGCAAAAATCCCAGGGTTATGCGGGGGTGATGGCGGACCTTGCCCGCCTGCGGGATCCCCGCCTCTCCCTGCAACGGATCGAGATAAGCGACGGGCGCATCAACCTCGCGGGCGTGGCCGAACGCAGTCAGGACGTGCCCGCCTGGGTGAACCGCTTCAAGCAGACCCCCTCCCTGGCGGGCAAGCAGTTTGGCGAGCTTACCCTGAGTCGGGACAAGGAGGGCCAGCTTGCCTTCCAGCTCAGTGGCATAGCGCGGGAGACCCCCTGATGGACATGAAGGCACAATGGCAGGGATGGGCGCAGCAGATCGCAGCCCTCAGCCTGCGCGAGCGGATCCTCATTCTGTTGACCGGGGTCGTGCTGCTCGGGGCCATGGGCATCTATGGCTGGCTGGATGACGCCGACACCCGGCTGGGCCAGGATCGGCAGGCCCTGGCTGCGGCGCAGCGGGATCTGGAGATCCTGACCCTGGAAAACCAGGGCAAGCAGGCCAGGCTGGGGCGGGATCCCGATGCCCAGGTGCGCGATCAGCTCGCCGGCGTCGAGACGTCCCTGCGCCAGATGGATGCCGAGCTGCTGGCTCAGACGGTGGATCTGATCCCCGCCCACGAAATGCCCGCGGTGCTGGAGGCCCTGTTGTCCCGCTCCGCCAACCTGCATATGCTGGCGCTCACCTCCCTCAAGCCCGAGCCGCTGATGGCCGGGGAGCAGAAGGTGAACCTGTTCAGGCACGGCATCCGGCTTCAGCTGGAGGGCGGCTATTTCGATGTCTACCAGTACCTGAAAGCGCTCGAAGCCCTGCCTCGGCACTTCTACTGGAAGGGCTTTGACTACCGGGTGGTCGAGCATCCCAAGGCGGCGGTAGCGATGGAGATCTACACCCTCAGCACCAGCAAGGAGTTCATCCGTGGTTAAGCGGCATGTCGGCGGGACGGGATCCCGCATTTTTGCCTTCTCATCCTGGCGCTGGCTGGCCCTGTGGGGGAGCCTGCTCGCGCTGCAGGCCCAGGCCGAGGTGCTGCAGGATCCCACCATGCCCCTGGCGGGATCCGGTTCGGCGGCGAGTGTCGCCAAGGAGGCCGGTCTGCCCAGGTTGCAGAGCGTCATCCTGGGGAGCGGGCCCGCCCTGGCGGTGCTCGACGGTCAAAGCTACCGGGTCGGCCAGCAGGTCAACGGATTCCGGCTGGTGGGGATCAGCGCCGACAGCGTGGTGCTGGAAAAAGCGGGCAAACGCCAGACACTGACCCTGTTTGGCAACAAGATCCGGATGTGAAGTGGGTGTCGCACGGGATGGTGCGGGCCAGGTTTGTCGAGTTTCATAGCGAGTCAGGTGCACGAATAACATGAAAAAACACCATTTTTGTCTGCTTCCCCTCGCGCTGGCGGTGGCGGGTTGCACTACCTATCGTCACCCCGAGCCGGTACAGGCCAAAGATGCACTCAAGCAGGCGATGAGCGAGCAGAGCCCGACCGCCCCCCTGACTTCCCTGCCGCCCTCGGTGCAGAGCGAGCTGTTGCAGCTCAATCGTCCCCAGCAGCCGATGACCATTCCCGAGAAGCGGATGCGCATCGCGGCCCATGACGTGGACGCGGTGGAGTTCTTCGGCTCCCTGTTCAAGGGCTCCCGCTACAGCGTGGCGGTCCATCCCGGTGTGGCGGGCGTCATTTCGGTAGAGCTCAAGGATGTGACCCTGCAGGAGGCGCTGGCGACCGTCGGCGACATGTACGGCTTCGACGTACAGCGCAAGGGCAACGTGTTCCACGTCTATCCCGCCGGTCTGCGTACCGAGACCATTCCGGTCAACTACCTGATGATGGCCCGGCGCGGTCTCTCCCGTACCTCGGTGAGCACAGGCGGGGTGACGGCCAACGACAACAACAATGGCAATAACAACAACTTCGACAACGGCCTGAACAACAGCGGCAACAACAACAGCCAGGGCAACACCGCCAGCGGTGACAACAACACCAACAGCAACGGCACCCGCATCGAGACGGACAGCAACAACGACTACTGGACCGATCTGCGGGATGCCCTGCAGACCCTGATCGGCACAGGGGAAGGGCGGGCCGTCATCACCAGTCCCCAGGCGGGCCTGGTCACGGTGCGTGCCTATCCCAAGGAGCTCAAGGCGGTGCGCGAGTTCCTGGACCAGTCCGGCGAACACCTCAAACGCCAGGTGGTGCTGGAGGCGCGGATCCTGGAAGTGTCCCTCAACGAGGGTTACGAGCAGGGGGTGGACTGGAGCGGTCTCTCCGCAAGCTGGGACGGCGGCAAGGGCATCACGGGGGGCGGCTCCCTCATGGACAGCCCCATCGCTTCTACCCCCAACCAGATCTTCCGGGCTCTGGGGGGCGGCGCCGGTTTCACCATCTCCGATGGCAACTTCAACGTCGCGGTCAGCCTGCTCAAGACCCAGGGGGACGTGAACACCCTTTCCAGCCCGCGCGTGACGGCCACCAACAACCAGAAAGCGGTGATCAAGGTGGGGACGGACGAATACTTCGTCACCAACGCCTCGACCACCACCACCACCTCGGGGACTTCGGCCCCCATCGTCACCCCGAACGTGGAGCTGACCCCCTTCTTCTCGGGGATAGCCCTGGACGTGACGCCCCAGATCGACGAGCAGGGCAAGGTATTGCTGCATATCCACCCCTCCGTCATCGACACCGAGGAGCAGAGCAAGACCATCAGCGTCGGCACCGCCGATCCCCTGGTGTTGCCGCTGGCCAAGAGCTCCATCCGCGAGTCCGATACCGTAGTGCAGGCCAACAATGGGGACATCATCGTCATCGGTGGTCTGATGAAGACCGACAGGCAGGAGATCGTCAGCAAGGTGCCCCTGCTGGGTGACATCCCCTGGGTCGGCGAGGCCTTCACCAACCGCCGGGAGAGCAACCGCAAGGTGGAGCTGGTGATCCTGCTCAAGCCCACCGTGGTGGAAAAGGATACCTGGCAGAAAGAGCTGCAACGCTCCTCCGAGCTGCTCGACAAATGGTATCCCCCCAAGGGCTGATCCGGGATGACGCGCCTGTTGAGCACTCCTTCTCCCATGTGGCGGCGCCTCCCGGCTGTCGCCAGTCTGCCCTGCCCGACGGCGGTGGCGCCATGTCGCTGATCCGGGGCTGTCTGCGGCTGCGCGCCCTGGACTCTGGCCGGGAGGGTGCATGTATCTGAGTCACTTCGGACTGCGGGAGGCCCCCTTCGGCCTGACCCCGAACACCGGTTTCTATTACGGCCTGCCCCCCCACGAGGAGGCCATGCAGGTGCTCAACTGGGCGCTTTCCCAGGGGGAGGGGTTCATCAAGGTGACCGGCGAGGTCGGCACCGGCAAGACCCTGCTCTGTCGCAAACTGCTGAGCGAGCTCGGCTCCGAGGCCTGCCCGGTGCGCCTGGCCTGGCTGCCCAACCCCCATCTCACTCCGGGGGAGCTGCGCATGGCCCTGGCCCTGGAGCTGGGGCTGACGCTGGCGGGGGAGAGCGAGCTGGATCTCACGGATCGTATTCACCGCCATCTGATCTCCCTGCATCGTCAGGGGAGCCGGGTGGTGGTGCTGATCGACGAGGCGCAAGCCCTGCCGGACGAGACCCTGGAGGCGATCCGGCTGTTTGGCAACCTGGAAACCGAATCCAGCAAGCTGCTGCAAATCGTGCTGTTCGGCCAGCCCGAGCTGGATGCCAGGCTCGGGCAGCCCCGTCTTCGCCAGTTGCGCCAGCGCATCGGTTTTTCCTACCGCCTGCGGCCGCTGCGGCTCGACGAGACCCGGGCCTATCTGGAGTACCGGCTGCAGGTGTCCGGCTATCGCGGGGCCGCCCTGTTCGATGGCCGCGCCCTGCGCAGGCTGTGGCGCGCATCCCGCGGCATTCCCCGCCTCATCAACATACTGGCGCAGAAGTGCCTGATGCTGGCCTATGGCCGCGGTGTGCGGCGGATCGACAGCGCCCTGGTCCGGCTCGCCATCCGGGATACCGATGATGCCCGCCGTGGCCGTCTCACCCTCTGGTGGCCCCTGTTGTTGTTGCTGGGCACTGCCCTGGCGTATGGAGTCTGGTCATGAGCGTGATCAATCAGATGCTGAAAGATCTGGATAGGCGTCAGCAAGAGGCCGAGGGAGCCGCCGTCTATGTGGCGCCGGTGCGCCAGCAAGGCTGGTGGATGCTGGTGCTGACCCTGCTGTGTACCCTGGCCCTGGGGATCCTCGGCTGGCGCACCTGGATCTTCTGGCAGCAGAGCCAGCGAGCCTCCCTGCCAGCGGCGCAGGTCGAGGCTCCCCGCACCGCCCCTGCGGCGGCGCCATCCGCGCCCCTGGCGGTGGTGGCCACCACGCAGGCGGTCTCCTCTGCTGCGCCAGTGGCAAAGGTGCCCGCCGCCAGTGCCGAGTCGACCGCCGCGAGAGTGGCCCCCTCCGCAGCCGAGCAGGCTCCGGCCGATGAGGCCGTGCTCGCCGATGAGGGCAATCCGGAGGAAGCGCTGGGGGACGAGACGATCCCGAGCGACGAGGAGCTGCAGCCGGACCTCTATGCCGAGCTGGCCGCGGAGCAGAGCGCCGAAGAGGCGCCTGCACCCGCCACGCCGCGCAAACCCGGGATCCTGAAGATCGAGACGGTGGAACTCTCCGACGCCGAGCTGGCCACCCTGGCCGAGCGCAAGGCGACCACGGCCATGGCCAAGGGACGGATGCAGGAGGCGCAGGATGGCTACTACGAGGTGCTGGCCCACGATCCCCACAACCAGGGGGCGCGGGAACAGCTGGCGGGCCTGCTCTATGGCGCCGGACGGCTGACCGAGGCCGCCCAGGTGCTGGAAGAGGGGCTGAGGCTGGATCCCGCGCAGGCGGACCTGCGTCTGCTGCTGGCCCGTGTGGCCATCAGCGGCGGGGATCGGCAGAAGGCGCTGGATTGGCTCACCGGCTATCAGCCCGATATTGCCAGCAATCTGGATTATTACGCCACCTGGGCCGGCCTTGCCCAGGAGCTGGGGCAGCCTGTCCAGGCGTCCGAGATGTACGTCAGGCTGCTGCGCCAGCAGCCGGATCAGGGGCGCTGGTGGCTGGGACTGGGGGTGGCGGAGGATGGTCAGGGACACCGTCAGCGGGCACTGGATGCCTATCGCAATGCCCAGTTGCACGGCAATCTGGGGGAGGCCTCCACCCAATGGCTCGAACAACGAATTGGCCAACTGACCCATTGATTAAAGCGGCAGTTCGATGAGCCCATGCCATCGGACCAGGCAGCGGGCGTGAAGCAACAGAAATCGGAGCAACAATGGCACAACCCAGACTGAAAATGCGCCTAGGCGACCTGCTGGTACAGGAACAGATCATCTCGGATGATCAGCTGCAGCTCGCCCTGCAGCAGCAGCGCCAGACCGGCCGCAAGCTGGGGACCACCCTCATCGATCTCGGCTTCATCAGCGAGGTGCAACTGCTGACCTTCCTCGCCCGTCAGCTGGATGTGCCCTTCTTCGATCTCAACAACCTCACCATCGACGTCTCGGCCGTGGCGCTGTTGCCCGAGGTGCAGGCGCGCCGCTACCGGGCGCTGGCCGTCAACCTGAGCGACGACAAGGTCACCGTGGTGATGTCGGATCCGGCGGATCTGAGCGCCCTCGACGCCATCGCTGCCCTGCTCAGCCCGCGGGAACTGGTGCTGGCCGTGGCCCGTGAAGGCCAGCTGCTGGAGTATTTCGACCGCCTCTATCGCCGCACCCGGGAGATAGAGAACTTCGCGGTGCAACTGCACGAAGAGCACCAGGAGACCGGCTTCGAGCTGGGGGCCGGCAGCCTCAATGCCGCAACCGACGAGGGGGAGGCGACGGTGGCCAAGCTGCTGCGCTCCCTGTTCGAGGACGCGGTACAGGTGGGGGCCTCCGACATCCATATCGAACCGGACGAGAAGGTGCTGCGCATTCGCCAGCGTATCGACGGCGTGCTGCATGAGAACATCCTCAACGAGGTGCGCATCGCCCAGGCGCTGGTGCTGCGCCTCAAGCTGGTGGCCGGGCTCGACATCTCGGAGAAGCGTCTGCCCCAGGATGGCCGCTTCAATATGAAGGTGCGCGGCCGCGATGTGGATGTGCGGATGTCCACCATGCCGGTGCAGTATGGCGAGTCCGTGGTGATGCGGCTGCTGGATCAATCCTCCGGCATCTTGTCGCTCGCCGAGACCGGGATGCCCCCCGCCATCCTGACCCGCTTCCGTCGTCAGCTCAAACGCCCTCACGGCATGATCCTGGTGACGGGGCCGACCGGTAGCGGCAAGACCACGACGCTCTACGGCGCCCTCTCCGAGCTCAACCAGGCCAGCCACAAGATCATCACGGTGGAAGACCCGGTGGAGTACCGTCTGCCCCGCATCAGCCAGGTGCAGGTCAATCCCAAGATAGGGCTCACCTTCTCCCAGGTGCTGCGCTCCACCCTGCGCCAGGATCCGGACATCCTGCTGGTGGGGGAGATGCGGGACAACGAGACGGTGGAGATCGGCCTGCGCGGCGCCATCACGGGCCACCTGGTGCTGACCACCTTGCACACCAACGACGCCGTGACCAGCGCCCTGCGTCTCATCGACATGGGGGCGCCCGGCTATCTGGTGGCGAGCGCCCTGCGGGCCGTGGTGGCCCAGCGCCTGGTGCGGCGGGTGTGTGAACACTGCGCCTGCGAGACGGCGCCTGACGAGGGGCAGGCCACCTGGCTCTCCGTGCTCTCCGGTGAAGCGCCGGGGCAGCATCGCTATCGCAAGGGGCGGGGCTGTCAGAGCTGCAACTTCACCGGCTATGCGGGCCGGATCGGAGTCTACGAGTTGTTGGAGCTGGATCAACCCATGATGGATGCCCTGCGCCGCAATGATGCCGAGGGGTTTGCCCGGGCGGCACGGGCGCACGAGCACTACCGTCCCCTGGCCCTGACGGCGCTCGACTATGCCCGCGAGGGGATCACCTCGGTGGACGAGGTGCTTCGGCTGGCCGAGGACCTGGGGTAACGCATGAGGCATCTGGATCGTACTGAATCACTCTGCCGGGGTCGCCCATGAACCGTTTTGCCTACAAGGGGCGTGACAGCCAGGGCCAGGCCGTCAGCGGTGTGGTGGAAGCGGTGAGCGAGCTGGCCGCCGCCGAGCAGCTGATGCGCCGCGGGGTGATGCCCACCGAGCTGAAGGCCGGCAAGGCCAGGTCTGCCAGCATCGACTGGTCGCTGCTGCTGGAAGGGAGCGTCAAGCTGGAGGAGCTGGTGGTCTTCAGCCGCCAGATGTATGCCCTGACCCGGGCAGGCATCCCCATCCTGCGCGCCATCGCGGGGCTGGAGGAGAGCGCCCACAGCAAGCCCCTCAAGCGGGCGCTTCACGCCCTGGGGGAGGATCTGGCCAACGGCCGGCCGCTGTCGAGCGCGATGCAGTCGCACCCGAAGGTGTTCAGCAGCCTCTTCGTGGCCATCATCCACGTGGGGGAGAACACGGGTCAGCTGGAGGAGGCCTTCCTGCAGCTCGCCAACTATTTCGATCTGGAGCTGGAGACCCGCAAGCGGATCAAGACCGCCATGCGCTACCCCACCTTCGTGCTGATTGCCATCGCCGTCGCCATGGTGATCCTCAACATCATGGTGATCCCCGTCTTTGCCGGGATGTTTGCCAAGTTCGGGGTGGAGCTGCCGCTGGCGACCCGTATCCTGCTGGCCACCTCCCACTTCTTCGTTCACTACTGGTGGCTGCTGTTCGCCATCCTGGTGGGCGCCGTCGTCGGCTGGCGACGCTGGGTTGCCACCACCAAAGGCAGGCTGACCTGGCACAGATGGCAGCTGCGGCTGCCCATCGTCGGCTCCATCATAGAGCGCTCCCTGCTTGCCCGTTTTGCCCGCAGCTTCTCCATGATGCTCAAGGCCGGCGTGCCGCTCAACACGGCGCTGACCCTGGTGGCCGATGCGGTGGACAACGCCTGGATGGCGGGGCAGATCCGCGACATGCGGGGCGGCATCGAGCGGGGGGAGAGCCTGCTGCGCACCGCCGGGGCCAGCGGCCTCTTCACCCCTCTGGTGATGCAGATGATCGCGGTGGGGGAGGAGACCGGCCAGGTGGACGAGCTGCTGCACGAAGCGGCCGAGTATTACGAGCGTGAGGTGGATTATGACCTCAAGAGCCTCACCGCCCGCATCGAACCCATCCTCATCGGCATAGTGGCGGTCATGGTACTGGTGCTGGCGCTGGGTATCTTCACTCCCATGTGGGACATGATGAGAGCGGTGCGCGGCCAGTGACAGGGTTTAGCATCTTCACTCCTCTGATGGTGAGACACGATGAGAGCTGTTCGCGGTCAGTGACAGGGTTCAGCATCTTCACTCCCCTGATGGTGGGACACGATGAGAGCGGTGCGCGACCAGTAGGCAGTATCTTCACGGTCATCCGGATGCCGCACGTGCCGGGCACAGAGAACAAGGTATGAAAGAACATGAGCAGAGAGTCCGAGCAGGATGAGCACTGGCTGGGTGGATATCGGCGGGTCGTCGTCTTTATCCTGCTGGCAGTCATCGTCACGACCCTGGTCATGAGCTATCGCAATCACAGGGAAGAGGCGCTGGCCATCAGCGCCAGCCTGCTCGGTGAGCAGTTCGCACAGCGGGCCCAGCGCCTGCACGGACGCTGGCTCGACGAGCGGCGTCCGTCGGTGCTCCATGCCGAGGGCACAGCCTGGCAGTTCGATGAGCGGGGCTGGCCTCTGGCGGTGCTGCCGCGCCAGTCGCCATCGGCCGATTGCCGTCAGCTCTGGCTCGCCCTGCTGGGGTACGATGAGGGGCTTTCATCCTGGCAGGCCCTTGCCAGCGAAGGAGGCGGCGGGTGTGAATTCGGCCAGGAAGGGCACTGGCTGCACTACAGCTTCACCGATGGCCGGGTGGTGGCCCGCCCCTGATTGGGTGCTTCAAGTATTTCATTGACATGATTTTTTTCTATCCGCATGAAATAATGCGGACCATTACGGAGGCAGCATGGCAGCAAAGAGAGTGAGACCCGTTAGGGCGCTTGGCCGGATGGCCGGTTTTTCCCTGATTGAGCTGGTGATCGTCATCGTGATCCTGGGGATCCTGGCCGTCACCGCCTTGCCCCGTTTTCTCGATGTGACCGACGAGGCGAAGAAGGCGAGCGTGGAAGGGGTGTCCGGCGGTTTCGCCACCGGGGTGTCCCTGGTGCGTGCCCAGTGGGAGGCCGAAGGGCGCGCCAGGCAGGATGGGCTCAACACCGTGCTCTATGACGGCTCGCGTTTCTATCTGACCACGCCGACCGACAGTCAGGTCAGCAATGGCGAGCTCTCTCCCGGGTATCCCATGGACACGGCGGCAAGCGGCACGCCCGATGTGGATCCGGCCAGCCTGACGGCGGCCCGCTGCCTCAATATTTGGGAGGGGTTGTTGCAGAATCCTCCCAAGGCTACTGCCCGCTTTGACGAGGTGCGCGGTAGCGGCAATGACCTGAAGTTCTATGCCACGGTGAGCAACAATGGACTGGATTCGGTCTGCCGTTACTATCTGGTCAACAGCCTGAGCAAGGGAAGTGATGGACGTTATCAGGACCCGCAAGGGAGCACGGATGCGTTCATGAGTTTCAGTTATCGCCCGGCCTCCGGCCAGGTGACCACCAATATCAATTGATAAACCGAGGAAAGACGTAATGAAAAAGCAATCGGGCTTTACCCTGATCGAACTGGTCATCGTGATCATCATTCTGGGCATTCTGGCGGTCACCGCCGCACCCAAGTTCCTGAATCTGCAGGATGATGCCAAGGCCGCTGCGGCACAGGGTGTACAAGCTGCACTGCAAAGTGCTTCTGGTCTGGTGTACAGCAAGGCTGCCTTGGAAGGTGTTGAGGCATCCTCTACCGTGAAGAATGTCTCTGTTGCTGGCGGTACTGTCACCACTCTGTTTGGCTACCCGACTGCAAATGCTGACGGTATTGTGAAAGCGGTCAGCCTGGACGGTTGGGCGATCAGTGGCGCGGGTTCTACCGACGCTGGTGGTATCGCAAAGTTCTATCCGACAAATACCAAGGGTGATGGTTGCTATGTTGTCTATACCGCAGCCACCTCCACCTCTACAGCGACTGCCGCTGTGTCAGGTTCTTTGGCAACCTGTAAATAACGTCTAGATGAACGGGGCATCTTAGTTGCCCCGTTCATTTTTCATTTAATAGGGTCTTTATGCAGAAGGGTTTCACCCTGATTGAACTGGTGATCGTGATCCTGTTGCTCGGGATTCTGGCCGCCTTTGCCGTGCCTAAATGGCTGGGCAAAGGCGGCTTTGAAACCCATACCCTGCGTGACGAGCTGGTGGCCCGGCTGCGGCTGGTGCAGACCATGAACATGCAGGAAGGGGACGCGCGCTGCACCCAGCTGGTGCTGGAGGCGGGGCGTTTTGGCCATCTGACCGGGGCGAGCTGTGCGCCTGCCCCCATTTCAGGCTGGCGTGGGAATGAGCAGAGTCGCGGGCGCCTGGTGCAGGCGTCCGGCAACCTGCAATTCTCCCCCCAGGGGACATTCCATTTCGACAAGCGCAGCGGCAGGCCCCTGTGGCCTGGCTGCATCAACGGCTGTGAACTGGCGGTCAGCAGCGGCCAGGAGAGTGCCCGGCTGCGCATCGAGCCGGAAGGCTATATCCATGCGATCCCCTAAGATCTGCCGCGGCTTCACCCTGGTCGAGTTCGTGGTCGGCATCGTGCTGCTGGCCGTCGCCCTGACCGGCATCCTGGGGCTGCTTGTCAATCAGGCTCCCCAGGCGGTGGATCCGGTGCAGCAGGTACGCGCCGCCCAGCTCGCCCAGCGCATCCTCGGCGAGATGCTGGAGAAGTCTTTCGACGAGCATTCCGATCACAACGGCGGCCGTTTTCGCTGTGGCGAGACGGCCGGTGTGCCCGTCTTCACCTATCCCCCCTGCACGGCGAGCGCCGACTATGGCCCCGATGGTGGCGAGATCCGCCCCTACACGTTCAACGACGTGGACGATTTCGACACGGCAGGCCGCTGGGTGGACGCCAGCTACTTTACCCAGGCCTCGGCCGCGAGCAGCGAAGAGGAGTATCGGCGCTACCAGGTGAAGATCGCGGTGGTGCCGGATACCCTCTTTGGCAGCGCGGGGGAGGGAGCCGAGTCCATCGGCAAGCGCATCACCTTGACCGTGCGCCTGCCGGACGGGAGTGAGCTGGTCTTCGGCCTCTATCGGGGGAACTACTGATGGGCAAGCCACATTCCCGTGATGCCGCGTGGGAATACCCATGCGCCAGACTCGCCCGTGACCGCGTCCGACTCGGGCGTGAGGGGGGCTTCACCCTGGTGGAGCTGGTGATGGTGATCCTGCTGCTCGGAGTGATGGCGACATTTTCCAGCCAGTTTATCGGCATCGGCACCCAGATTTACGGAGATGCCAGCCGCCGCGAGCAGCTGATGAGCGACGCCCGTTTCGCCCTGGAGCGGCTCAACCGCGAGGTGCGCGACGCGGTCCCCGGCTCGGTGCGGGTCGAGGACGAAGGGGGCGGTGCCCAGGAGCAGGGGGCCTGTCTGCGGTTCTGGCCCATCGCTACCGCTGGCCGCTACCTGGAGACGGCGAGCAGCACCGTGCTTCGCATCGTCGAGCCTGTCACCATGCCGGCAAAGGAAGATACGGCCATCATCTATCCGCTGCCTGACACGACCTCTGGCAGTACCATCACGCTGGACAAGGGGTGTGTGCAGGGGCGTTGCACTGCCAGAGTGACCGAGGTAGGAACTCCCGTCTCCGGGGCCGTGCCGCTGACCCTGGCTGGTGCGCTCGCCAAGGACTCGCCGGGCCAGCGCATCTATTTTGCGAACCAGCAGGTGCTCTATTGCGTGAGAGGGGGCCGCCTCTGGCGCATGGCCATGCCCCTGGACGACACCCTGAGCAGCAGCGAGACCACCCGGTTGATGGCGGAGCATATTCGTCCCGCCGCCTATTACTTCTATCGGGAACCCGCCGCCTTCAACCAGAGCGAGGTGGGGCTGCGGCTGGAGTTCGAGCAGCGCGACGAGCGCGTCGTCTTCCACCACAAGCTGGAGACCCTCAATGCGCCCTGACACTCCCACCATGGTGAGGTCCCAGCGGGGCAGCGCCATCCTGATCGCCCTCTTCGTCATCGTCATCATGGCCCTGCTGGCGGCGGCCATGGGGCGTTTCCTGGTGGACAGCAGCGAGAAGCATACGGTGGAGGTGCGCGGCGTGCGTGCCCTGATGGCGGCCCAGAGCGCCGTCGAAATCGGGCTCTATCGCCTCTACCCCAACGGCCACTGGCAGGGGCAGAGCTGCAGCGATCTCAGCCTGGACCTCCCCGCCGATGCGCTGGGATTGGCGGGTTGCCGAGCCAGCCTGGGTTGTACAGAGGTGATCGTCGACCATAACGCTCGTACCACCAAGGGGTGGCGACTGACGGGTATCGGTCAGTGCGGGGATGACAGCGGCGGCGCCTCCCCCGATTTTGCGGTCAGCCGCAGCGTGATGGCGGAGGCCTTCGATGGCACCACGCCGTGAGACCCCTTGCAAGGAGCCCGCATTCATGACGTCAAAACAGCCTCTTTGGGGTCCCATGCTGTTCACCATGCTGCTGGGTGCGGCCTCGGTACAGGCGGCCGATCAGTGCATGGGGGTGTTTGATTACCCGGTCCAGAGCCATGCCTCTCCGGGAAAGCTCTCCATGACAGATGGTTCCTCGATCGTGGGGGCCAGCCAGCCGGCCAACTATCCGTTTCTGAGTGCCTCTCTCGGCGGCCAGTCCGGCTGTTCGACCAGTACGGGGAACGCCGGGGGTCAGTATGTGGGCAGTGCCTGGCAATCCTATTGCGGGATCACGGGAGCGTTGGCCACACCACTTGCGGACCAGACCTTCAAGGCCGACCCCAAGGATTTCCCCGCCGCCACCCAGGATTTCCCCAGTTATAGCGGCGGCAGCAATGTGTCTTGTAACGGCGCGATAAACCTGAGCCCTGGCAACTATGGGGCAGGAAACTGGTCTGGCTGGAATTGTCAGGCCACGCTGGAGAGCGGCAAGAATTACTACTTCCAGAGCCTCTCCCTCTCCGGAGGGGCGGCACTGAATGTCAATGGCGCCAATGTGTTCGTCAAGACCCTGACCATGCAAGACTCGAGCAAGCTGCAGGGGACGGGCACGCTGAACGCGAACAGTGTCACCCTCAATGAAGGTGCGACCCTCTCCGGTCTTGCCATCAGGGTCCATGACACCCTGGCGGTGGCGGTCAACCAGGCAGACCAGGTCGCGGCCGCCCGCTTTCAGCCTCACTCATTGAACAGCCTGACTCTGGGGGCGCAGAGCGTCATCACCCTGGCGAATGGGCAGTGGGCGATCCGTACGCTGACGATGAAAAACAACAGCCGGATCAACTTCGTTGATAGCGGTAGTACGACCAAGGCCCACATGGACATCTACACCCTGGCCATGATGAGCGAGTCCAAGATCTACTCAAGCGGGACAGGCTCCCCTCCAGACAACTTACTGATCAAGCTCTATCAGAGCCTGAGCATGCAGGATGGGTCTGCCGTGAAGGGCTATGTGCATGCTCACTATCTCGACCAGCTCAGCCTCAGCGGCACCCACGAGGTCGTGTTCTATCTCTCCGGCGGGGAACATTGGATCGACAAGCTCAGCATCAGCAACACCAATCTGGATGTGGTGGTGGATGATGACAGCACGGCTCGGCTCTATGTGAATGGCGACATTTCCCTGCGTGGTCAGATGAATGTCAACGCAGAGGGCTCGGCAAACAACTTCCTGTTCTACGGGTTTGGCAAGGCCACCCTGAGCGGTAATGCCAAGCTCAACGCCATTCTCTATGTGAAAGCAGGCAATCTGACCATGAGTGACCAGGCTGTGCTGACCGGGGCAGTGTCCGCCGTCAACGTGACCATGTCAGGCTGGGGCAGCAAGATCATCCATGAGCCCTTTACCGGCGACTGGCCCGACGTATGCCAACCGGAAGGCGTCACCCTGCACCACTTCGAACTCGACCATACGGGATCAGGCCTCACCTGCAACCCAGAATCGGTCACGGTCAGAGCCTGTGCCGACCTGGCGTGTACGGCCCTGGTGACGGACCCTGTGGAGGTTCAGCTCTCGGTTACCCCTGAGAGCAACGGGCTCTGGGTCGGTGGGGGCAATATCTCCCTTTCCGGCGGTGCCGCGTCCGTCTCCTTGCGGGGCAACAAGCCCGGAGTGCTGACGATCGGTGTGGCAAGCGCTACCCCTCAGGCCGGGTCTGCCACCCTGTGTCGGGCCGCGGGTGGCGAGCCGAGTGCCGAGGACTGCACCCTGGACTTTGCCGACAGCGGCTTCCTGTTCGAGGTGCAAGATACCTATGCCAACAAGCCGCAGCAGGTGCTGATGAAGGCGGTCAAGAAAGATGACGCCAGCCAGCAGTGCGTGCCGGGCTTTGCCGATGTGAGCAAGCCCGTCAGCTTCTGGAGCGACTACATAGATCCGACTGGCAATGCATTTGGCAGCAAGGTGACGGTCAATGGCAGTGCCGTCGCCACTAGCCAGGCGGCGGCCGCCAGCACGGAACTGGCCTTCGATGCCCAGGGGGAGGTGACCCTGACGGTCAACTACCCGGATGCGGGCAAGATGCAGCTCAACGCCCGCCACGAGGGCAGCGGCGACAGCGCCGGGTTGGTGATGACGGGGGCGGATCAGTTTGTCTCCCGCCCGGTGGGGCTCTGCATCACGCCCACCCAGGGGACCTGCGCGGCAGGTGATATCACCTGCCCTGTGTTCAAGAGGACGGGAGACAGCTTCTCGCTCAATATCCAGGCCATGGCGTGGCAGAGCGACAGCGATGGGGATATCTGCACCGGCAATGGCACCACCCCCAACTTCGTGTTGTCCGACATCGCCCTGACCAGCGAGCTGGTGGCCCCTCAGGGGGGCGTGGTCGCCCAGGTCACCCCGACCAGGTACAGCCACGTTGCAGCCAGTGCCAGCCTCAATACACCCGCCCTCAGCCTCAACGAGGTCGGGGTCTTCAGGATCAAGGCGACGCCACCAGCGGCTACGTTGCCAGAGGGAAGCACAGTATCAACGGGCTATTTCGGTTACACCATCCCTCCCGCCACCAGCGTACCGTTGGGGCGCTTCGTACCCTGGGACTTCAACATGACGAGCGGTACCGTCACCCCGGCCTGCGGCGGTTTCAGCTATATGAGCCAGCCATTCGGGATACAGACGGTGGTGGAGGCGCGCAACAAGGAAGGGAGTGTCACGAGGAACTACCGTGATGCCTTTGCCAGAGGGGCCCTCACCCTGGTGGCCGCCAACAATCAGGACGGGGTGGACAGATCCAATCGGCTGGCACCTCTGGCCGCCAGCTGGACCGAAGGAACAGGCAAGCAATCAGGTCAAACCCGCTTTATGCGGCTGCGCGAACTGACCCCTAGCCTGACCGCACCGGAAGAGCCCTTGCCGCTCCTGCGACTAGGGCTCAGAGTGACGGACGGTGAGACTCCTGAGACCAGCTTCCTCAGCGGTCGGAACATGAATCCGGCCGTCAGCGGCAACTGCCAGAGCGGGGTGAACTGCACCGCCAGGCAGCTCTCTATTTTGCAAGGGGAGAACGACACCATGATCGCCTATTACGGCCGCCTGCTGGCCAGCACTCGTCAGGGGGCGGCCAGCGCCCCGCTGGCGCTGCCGCTTCAGGTGCAATATTTCGAAGGGGGCCTGTGGCGAGCCAATTCGCAAGATAGGCGAGCCAATTCGCAAGATATCTGTACCCAGATCTCCCTGGCGGGAGGTGGTATCGTCTTTACCGATGCGGAGCAACGCTATGACTCCGCGACGGGGGATCTGATCCTCAAAGACGGTACCCGCATTCGCCTTGGTCTCGGCAATGTGGCTCCGGGCGGTACTCAGGTCGGTTTCGACGCAGGCGAGACCCGGTTCCACTTCGCGCCACCCAATCAGGCGGTGCGCATTCCCTATCGGATCGTGCTGGAGCAACAGCCATCCCAACCCGTCTGGTTGGCGGATCCGGCCACGGCGGATCACCTGCTGGGAGAGGCCATTTTCGGCCGGGATCGGGGTAATGACAGAATTATTTATCGCCGCGAAGTGATGCCCTGACACCCGGGCTGACACGGGGAGATAGACGCATTGCTGTACAGTGGCGTCTTATCTCCTTGTTTCGTAGTGTTTGTCGGCCTGAGCGGGTGAGTGATGACTCGCATTTTTGTCGCGCCTGATTGATTGGCGACAGTTTGAGCGCTTGCCCATTGGGGTGGGCATTGGTAAAGTTAGCCGGTTTTCTGCACCTCCAAATTCTTAGGATTTCCCGTAGCCATGTTCAAAAAGCTCAGAGGCGTCTTTTCCAACGATCTGTCGATCGACTTGGGAACTGCCAACACCCTGATCTATGTAAAAGATCAAGGGATCGTCCTTAACGAACCCTCAGTTGTCGCCATTCGCCAAGAGCGCGGGAACGCCAAATCGGTCGCTGCTGTCGGTCATGCCGCCAAGCAGATGCTGGGTCGTACCCCGGGTAACATCTCCGCCATTCGCCCGATGAAAGACGGCGTGATCGCCGATTTCTACGTGACCGAGAAGATGCTGCAGCACTTCATCAAACAGGTTCACGACAACAACTATTTCCGCCCCAGCCCGCGCGTGCTGGTGTGCGTGCCCTGCGGCTCCACCCAGGTGGAACGTCGCGCCATCAAGGAATCCGCTCTGGGCGCCGGCGCCCGCGAGGTTTACCTGATCGATGAACCCATGGCTGCCGCCATCGGTGCCGGCCTGCCGGTCTCCGAAGCGACCGGTTCCATGGTGGTGGACATCGGTGGCGGTACCACCGAAGTGGCCATCATCTCCCTGAACGGCGTGGTCTACTCCCAGTCCGTCCGTATCGGTGGCGACAAGTTCGACGAAGCCATCATCAGCTACGTCCGTCGCAACTACGGCAGCCTGATCGGGGAAGCCACCGCCGAGCGCATCAAGCACGAGATCGGCTCCGCCTATCCGGGCGAAGAGGTGCGCGAGATCGAAGTGCGCGGTCGCAACCTGGCCGAGGGTGTGCCCCGCAGCTTCACCCTGAACTCCAACGAGATCCTGGAAGCGCTGCAAGAGCCGCTCTCCGGCATCGTCTCCGCCGTCATGGTGGCCCTGGAGCAATCCCCGCCCGAGCTGGCGTCCGACATCTCCGAGCGCGGCATGGTGCTGACCGGTGGTGGTGCCCTGCTGAAAGATATCGACCGTCTGCTGATGGAAGAGACCGGCATCCCGGTCGTCGTGGCTGAAGATCCCCTCACCTGTGTCGCCCGTGGCGGTGGCAAGGCGCTGGAGCTGATCGATATGCACGGTGGCGATCTGTTCCACTACGAATAAGACCCAAAGCCGGCCGAGCGCCGGCTCTTTTTTGACGACTCATGAAACCCATCTTCGGTAGAGGCCCTTCGCTTCAGTTACGGTTGTTTCTCGCCGTCATCATCTCCGTCGCTGCCATCGTCGCGGATTCCCGCTTCGGTGTGTTCAGCCATGTCCGCGTTTATCTGAGCTCCCTGGTGAGCCCGCTGCAATACATCGCCAACGCCCCCGGCACCCTGCTCGACTCCATGTCGACCCAGGTGCAGACCCGCGCCGATCTCATCGAGCAGACCAAGCAGCAGGAGCAGCAACTGTTCACCCTGCGCTCGCGCCTGCTCAAGATGGATCAGCTGGAGCACGAGAACCAGCGTCTGCGCGAGCTGCTGGGGTCGCCGGTACACAAGGAGTCCCGCAAGATGGTGGCCGAGCTGCTGTCGGTGGATTCCGACCCCTTCAGCCATCAGGTGCTGATCAACAAGGGGGCGCTGGATGGCGTCTACAACGGCCAGCCGGTGATCAACGATCAGGGGGTGGTCGGTCAGGTGCTCCACGTGGGCTCCACCACCAGTCGCGTCCTGCTCATCACCGACTCCAGCCACGGCATCCCGGTGCGGGTGCTGCGCAACGACTTGCGCGCCATCGCCTCCGGCAGCGGCGAGCTGGACAAGCTGGAGCTGCGCAACCTGCCCCGCAACACCGACGTCCAGGTCGGCGATCTGCTGGTCACCTCGGGCCTGGGCGGCCGCTTCCCGGAAGGTTATCCGGTGGCGACCGTGACCCGCTCCGACTACGTGGAGGGCAAGCCCTTCGCCCAGATCGAGGCCAAGCCGCTGGTGGCGCTGGACCGTCTGCGCTACCTGCTGCTGCTGTGGACCGACAAGAAACCGGAAGTACACGACAAGGATGCCCTTGAGCCTGCGGCGAGCGCCTCGGCGGCCACGGCAACCTCGGCGGCGGGGGCGACGCGCTGATGCTGCAACCCGCCAGCGGCAGGATCTGGATCTGGTGTTCGATCCTGCTGGCCCTGTGCCTCTCCATCCTGCCGCTTCCCTTTCAATTCGAACCCTTCCGTCCGGACTGGCTCGCCATGGTGCTCATCTACTGGGCGCTGGCGCTGCCGCACCGGACCAACGTCGGCACCGCCTGGGTGGCGGGCCTGCTGCTGGACGTGCTGCTCGGCAGCACCCTCGGCGTGCGGGCCATGGCCATGGCCATCACCACCTACCTGGCGGCCTTCCAGTTCCAGAAGATCCGCAACTTCTCCCTCTGGCAGCAGGCGCTGATCATCGGTCTGCTCTCCCTGGTGGGGAAGATCACCGTGTTCTGGGCGGAGCATCTGTTCAGCCGGGCCAGCCTCAACTTCGCCTACTTTTGGTCGACGTTGACGACGATGTTAATATGGCCCTGGATTTTTATGGTCTTGCGCAAGGTGCGGCGTCGCTTCAATATCAAGTGAATGTGAATAAAAACAACGCATTGTAACTGCGCATCGTCTCATTGAGTGAAGTATGAACAAGCACAACGAACTGCAACTCTATCTCGCCTCGGGCTCCCCCCGCCGGCACGAGCTTCTGACCCGCCTGGGCTACCGTTTCGAGGTCCTCAAGCTGGATGTGCCGGAGCTGCGCAACGACGGTGAGAAGCCCCAGGATTACGTCTGCCGGCTGGCCCGCGACAAGGCGATGGCCGGTGTGGCCGCGGCGCCGACGGCGCTGCCTGTGCTGGGGGCCGACACCATAGTGGTGCTGGGGGAGCGGGTGCTGGAGAAACCCTCCGACCTGCTGGACGCCAAGGACATGCTGGAAGCCCTCTCCGGGCGGGTACACCAAGTGATGACGGCGGTGGCCCTGGCCACCCCGGAGCGGTGCGATGTGCGGCTGGTCACCACCAACGTGGCGTTTCGCAAGCTGGACGAGGCCGAGATCGAAGCCTACTGGCGCACCGGCGAGCCGTGCGACAAGGCGGGCGCCTATGCTATCCAGGGCATTGCCGGCAAATTCGTCAGTCGCCTCGAGGGGAGCTACAGTGCCGTGGTCGGCCTGCCCCTGCTGGAGACGGACCTGTTGATCAAGCAGCACCTCGAGCAGACCCGGTAATCTTCTCGTCAGCAGTGCGCTGCTGAGTTACCCGTTGTTCGTCGTGCCAGAATTCAAAACTAGAAAGGCAAGGTAACTTATGTCGGTAGAACTGCTGGTAAACGTCACCCCCTCCGAAACCCGGGTCGCCCTGGTCGAGAACGGTCTGCTGCAGGAAGTGCATGTGGAGCGTCAGGCCAAGCGCGGCATCGTGGGCAACATCTACAAGGGCAAGATCAGCCGCGTGCTGCCCGGCATGCAGGCCGCCTTCGTCGACATCGGCATGGACAAGGCCGCCTTTCTGCACGCCTCCGACATCGTCCCCCATACCGAGTGCGTGGCGATCAAGGAGAAGGAGCAGTTCCAGGCCGGCAACATCGCCGAACTGGTGCGCCAGGGGCAGGACATCATGGTACAGGTGGTTAAAGACCCGCTCGGTACCAAGGGGGCCCGCCTCACCACCGACATCACCCTGCCATCCCGTTATCTGGTCTTCATGCCGGGCAGTGCCCACGTGGGGGTCTCCCAGCGCATCGAATCCGAGGCGGAGCGCGAGCGC